>Ga0310810_10005783_pt1 | contig 13886 bp, 12 predicted proteins | sample NCmetagenome_FD_207641 | JGI IMG/M metagenome (GOLD analysis project Ga0310810, IMG submission 207641) | Soil microbial communities from experimental microcosm in Duke University, North Carolina, United States - NC | ecosystem: Engineered > Artificial ecosystem > Soil microcosm > Unclassified ... | reverse complement strand
AGGCTCAGACTCGTCGGGACGCCGCGATACGACGCGCCCGCGGGCGAGGTGCTCGTGCCCGACCTCGACTTCGACCTCGACACGGACAGTCGCGTGGTGAACGGCTACGCGTGGCTGCGCTCGGACGACCTGCGCGAGACGATTCGCGAGCACGCACGCTTTCCCGTCGCGACGGCGCTCGCGCGAGGGCGCGAGCTGCTCACGAGCGGACTGAATCGCGCGCTCGGCGACGCGGTCACGCTCAGCGCCACGGTCGATTCCGTGGGGGTGACGGGGCTCTACGTCACGCGGGACGGTCTACTGCTGCGCGCCGACGCCACCGGGCACGCGCGCGTCGCGGTGCGCCAACGGTGAGCGCGCGCCGGCGCTAGCCGTCGGAGCGGGCACGCACCTCGACCGGGCGCGCGGCACCCTCTCCCAGTGCGGCACGCCCACCCTGATCGGAGAGCACGCGCGTGATGAAGCGCTGGCCCTCGCCGATCCGCTCGACCTCGACGGCAACCGACTCCACCGCCTGATCGAGCTGGGCGAAGCGCTCGAGGATGTCGCCGGGAAGCGCGGCGACGGCGGCGGAGCTCCTTCGCCAGATGCGGCGCGCGTAGGCGACCGAGATCGGCAGGATCGCGACGATCATGAACATTCCGCCGAGGACGAAGGCCTCCGGCGGCGGTCCCTGGCGGGGGGGTGGCCGGTGCTCGACGATCGCACCCGGGATGGCGGCGGCGCTCGCGACCTGCTGGTCGGCGATGGCGAGCTGCTGGTCCACCGCGTCGATGCGCCCCTCGAGGGTCCCGAGGCGCTTCTGCAAGCCGGTGCGCACCGCCGCGTCCAGCCGCTGATCCTCGGAGGAGAGCTGGTTGACGATGTCCTGGCGCTCGTCGCGCAGCCGGTCGAGCTGGTTCGAGAGCTCGCGACGCTGATTGACGAATCCCTGGTACACGGCTTCCGGATTCCCGATCGGCTTGCCGTCGACGAGAATCTGGCCGGGCCCGACGAGAACCTGCGGACCCGGAGCGGCCGGAACGGGCGGAAGTGAAGGCGTGCTGCCCTGGAGAGCCATCGATGGACCTGGCCGAGTGGTGGGCGCATCGGGCCGATGCGGGCCGATGCTTCCTTCGCTCTACGCTACCGCGCGGGGAGCCGTTTCACGAGTGGCGCGTGCTTGCCCGCGCCCCCGCGGGGACGCACTTTCGCCGCGCCGCCGGCATCGTACTCGCCGAGCTCCCGTCACCCTCGCACCCCCGTCGCATGCTTCGCACCGCCGCCGCGCTCGCCGCCGCCTCCCTCCTCGCCGCGTCGTCGGCGTCCGCTCAGCGCGCCTACGACGTCCAGTCTCCCGACGGCTCGACCCGGCTCGCCGTGGAGGTGGGCGCCACCGTCAGCTATGCGGTGACCCACGGCGGCAAGCCGGTGCTGGCGGCGTCGCCGATCTCGCTCACGCTGGCCGGCGGGCGAGTGCTCGGCACGGGCGAGCGGGTGCGCGGCGTGGAACGGCGGCAGGTGCGCGACAGCGTGCTCCCCGTCGCGCCGACGAAGAGCGAGGTCGTGCGCGACCGGTACAACGAGCTCGTGCTCCGCTTCGGCGATCATTCGCTCGAGCTGCGCGCCTACGACGAAGGGATCGCCTACCGGTGGGTGCTCGCCGTCGGCGACAGCGTGACAGTGAGCGCCGAGCAGGCCACCTTCGCCGTCGCGGGGCAGGCGGAGGCGCTGATCGGGATCGACACGACGTTCATGACGCACTACGAGCCCGTGTACCACCGCGTGCGGCTCGATACGCTGACCAATGGACGGCATGCCCTGCTCCCGGCGCTCGTGGCGATCCAGGGCGGGCCGAAGATCGCGATCACCGAGTCGCAGCTCGAGGACTATCCCGGCATGTATCTGGTAGCGGGAGCGCACGGTGGGCTCGCCGGGCTCTTCCCGCAGGCGGCGCTCGAGGAGAAGGCACGCAACGATCGCGACGTCGTCGTGGTGCGTCGGGCCGACTGGCTCGCGCGCACGTCCGGGCGGCGCGCTCTGCCCTGGCGTCTCGTGATGATCGCCGACGAGGACCGCCAGCTGCTGCTCAACCAGATGGTGTACCTGCTCGCCGCGCCGTCGCGACTGCGCGACGTCTCGTGGATCAAGCCGGGCAAGGTGAGCTGGGACTGGTTCAACAACCTGAACCTGCGCGGCGTGCCCTTTCACGCCGGCGTGAACGACGACACGTACCGCTACTTCATCGACTTCGCGGCGAAGAACGGGATCCCGTACGTCATCCTCGACGAGGGATGGTACAAGCTCGGCGACCTGCTCACGCAGTCGCCGAACATCGACGTGCCCGCGCTCGTGCGGTACGGCGCGCCGAAGCACGTCGGCATCATCCTCTGGACGACGTGGAGCACGCTCGAGAACCAGATGCAGCCGGCGATGGACCAGTTTCAGCGGTGGGGGATCAAGGGGATCAAGGTCGACTTCATGCAGCGCGACGACCAGCGCGTCGTGAACTATTACTTCCGCGTTGGTCGCGAGGCGGCCGCGCGGCATCTGCTCGTGGACTTCCACGGCGCGCACAAGCCGGCGGGGCTCAACCGCACGTGGCCCAACGTGCTCACCTTCGAGGGAGTGCACGGGCTGGAGAACAACAAGTGGACCGACGACGTCACGCCGACGCACAACGTGACGCTGCCGTTCACGCGGATGCTCGCCGGCCCGATGGACTACACGCCGGGCGCGATGCTCAACGCGCAGCCGCGCGACTTTCGCGCCATCTTCGACCGGCCGATGAGCATCGGCACGCGCGCGCACCAGCTGGCGATGTACGTCGTGTTCGAGAGCCCGTTGCAGATGCTCGCCGACAGTCCGTCGGAGTACGAGCGCGAGCCGGACGCGATGGACTGGCTGCGCGAGGTGCCGGTGACGTGGGACGAGACGCGCGCGCTCGCCGGCGAGGCGGGGGGCTACGTGCTGGTGGCGCGCCGGCATGGCTCCGAGTGGTTCGTCGGCGGGATGACGAACCTGAGCGCCCGCACGCTCACGCTCGATCTCTCGTTCCTCGGCGACGGACGCTGGACGATGGACGGCTGGTCGGACGGCCCGAACGCCGACAGGAACGGGATGGACTACGTGCGCGCGAAGCGGTCCGTCTCGTCGAGCGACAAGATCGAGCTGACGCTCGCGCCGGGTGGTGGGTTTGCGGGGAGGCTTTCGAGAGAGTGAGTGGGCGACTCGGCTGGACCGTTTTTCGGTTTGTCGGTTCACGGTAGACGGCCGGCCTCGGGAAGCTTCTGCGTCCCGAGGCCGGCGTCTACCGACAAACCGAAGAACCGTCGCACGGGTTCATTTCGCGGCCAGCAACGTCTCCAGATACTGGTGACTCGCCCGGATGCTCGCGATCGGATCGGGTGAGACGTCGCGCTCCACGAAGGCGTAGCGGACGCCGTTGCGGCGCGCGGCGGCGATGAACTTGGGGAAGTCGATCACGCCGTGACCGACGTCGGCGAATGCCTTCTCGGGCGCGGCGGTGCTGTCCTTCAGGTGCACCATGGCGAACCGGCCCGGGTGCGCGAGCACGAGGTTCGCCGGATCGCGTCCCGCGTGGAACGCCCAGTAGCCATCGAGCTCGAACGAGACGAGCGCCGGATCGGTGCCCGAGAGCAGGCGATCCATCGCGATCGTGGGGCTGCCGTAGGCCTGAAACTCGAAGTCGTGGTTGTGATAGGCCAGCTTGAGTCCCGCGGCGCGCGCCTGCTCGCCGAGCTTGTTCAGCCGGCCCGGGAGCGTGGCGAAGGTATCGGCGGTGCGGAGCGAGGGATCGAGCCACGGCACCGTGACGTACTCCTGGCCGAGCGTCTTCGCCGCCGCGAACACCGCCTGCGGATCCTTCTCGATGTCGGCGAGCGGATAGTGGCCCGACGTCGTGCGGATGCCGTGCTTGTCGAACAGGGCGCGCAGGTCCGCGGGCGTGCGGTCGTACAGCCCCGCCGTCTCCACGAGGTGATAGCCCGCCGACGCGATCTGCGCGAGGGTGCCGTCCACGTCCTTGGCCATCAGGTCGCGCACGGTGTAGAGCTGGAGCCCGACGTCGGACAGCGGAAAGCCCCCGGCGCCGGCGGTGCCCGCCGTGGCCGCGGCGCGGGCGCAGGCGAGCGAGCCGCCCCAGGCGGCGGCGAGACCGGCGGCCCCGGTCACGCGAAGGAAGCGTCGGCGATCCATCAGATGTTCCTCTTCTTCATCTCGTTGACGGCGTAGTCCGCCGCGCGCGCAGTGAGCGCCATGTAGGTGATGGAGGGATTGACGCACGACGAGCTGGCCATCATCGAGCCGTCGGTGACGAACAGGTTCGGCACGTCGTGCGCCTGGCCCCAGCCGTTGAGCGCCGACGTCTTCGGATCGCGTCCCATCCGCGCGGTCCCCATCTCGTGGATGCCGAGCCCCGGCTCGGCGCCGAGCCCACCTTCCTTGTAGTCGTCGTTCCCGACGACGTTCTTGCACCCCGCCGCCTCGAGCATGTCGACGGCGGACTGGCGCATGTCCTTTCGCATCGCGAGCTCGTTCGGGCCCCACGCGCAGTCGATGCTCAGGATCGGAATCCCGAACTCGTCGGTCCTGTCGGAGAGCGTGACGCGATTCTCGGCGCGCGGCAGGCATTCGCCGAACGCGGTCATGCTCATCGTCCAGCCGCCGGCGTCGTGCAGTCGCCGCTTCAGCTCGACGCCGAGGCCCGGCTCGGACGCGCCGCGCCCCCAGCCCGCGCGTGCCGCTGCGCCCTGATAGCCGAAGCCGCGGAGGTAATCCGTGCGCTTCGTCGCGGCGTCGCCGAGGTTGCGGAAGCGCACGATGTAGATGCCGTTCGGGCGATTCCCCTGGTAGTAGTGGTCGGTGAGTCCGTCGATCCGTCCCGACGCGCCGGCGCGGAAGTGGTGGTCCATGAGATAGCGGCCCACCACGCCGCTCGAGTTCGCGAGTCCCTCGGGGAAGGTCGACGACTTCGAGTTGAGCAGGATGCGCGCGCTGCCGAGCGTGGAGGCGCAGAGGAACACGACCTTCGCCGTGTACTCGCGCTGCTGCTTCGTCTTCGTGTCGACGACGTGCACACCGGAGACGCGATGCGTCTTCGGATCGTAGACGAGCGAGTGCACGATCGAGTCCGGCAGCACCGTGAGCCGGCCGGTCGCCATCGCGGGAGGGAGCGTCGACGCCTGGGTCGAGAAGTACGATCCGGTGGAGCAGCCGCGCTCGCACGGCCCGCAGTAGTGGCACGCCGCGCGTCCCTTGTGATCGGCGGTGAGGATGGCGACGCGGCCGATCGTCATGTGCCGGCCCGTGAAGTGCCGCTCGATCCCCGCCTTCACGTGCTTCTCCCCGGCATTCATCTGCATCGGCGGGAGGAACTCGCCGTCGGGCAGGTGCGGGAGCCCGAGCCGCTCGCCGCTCACGCCGACGTGGCGCTCGACGTAGCTGTACCAGGGCGCGACGTCCTTGTACCGGATCGGCCAATCGACGGCGGTGCCGTCCTTCAGGTTGGCCTCGAAATCGAGATCGCTCCAACGATACGTCTGCCGACCCCAGATGAGCGACTTGCCGCCGACCTGGTCGCCCTGGATCCAGGTGAACGGCTTGACCTCCTCGTACGGATGCTTCGTGTCTTTCGTGAAGAACTGCTTCGTCGATTCGCGGAACTGCCCCGTGCGCGCCTGCACCTGATAGTCCTCGGCGCCCTGCTTGCTCGGGTCGAGCCGCGCGTTGCGGAGCGGCATCTCCCAGGTGGGCTTGTGCTCCATCGTGTAGTCGCGACGGTGCACGACCTCGCGTCCGCGCTCGATCATCAGGGTGCGGAGCCCCTTCTCGGTGAGCTCCTTCGCGGCCCAGCCACCGGTGATGCCGCTGCCGATGACGATCGCGTCGTACTCCTGCTGCTGCGTCCCAGTCATGTCTCGATCGGGTGAGGAGCGCTCAGGCCCACGAGTGGCCGATGCTGCGGTAAGGGATGTCGCCGCGATAGATGCCCATGGGGTTGACCTTGAGCTCCGTCATCGCGCCGATCTCGGAGGTGTAATAGCCGAGCAGGGTGAGCTCCTTCATGCGACGGAAGAACCATCCCTGCTCCAGCTCGCGTCGCGCGCTCTCGTTCGCGCCGGCGTCGGCGGAGGCGCGCGTCGGATCGCTGATCGTCACCGTCGTGCTGCTCCCCCGCGCGAGCGAGTCGCGCATGCGCGCGCGCTCCGACGTGAGCGGCTCCGCCTTGGCGAGCACGCGCTGCGGCGGGAACGACTCGGCGTCCATCGATCTCAGAAGGGCGATCTGCTGCGCGGACGAGGCCTGGAGGAACGCCTTGCCATTCGCCTTGCGTGAGCGCTCGTCGAGATCAGCGAGGCCGTCGAGAAAGCGCTGGCGCTCGGCGTCCTTGTAGTAGTCCGAGAGGATGACGTCGACGAACCGGTCGACGCCGGCCGCTCTCGCGCCGGGCGTGTCGGTCGCCGGAATGATGTGCTCGGCCACCGTGGCGACGACGTCGCGCTGGGTCTGGTCGAGCGTGCGTGCGCGCCAGTTCGGCGCGGTCGTCGCCGCCCATGCGGAGCCTTCGACGCCCGCGAGGTGGGCAGCGGCGAGCGTCCCGCCCACGAGGAGCGCCGCGCGGCCGATCGCTTCGCGGCGCGTGATGTCGTTTCCGTCGCTCATCAACGATCCGGAAAGGGTGTGAGTTGGCGCGCCGGCGCGATAGGGCACCGGCGCGCGAGCGAGCGCCGAAGCGTTCTCCAGCGAAGTCTACGAAGCGGGGCGCCGGAGCGCTGCCACCCGGCTATTCCCTTACGGCAGGGTCCGGATGCGCATGTTGCGGATCGAGAGCGGCCCCTCGTGATCCCCCTGGATCGCGATGTGGCCCGTCGCGAGGCGACCATACTTGGGCCACTCGGCGAACTTGCTCGCCTTGACCTTCGCTTCCCAATCCGGACTGCCGAGCTCGTACTCGACGACCTTCTGCCCGTTGAGCCAGTGCTCGACGTGCGAGCCGCGCACGAGGATTCGCGAGCTGTTCCACTCGTCCGCGGGCTTCACGATGCCGGCGGGCGAGGGATAGAGCGCGTAGTCGGAGCCCGCGGCGGTGAGCCGGCTCTTGCCGTCCTCGTGGCGCGCGTCGTCGAGCAGCTGATATTCGGGCGCGGTCCAGTAGATCTTCTCCGCCTCTTCGTTGCCTCGATAGAACACGCCCGCGTTTCCACCGGGCGTGACCTTCCAGTCGAACTCGAGCTCGAAGTCGCGGTACTCGTCGCGCGAGATGAGATCGTTGACCGACTCGTTCTTCGAGAGCACGCCGTCGGTCACGTGCCAGCCGGAGGGGACCGTCTGCTCGCGGTAGCCGCGCCACGCGCTGAGCGACGGATCGATCAATGGGCGCCATTCGCCCGACGGTGTGGCGGCGGCGCTGGCCGAGCCCCCGGACGAGGGTGTGCCGTTGCCGGACGTGGCGCACGCGACGGCGCCGAGCGCGAGCGCGGCGAACAGGGCGATGGTGTGCTTCATGGGATCACGAGCCTCGGCGGAAGAAACGGTCGGATGCGCCGGCGATCGCGCGGCGTGCGAACGGCCTCACGGCCGCCAGGTGCCGCGCGCGACCGCGGGACGGAAGCTCTTCAGGTCGGGCACGGGGAGGGTGAGCGTGCGCTCCTCCTCGGCGCTGCGGTACGCGGTCATGAGCACTTCGACGACGCCGACGCCGTCGTCGAAGGTGAGTCGCGGCGCTTCCCTGCCGAGAAACGCGCGGGCGAAGTGCCGGTTCTCCGCCTCGTAGCCGTACACCACGGCCTCGGAGGGGACCACCGGCATCATCCCGGTCTCGGCGTTCTGCTTCTCCACGAGGTCCTCGCCCTGCGCGCCGCGCACGTGGCGAGAGAAGAAGAGCCGAAGCCCGGAGTCGAGCGAGTTCCATTGCATGGAGTACTCCGGGCCGAGCAGCTCGGCGGAGAGGCGGAGCCCGGGGCCGACGTAGCTCCACGAGGTCGTCGCCTCACCGAGCACGCGGTGGCCGTCGTTCGTCTCGAACTCGATCGTGAGACCGGCGAAGTCCTCCGAGGGCCGGCGCGTGTAGTCGACCGCGTCGCCCATCGTCTCGCGCAGCTGCTTCGCATATTCGGGACGCGACCATTTCAGGCTCGCGATCTTTCCGGTGACCTTGATCGGCCGGACGGTGGAGAGCGGCTCGCCGGGACGCGTGAGCAGGTGCCGCACGAGGAGCGCGGAGTGGCACATCATGTCGTTCAGCACGCCGCCGCCCTGCAGGTTGCCCTGCCAGAACCACGGATTGTGCGGCCCGCTGTGCTCTTCTGCGGCGCGCGCGAGATAGGGACGGCCGGTCGTGGCCGCGCCGCGTGCCCAGAGCAGCGCCCGCCCCGTCTCGACGTGCGGGGTGAAGAGCTGGTCCTCCAGGTAGCCGGTGGCGAGGCCGACGCGCGCGGCGAGGTCGCGCACCTTCAGCGCTTCCTCGACATTGCGCGCGAGCGGCTTCTCGCACGCGAGGCCGAGGAGGGTGCCCTTCCCCGCTTCGATCGCCGCGACGATCTCTTCGACGTTCTCGACGCGCGCGTGGTTCGGCCCGCAGATCCAGATCGCTCCGATTGCGGGATCGGCGACCATGGCGGTGATGGAGTCGTACGCGCGGCAGGCGCCGACGTCGAGGTCGCGCGCCAGCTTCGCGACCGCCTCCGCGCTCTGCGCGCGCGGGCTCCAGACTCCGAGGACGTCGGCGTCGCGGACGCCGACGAAGGACTGCACGTGGAAGCGGGTGATGAAGCCGCCGCCGACGAATCCGATGCCGAGCCGCTGCGGTCGTGTCATTCCGGCTTGATGCGGGTGTCCATGAGCGCGAAGCTGACGCCGAGCTTCTGCATGGCGGGCTCCGGGCATCCCTGCCAGTTCGGGTTGAACACGTTGCCGATGTAGCGGAGATCCTTCCAGCCCATCGCGCTCGAGAAGAAGCCCATGCCGACGAGGTCGCGGAAGTCGGAGAAGAAGGCGACGCCGTGGCTGAACTCCGGCTTCGCCTTCTTCGGCCACGCGATGTCGTCGAGGATCTGGTGGCGCTGCGCCGTGGTGAGCGATGCGTACGAGCGGCCGAAGCGCGTGCGCGCCTCGCGGTTCAGCCACTGGAGCCCGCCGCGAATCGCGAGGCGGTCCTCGTCGCTCGTCTCCGGGAAGGAGAGCTGGTAGTCGATGAAGGCGGGCACGCCGGCGTCGGTCGCGCTGCCGGAGCGCGCGTCGCGCGGGATGATGTCGTCGGCGAGCACGCCGACGGTTCTCCACTCGGCCGCGGTGAAGAACACACGCTTCGGCGCGTTCTCGGGCGGATTCTTCGCCGGACCGCGTGCGGGCTGGACCGGACCTTCGTGCGTCTGCTTCGGCTGCTGGGGCGCCTGGGTCGTGCCCTGCTGGGCGAGCGCCGAGCCGCCCATGAGCGCGCCGGCGATCGGCACCGCGCCGATCACCTTCAGCGCGGCGCGACGCGAGACGGGCGCCGGCGCGTCGGTCTCGTCGGGGATGGTCGCGTCGGTCGCGTCGATCTCGTCGGTCATATGGCTCCCTGCTTGCGCTGCTGCGCGATGTAGTCGGCCGTGCGCCAGGCCAACGCGAGGATGGTCCAGGTGGGATTCTTGTCGGCCTGTGTGACGAACGGCCCGCCGTCGGCGACGAAGAGGTTCTTCACGTCGTGCGCCTGGCAGTTCGCGTTGAGTGCCGACGTCTTCGGATCGCTCCCCATCCGGATGCCGCCGAGCTCGTGGATGATGCGGCCCCCCGCGGCGATGCCGTAGCCCTGCTCCTTCGTCGGCATCTGCGAGAAGGGGGTGCCACCCATCTCGTGGATCAGCGAGCGGAAGGTCTCCTGCATGTGCTTGACCTGATTCAGCTCGTGATCGCTCCACTTCCAGTGGAAGCGCAGCACGGGGATGCCGAACTTGTCGACGACGTTCGGATCGATCTCGGTGTAGCAGTCGTCGTTCGGGATCTGCTCGCCGCGGCCGGAGAAGCCGATCGTCGCGCCGTAGTAGCGCCGGTAGTCCTCCTTGAGCGACGCGCCGTAGCCTCCCGCGCCGGGATAGTTCTGGATCCCGCCCATGAAGCCGTACGCGGGCGGATGCAGGCCCCCGTACACCTCGATGTGGTAGCCGCGCGGGAAGTCGAGCTTCTTGTTGTCGAGCCACCACGGCATGTAGAGGTGCATCCCGCCGACGCCGTCCTCGTTGTGCGGAATGTGATCCGCCATCGCGGGGATGAATCCGGAGACGTCGGTGCCGGTGGTGTCGGTGATGTACTTGCCGACCACGCCGCTCGAGTTGGCGAGCCCCTGCGGAAAGCGCGCCGATTTCGAGTTGAGCAGCAGCCGCGCCGACTCGAACGCGCTCGCGGCGAGCACGACGACGCGCGCCGCGACGTGCTTGTCCTCGCCCGTGGTCTTGTCGATGTACGACACGCCACTCGCGAGACCGTTCGGTCCGACCGTCACCTCGCGCGCCATCGAGTCGGTGAGCAGCGTGAGCCGCCCCGTCTCGAGCGCCGGCGCGATGAGCACGTCCGGGCTCGAGAAGTTCGCCTTCACCGTGCACCCGCGGCCGCATTGACCGCAGTAGTGGCACGCCTGGCGCCCCGGCTTGGCCTGGGTGATGATCGACAGCCGCGACGGGATGCAGGTGATCTTCAGATTGTCGGCGGCCTTCTTGACCAGCAGCTCGTAGCAGCGCGGCTTGGGGGGCGGAAGGAACTTGCCGTCCGGCTCGTTGTGGATTCCTTCCTTGCTGCCGAAGACGCCGACGAGATCGTCGACCTTGTCGTAGAACGGCGCGAGATCCTCGTAGGCGATCGGCCAGTCGTCGCCGAGCCCGTCACGCGACTTGCCGCGGAAATCCTCGGGACCGAAGCGGAGCGAGATGCGCCCCCAGTGATTCGTGCGCCCGCCGAGCATGCGGCCGCGCCACCAATCGAACTTGGTGCCGGCCGCCTTGGTGTACGGCTCGCCGTCGATCTCCCAGCCGCCATCGCAGGCGTCGAACTCGCCGAAGGGGCGCAGGTGCGTGGCGCGTCCGCGCAACGCGGTCGCGTACGCCGGCGTGAGCATCGCGGAATTCTTCGAGGCGTACCAGGCGGGGCCCGCCTCGAGCATGACGACGCGCGCTCCGGCGCGGGTGAGGGCATAGGCGGCCATCCCGCCGCCCGCCCCCGAACCGATGATGCAGACGTCGTACGTGGGGGCCTGTCGTCGAGCCAGCATGCGTGGTGTCGCTCCCGGGTGAGCACTCCTGAGGGTGACGAACGCGGCGCGGCGCACGCGCCGCCAGCGCGTCGCGGGAAAGTGGCCACGTGCTCACGCGCACGCCAGGGTCCGCGCGGCAAGCGGCGACGTCACGGCCGTTCCTCACGGCCGCCGGATGCCGGTGCGGCCTCAGTCCTTGTACGGATCGAACTCGTCGGCACCGGCCACCACGACCACGAGGGGCGTCAGCGTGTGAAGCACCTCGATCGTCCCCCGCTGCGCCGCGAGCACCGAAGGAAGCCGCCGGTAGGCGTGCGGGCTCTCGTCCAGTCCCCCGCCCCGGAGAATGACTCCCTTCTCGCGCACCCAGTCGTGCATCATCGCGGGCGACAGGAGCCCCGGCGTGATCTGCCCCTACCGGCCGGTGTCGTTTCCGCTCGGCGCAGCTCGCATGTCCGACAGTGGCCGCAGGGTCCACGATGCTTCGTCGAACAGGTAGGGGGTGCGGCGCGGCGCGAAGGCGATCAGGCGGGCGTTCTCGGCGCCCCTGTCGTACACGACCCAGACGCGCTCCGAGGCGAGGTTGGGGACGTTGCGCACGAGGCTGACCCCATCGTTGTGCGTCGGGGCGTAGCGCACGAACACGATCGCGGAATCCGGCTCCGCGGGGAGCGCGGCGCGAAAGGTATCATAGAACGAATGGTCGGAGACGATCTGCGCGCGGACCAGGCGGACGGTGGCCCACGCGGGGCCGGCGAGCGCGGCGAGGAGGAGCACGCCGGCGGCGAGCCGGGCATGCAGCGGTGCGCGGGCGCGCGCGCCGAGCTCGATGAGCCGTACCACACCGAGCGCCGTGGCGAAGGCCAGCACTGGAAGCCCCTCCATGTAATAGAGGGACCAGCCGGCCGGATGCGCGTAGAGCAGATAGAGCAGCAGCTGGATCCCGAGCGCGCCGAGCCCGATCCAGAGCGCGGGCGGCGCGGCGACGAGGCCGAGCAGCGCGAGGAGCGCGAGCGGGCCGCGCCAGTCGTACCACATGTCGCGGGCGACCATGCGCGCGCGAACGACGAGCGTCGCCGGCAGGGTGGAGAGCGTGTGCCGGCGGTGCTCCTGATAGAACGCCATGTCGGTCACACGCTGATCCCAGGGCAGGCTCGCGGCGGGCGCATCGGCATCGCGTGCGCCGAAGCCGAGCTTGTCGAACGGCACGTACGTGCGCGTGTAGAGCGAGAGCGGCGTGACGAACGGGCTTCCCGTGCTGCGCCAGCTCCAGATGCCGACCACGAGCACCGCGCACGCCGCGGCGGCGACGAACGGTGCGAGCTCGCGGCGGTGCAGACGTGGCGCGCCGGTGCGGCGCGCGGCGAGCCGCCAGAGCGTCGCGCCCACGGCGATCGCGAGGGCGAGCGCGGTGAGCGGTCGAGTGACGCCGCAGTACGCCAGCGCGAACGCCGTGACGACGAGCGGCGCGACACGGTTCGTCCTCCGCCAGCGATCGACCCCCCACCATGCCGCGAGCCACGCGAGCCCCGTCGGCACCTCGGAGAGGTACATCGCGTGGAAGTAGAGCACGGGAAAGGAGGAGCACCACGCGGCCCAGGTGAGGAGCCCCGTCATCGCGTCGGAGAAGCGGCGGGCGAGCGCGAAGACGAGCGCGCCCGTGAGCGCGGTGGCGACGACGATCGGCAGCCCCGGCATGTGGAAGGCCGCGCCGGGTGCGATGAGCAGCGAAGTACCGGGCGGGTACTTCGACGAGAGCGCGGGCACGAGGTTGACGTAGAGCTGCTCGAAGAATCGCGGCAGCGGCGGCGTCGGCACCGTAAAGCGGCGATGGGCGAAGAGCTCGGCCTGCAGAAGATACGCCGACTCGTCGTGCACGACGGGGGTGCGTGCGAGCGAGCCCCAGACGTAGAGCGTGGCGAGGCCGGTGAGCACGCCGACGACGACGGGCGCCGTCGGTCCGGAAAGCCGCGCGTCGACCCACTCGAGAATGCGCCGCGTGCGGCGCGACGGCACCGGGATCAGCCGTGCGACGAGCGCGACGAGCAGCAGAACGAGGAGGGTGAGCCAGGGGCTCGGGCCGGGCATCGAGACGTGAGAACGAAGTTCGGGCGCCGAACGGTGCGGAACGATCGATGGACCGGCGGCGCGGCCCGCGGCCCCGTGGGGGACGATCGGACGGCGCAGAACGTAGCACGCGCGCGCGCCGCGCGCGCCTCGCTCGGGAGGACTAGGTTGCAGGACGAGCGCATCGCCGTGCGCGCATGCGCCCCGCCGCGCCGCGTCCCACCTTCACCGCTTCCCTTCCCGCCATGTTCGTGCACTCCGTCTACTTCTGGCTTCGCGACGACATCTCCGCCGCCGATCGGGCGGCGTTCGTCGACGGGATCCGCTCGCTCTGCACGATCGAGTCGGTGCAGCACGGGTTCATCGGCACGCCCGCAGGCACGGATCGGCCGATCATCGACGCGAGCTACTCGTACGCGCTCGTCGTCTCCTTCGCCGACGACGCGGCGCACGACGCGTATCAGGTGCACCCGGTGCACGACCGCTTCCGCGAGCGCTGCGGGGGGGCGTGGAAGAAGATCGTGATCTACGACGCGGTGGGGGGGTGATGGGATCGGTCGGCTGGGAGTCGAACGGGGGCTGCGAGGAGGTGGTA
>Ga0310810_10005780_pt1 | contig 13887 bp, 15 predicted proteins | sample NCmetagenome_FD_207641 | JGI IMG/M metagenome (GOLD analysis project Ga0310810, IMG submission 207641) | Soil microbial communities from experimental microcosm in Duke University, North Carolina, United States - NC | ecosystem: Engineered > Artificial ecosystem > Soil microcosm > Unclassified ... | reverse complement strand
CCCGCTCTGCCTGGCTGTCGTTTGCGTTCGTTGCTGTATCCACTGCAGCATGCTCGGATTCCTCGCGCGGACCAAATGATCCCGCGCTGAAAGGCGATCCACTCCTTGGCCGCCTCGCATTCGAGCAGTCCTGTTCCGGGTGTCACGCGTCGAGAGATGCATTCGATGTAAAGACATTCGGCTTCATGGACACGACGATCATACGTCGCGCCGTGCGGCACGTCGATACCGCCACCGCGCGAAATATCGTCGCGTACATCGCGACGCTCTCGGCGCCGCACATCGACGAGCATGCACGATTGTTTCAGCCAAGAGAAACTGTGCTGAACAGCGATGTCGATTTTGCAGTCGCACTTTTTGGGCGTGACGCATGGCCGTCCGACCTTACGACGGCCGGTCTTCAGGCAATCGATCCGCGAACGGTCCAGGTTGCCATCAAGCTGCCGATCTGGTCGGACGAAAAAACGAATCTCGATTGGATGCCCGATACGGAGCTGCCGGCGGGAATTCTCGACTACAACGGTGGCCTCGCCGCTGCTTCGATTGCAGGATACCGCGCATCACCAACGAAGGAAAATCTTTTGCGTGCTGTCAATGCAATACGAAGTGCAGATCACGCGACAGCAAATGCATCTGCCCCATGTCTGCTTGAAGATCCGACGCGTGTGAAGTATCGCGAGTGCTTTGAAGTACGACGGTGGGCTGCATCACTCGTCGCGCTTCATTTCATCCGCAATGGGATGAATCAAAATCTGAGTGGCGAGACGGAAGACATCTGGTGGGACGTCGGCAATGCAGCGCGGAGATCGAAAGCTGATCCGAGCGTGCCCATTGCAAATCCCAATGAAAACTGGGCAGCGTGGATGTTCCTGGGATGGGCGTTCAATCCTTCGACCCATTCCAGCTCATACACCGGCGAAGGCTTCAGCAAGCTCGGCCTATCGCGCCATGCGACCTTCATCGCGCTGCGAACTGAAGTCGCGCGTCCGAAGAATAGCGCGAGTGTGTACGAGGATTACGTGAATGCGGTTCGATTTGCCCCTTCCGGTTGGACGCTGCCGGTCGCGACGTTTGCGCTGCGGCATATCAGCGAGCGGCTCGCGTCAGGCGATCGGCCGAGCCTCGCGTCAATTGCGACAGCGATTACGCAGATCTATTCCGGATTGACTGAAGCAAACAAAAAACTTCCGGTCGCAGATCGCGGTAAGCTCGAGCCGATCATTGCGCAGATAGTTGCGTTACTCGGCCAATAGGAACTCAGAACCCGGCGCGGTCATCCGCGCTGGGGCCGTAAATCCCAGGTACCGGAACATCGAGTAAGCGCAGATAGACGGTCAGCTGTCCGCGATGATGAAAGAGGTGGTTCATGTGCTGGCGAACCACATCGCCCCGCGGCAGAGTGAAGATCGTGCGATCGCCGAACTTGAGTGACCAGTTGACGTTGTAATCTGCGTCCTTGCTTCCCGCGATCGCTGCTCGCGCTTCTTTCACATTCTTGTCGAGCATTGCCAGAAGATCTTCGGTCTTCTCATACGTATACGGTGAAGTTCCGCTCAGATTCAACTCAGTTTGAGTGAGCGTTTGCGCGATCCAGCCCGGCATCCAGCAAACGAGCTGAGCGAGATGTCCAACCGAAAAAGATTTCGGATGCGGTTTCCACTCACCCCTGTCGCTTGGAACACGCTCGACGACACGGCGCGTTGAAATCATTTCCTGATCGAATTCTTTCAGCAGTGGTTCGGAAAGCGACATTGTGCTGCCCTCTCAAGTCGAGATGTGTTTGGAGAAAGTTTCGATATCGATGTTAGCGCCGCAGACCACGACACCCACGGTCTTTCCATCGAGCCGCTCGCGAAGTGGATACATCAGAGCCGCGAGAGCTGCTGCACCTGCTGGCTCAACCGCAAGTTTTGCCGAGCGAAACAGGAGTCGCATGCCGTCGCGAATTTGATCGTCGTTAACAAGAACGACTTCATCGACGAATTGTCGGTTCAGTGCGAATGAATACGGCTCGCAGCGAGGTGCGCCGAGTGAATCGGCGATGGTTCTGACTGCGTCGATCGACTGGGGTGAGCCAGTTTCAAAGCTTCGGTAAAGAGTGTCGGCACCTTCGGGCTCGACAACAAAAACTTTCGTATCGGGACTGAATTGCTTTACCGCGCACGCCACCCCGCCAGTCAGGCCGCCTCCACCTGCGGCCACGATCACGGCATCGAGCTCGTCGCCCTCGGCGCGCACCTGATCGATGAACTCCATTCCTAATGTTGCAGTGCCGAGTGCCGTCTTCGGTCCTTCGTATGGATGTACGAATGTGCGGCCTTCGGTTGCTTCGATTTCATGAACGCGATCAAATGCCTGAGCAACGTTGTCAACGAGCTCGACGGTAGCACCGAGATCTCGACACATCTGAACTCGAAATGCATTTGCAGTTTTCGGCATTACGACTTTGGCGGTCGTGCCAAGAATGCGGGCAGCATAGCCGAGCGAGATCGCGTGATTTCCGGCGGAGACTCCCGTGACGCCGCGCGTGAGGGCTTGTTTGTCGAGGTCGAGCATGACCGACAATGCACCGCGCGGTTTGAAGCTTCCTGTTCGCTGGAACAGCTCCTCTTTCAGCCAGACTGTCGTCGACTCGCCAACAGATTTCGAGAATGCGTCGTCGACAACGCGCCGAATCGGAGTGGTTACAATCAAGTCGCCAAGTCGCGCGCGATTCGCACGAATCTCATCGACGGTGGGAAAGCTTGCAGTCACGCGGGTTTCTTACCGATAGCGCTCGTCGGCCGTGACGACACATTCCCATTTCGATGAGACCTCACATCCTTCCTCGAGTGCGATGTCGTCGTAGACGACGACAATCGCGCGTCGTGCGCGGCGCCGTACAAGACGCCGGTGATCGTCAGCCAGAATCATTCGCGCGACATCGGCAACTTGAAACGCGTATTGGAGGCGCTGTGCTTCGGTCCACCGCGATGCACCGACATTATTGAACGTGACACGAACCCTGCCTTTGCCGATTCGCGTATCCGGTGCGCGCTCAAGGCCAAGGTGACGGCCAAGCGCTCTTCCAACTGATGCGTACCGGACAACACCGGCGCGGAGTCGCGGCACCGTGTGCGATCAGCGCGTTGTGTCTTGCTTCGATCGCGATCGCGACAGTCCTAGGCCGGCGCCGACAAGCACGACCCCCGCCAGAATGAATGCGATCGTCGTCATGGGTGCCGTCTTGTGCGGCGTACCAAAGTGCGATCCGAGCGTGCCGAGTATCAATGTGGTTATGCCAAATCCAAGAGCGACGAGGCCGAAGCTGAAGAGAACCATTGGAAATCCGCCGCGCATTGCTTTTCTCTAATGTTGAATGTGGTCGCGTATACCTTCATTGAAATTAGCTCCAAAGACCTCAAACCGCCCGTCTAGTTGCGCTCTCGCTCCCGGTGCACGTCGCGCGGTCGTTTGTCGGTTCGAAACCCTTGCAGAGATGGATGTCGCACACGACCATCGTCCGTCCACTCCGTGAATTCAACCTCGGCGACGAGACGCGGCTTTACCCAATGCGCATTCCTGCCGAGCCATCCCGGAGGCGGAGGATCGAACGGCGCGTTATCCGTTTCGATCCGCTCGAGTCGTTGTCTTAACTGAAGACTGAATGAATTACTCCAGCCCTTTCCAGTTCCGACTTTGCCTGCGAATCGCAGCAATCCGCGCTCGTAATAGCCGACAAGGATCGAGCCGACCCCCTCTCGCGATCCTGAGGGATCAGTAAATCCGCCAACGACAAATTCCTGCCGCTTGATGCATTTGATTTTCTGCCAGTCAGATGAGCGCGCGCCAAGGCGGTACGGCCCATCGCGAAGTTTGCTGATGATTCCTTCGGCTCCAAGCGCGCACGCTTTCGCGAATACTTCAGCGCCCTCCGCCTCAGCGTGCGTCGTATAACGAATTAATCCTTTGCCTCGGCCAATCAGCTTCTTCAACCGCTTCTTGCGTTCCTCCAGTGGAAGACGCAGGAGATTCTCCCCATCGATTGCGAGAAGATCGAATGCAAAGTACGCGAGACCGCGTCGAGCTTCGCCAAGCTGCTGAAGTAGTTGAAACCGCGTGATTCCGCTCTTGTCGATCACGACCAGCTCACCATCGAGCAAAGCCTGGTTTGCGCGGAGTTTTTTCGCCGCTGCTACAATCTCTGGATAGTCGCTCGTATACTCGTTGCCGCGCCGTGAGATGATCCGAACGTCTCCGCGATCGATACGCAGGCCCATCCTGAAACCGTCGAGCTTGATTTCATGAATCCAGCGATCGCCCGACGGCGGTTCGGCCATGAGTAATGCCTTTTGTGGATCGTACGGCGGAAACTTCATGGCGGTATCACACGAAGGGCGAATTCAATCGTGCAACCTAATGGTTGCGTATTCTCACCGACTGACGCTCACTGTGATCTCCGGCGTGCGAACGAGAGTCTGATAGACTACGCAGTACCGTTCTGTCAAACGAACGAGCGTGGCGACCTGCTCTTCGGACGCGTCGGTGTCGAGTGAAATGTTGAGTCGAATGTTCTGAAATCCGACAGGCACTTCTTTCGAGACACCGAGCGTTCCGCGAAAATCGAGATCTCCTTCTGCCTCGAGTTTGGCATCGCGAAGTTCGATTCCAAGCGCAGTCGCAACAGCATTGAGGGTGACCCCGGCGCACGCAACGAGAGCTTCCAGAAGCATGTCGCCGGAACACGCGCTCAATCCATTTCCGCCCGTCGCTGGATGCAGTCCAGCTGCAACGAGCGCCTTGCCAGTTTCGATCTTGCATGTAACGCCTTCGCCGAGGCGGCCCTGAGCTCGCAGCGTGATTAGTGCGGCATCTGGCGTTTTTCGATAAAGCTCCTTCAGCGGAGCCTGCGTCGCTTTCAGCTCTTCTGTGTGCATGTATGAAAACTATCGAGCTTCGGAGAGCTCCGTCTCTTCCGGCACATCAGTCGGACTCTCGAAGTACAGCTCATATCCGTCGGGATCCGTGACCTGGGTTACCCACATTGCGTTACCGACGAAGGGCCGTTTGGCATCGATGCCGCGCGATTTGACATCACGGTAGATCGCGAGCGCATCGCTGCAGACAAAATTGATCGATACGCCGAGGCCGAGTTTTGTTTCCGGGACGTTGCGGTGAGGGCCTTCAGTGAGGAAGGTCTGAAGCATGATCGCAGCTGCTCCGAGCTCGAGCCAACACCAACGAATTTCTCCTTCCGGTGTCCAGCTCTTCTTCATCTCGAAGCCAAGGCCCTCCACATAAAAGCTTAAAGATGTTTCCATGTCCGTCACGCGAAAAAACGGAACGGCCTGCTGAACGTTCGGACCGGTCATATTCTGATAATCTATTATCCTTCGCGCCCGAACCAGCGCTCATCCGCAAGCACGACGGATTCCTCGATTTGTCGCGGCGGGATGGTCCAGTAAAGCCGCAGAAGAGCATCCTTCATCTTTGGCGGCACCAGACGGAATCCGTGCTTTTCGTAGAAGCGAATCGCCCAGGTCGCGGCAGCCCACGTGCCCATTAACACAGGCCGATCGGTTTGCGCTGAAACATGGGCAAGCAGCTTCGCACCGATTCCCTTCCCTTGACTTGCGGTGCGCGTATACGCGTGGCGAACCAGCGCGACATCACCGACATGCTGAAGTCCCATTACTCCGAGGAGAATTCCGTCTTCGAACGCGCCCCAGAATACAACTCCATCATTGACTTCTTCACGCAGCTCGGCGGGCGGCATGTAGGGTTCCTTCCACCGATCCGCCGGAATGTGGTCACGATAGATCGCTGCCGCGTCGTTGATCACGTCGCAGACTCGGTCGAGCTCCTGCGAGCTGCATTGCCGGATTACCATCAATTCAGCTTACGTTTCTGACTGTCGCATAAGTTTCGAAGCGTTGACATCCGTCAGTCCAAACGAGCATATCAATCCAGTGACCAATCCACCTTTTCAATCACTCGGCGACCGCTATACCATAGAGAATGAGATCGGCCGCGGAGGAATGGCGACCGTCTACCGTGCGCGGGATCCAAGACACGGCCGGAGCGTCGCGGTAAAAGTTCTGAACAGCGACGTCGCGGCGGCGGTTGGTGTTGAGAGATTTCTCCAGGAAATCAAGACAGTAGCGAGTCTCACCCACCCGCATATCGTGCCTGTGCACGACTCGGGCGAGAGCGATGGCGTTCTCTTCTACGTGATGCCCCACGTGCAGGGTGAAACCTTGCGTGGAAGAATTACTCGCGAGAAAACGATCTCTTCGGCGGAAGTTGTTCGCATCACTCGATCACTTGGAGCGGCGCTCGACTTTGCACACCGAAACGGGGTCGTGCATCGCGACATCAAGCCCGAGAACATCATTCTGTTCGAGGGCGAGCCGCTCATTCTGGATTTTGGAATTGCAAAGGCAATCAGCGCCGCCGGCGGAGAAACTCTAACGCGGACAGGCATCGCGATTGGAACTCCAGCTTACCTGAGCCCCGAGCAAGCGAGTGGCGAAACTAATCTCGACGGACGCAGCGATCAGTACAGTCTCGCGTGCGTCGTTTACGAGATGCTGTCCGGCACTCCACCGTTCGTTGCATCGACACCTCAAGCGGTAATCGCAAAACGATTCAGCGGTCCGCCGCCGCGACTTCCCGCAACCGCGAAGGCTCCCCCCGCAGCGTCGACCGTTTTGTTGAAGGCCCTCTCGCTCGATCCGGCGGACCGGTATTCGACGGTGTCGGAATTCGCGAGCGCATTAGCAGCTGCGATTCCTGCCGAGAGTGCGGCAACATCCGATAAGAGATCTGTGGCGGTGCTTCCGTTCACGAACATGAGTCCGGATGCAGAAAATGAATTCTTCACCGATGGAATCACTGAAGAAATCATTAACGCACTCACGAAGATCCGTGCACTCGATGTTGCGTCGCGCACGTCTGCTTTTGCCTTCAAAGGCAGCAAGGAAGCAATCGGCGATATCGGCAATCGCCTCAAGGTGCAAACCGTCCTCGAGGGAAGTGTTCGCAAAGCCGGAAATCGTCTGCGCATTTCGACTCAGCTAATCGACGTTGCGACGAGTTTCCCGCTGTGGTCAGAGAGGTACGATCGCGAGATGGAAGACGTCTTCGCGATTCAGGACGAAATTGCGACGAGCATCGTAAACGCACTGAAAGTCGTGCTGAGCGCCAAGGAAGAAGCGGCGATAAAGAAAGTTCCGACGCAAAGCGTTCGGGCATACGAATACTATTTGAGAGGGCGCGCATTGTCTCATCAGCGGAGAGCGGAAACTCTCGACGCGGCGGAAGACATGTATCGTCGTGCGATCGCGCTCGATCCTGATTATGCAATCGCGTACGCAGGGCTCGCTGACTGTTCGTCGTTTCGATTCTTCGAGCACGCCGGCGGAGACGAGGCGCTCGCTCAGGCTGAATCCGCAAGCAAGCGTGCATTGAAGCTCGATCCCGATCTTGCCGAAGCACACGCATCGCGCGGGCTTACGCTCACGTATCAACATCGGTTCGATGAAGCTGCAGCCGAGTATGAGCGAGCGATGGAGCTCGATCCGACATTGTACGAGGCGCCCTACTACTACGCCCGGTCTCTGCAGGCGGAAGGAAAGTTGGAGGAAGCCATTCGGTTTTACGATCGGGCGTCGGCTCTGAGAATCGATGACTACCAGTCTCTGGTTCTGGCGTCTGCGCTTGCCCGCGGCCTCGGCCGGGAGGACGAAGCCGAACTGACGCGTCGCGGGCACGAGAGAATCGAGCGCGCAATCGCGCTCAACCCAAACGACACACGCGCGCTTTACCTCGGCGCCGGAAATCTTCAATCCATGGGTGACTCGATTCAAGCGGAGGAATGGGCGCGCCGAGCGGTGGCGAGCGACCCCGGGAATCCGCTGACGCTCTATAACGTTGCGTGCCTGCACGCGACCGCGGGTCGAACGAGTTTGGCGTTGGACCACCTGGAGCGCGCGGTGGAAAAAGGAATGCGCAATCGTGATTGGTTCATGACTGATCCTGATCTCGAGTCCGTGCGGAACGATCCTCGCTTCAATGAGCTCCTGGCTTTGCCTGCATAGGAGCGGATCGACATGAAGATCGGAATCATAGGTTCTGGAATTGTCGGACAGACACTCGGTGCAAAGCTCGTCGAGCGAGGCGAAGATGTTGTTCTAGGAACACGCTCGCCTGAGAAACTCGATGACAAGCGAGGAATGGGGCCGCCGCTAAGTGAGTGGCTCGCGAAAACTGGAAACAAGGCGCGCATAGTCACGTTTGCCGATGCAGCGGCCCACGGCGAGATCGTGATCAACGCAACATCGGGACAAGGATCGCTCGAAGCGCTCCAACTTGCAGGAAAGGAGAATCTCGCAGGCAAGATTCTCATCGACGTCTCCAATCCTCTCGACTTCAGCAAAGGTTTCCCGCCAACGCTTACTGTCGTGAACACGGATTCTGTCGGCGAACAGATTCAACGTGCGTTTCCCGATGCGAAAGTCGTCAAGACGCTGAACACGACGAACGTCTTCGTCATGATCGATCCCGGCAGCGTCGGCGGCGGTAACCACGATCTGTTTGTGAGCGGCAACGATGAAGCCGCGAAAAAACGTGTAACCGAGCTTTTGTCGAGTTGGTTCGGATGGCGCAGCGTGATCGATCTCGGCGACATCACGACCGCGCGCGGCGCTGAGATGTTGCTGCCGCTGTGGGTGCGTCTCTACAGCACGCTCGGCACTGGGGCGTTCAACTTCAAGGTCGTGCGCTAGCGGATCCGTTGGTGCACCAGCGCGGACAACTGCGTTCATTGTGAAAGCGATGTAATGTCGTCCCACACGTACCAGTATTTATTCATTACTGATGCGCCCTGACTCAGATAAAACGGCGATGCCTGGGAACTGTCTACGTTGACGTTGACACAGACTCGTGTCGCGTTCTGAACGCTGAACCACGCAGCCATGCGGCGAAGAAGCTCGGCTGCAATTCCCTGCCGGCGATATTTCGGAGCGACGTAGAGAAATTGCACCTCACCCTGATAGCCGAATCGGCGAGTGAGATGACCGGCGATGTAGCCGACAACGACATTATTATCGAGCGCAACAAATCCGGTGCGCGGAAGCAATGCTTCACGAGGATGTGAGATGCCGTCGAAGTAAGAGCGCATCCGCTCATCGGCCGCGCCGGCCTCGGCGTCGCCGACTCTAGATTGCTCCATCGCCGCAACGTCGGCAGAGGTTGCCTCGCGATACAGGATTTCAGGCTGCACTCCAGCTGATCACCCCGGCTGCTGGTAAAGCCCAACAATATTTCCCGCCGGGTCGAGGAAGCGCGCGGTAATCTCCGGCGCGTCGCCTCCAATCGGCTGCACGATCTTTCCTCCATTGGCTTCGATCGCATTACACGTGTACGCCACGTCGTCGACCATTATGTAGAAGAGAGTCCCAACAGCAGCGGAGGCCGGACGGCCTTTCACGAATGCGCCGCTCACTTGTCCAGTGGTGTCATCGAACGCATGACTGCCGTCGCCACGAGTGCGCATCGGCCAACCAAACACGGTCGAATAGAACTTCTCTGACGCTGCAACGTCTGTCGCCGGCAGCTCGATGTAACAAATCTTTCCATTCGTATCGCTCATCAGACGTCACCGGAGAAGGAACAAAAAGTGTAACTTCGGCCGCCAGCGGTGTCCAACCTGCTGAACGATATCCTCAACCATGGTGTCTGAGAGGCCATGCGATATCTCATCCTGACGCTGAATCTCGCCGTGGCGACGCCGTCGTTCTCGCAGTCGACAAAGAGCGATTCCGTATTGCAGAAAATCTCCATTGAAGGAATGGAGAAATCGCAGCTCTATCCACTCGCGCAAAAACTCCTCGATTCAATTGGTCCCCGGCTGACCGGAACTGCTCAGCAGAGAAAGGCAAATGATTGGGCAGTTGCTATGTACACGAGCTGGGGAATCACATCGCGGGCCGAGCAATACGGAACATGGAAAGACTGGCGCCGCGGGATTGCACACTTCGATCTGATCGCTCCACGAGTTCGAAGCTTGGAGGGGATGCTCTCGACGTGGAGTCCCGGCACGAAAGGAACTGTCGAAGGACCCGTCGTTCTATTTCCGAAAATCGAGAGTGCTTCGGACTTCGAGGCAGCACTGCCGACGGTCCGAGGAAAGTTCGTGCTGTTCTCGTTCGCGTGGCCGAGCTGCCGGCCGGATACGAGCTGGAAGGAGTTTGCCAGCCCTGAGGCATATGGGCGAATGCAAAAAGAACGCACTGACATGTTCAACGCGTGGTACACTGGCCGCATCCGGAAATCCGGCTTGAGAGGACACGAGCTTTTCAAGCGATTCGCCGACGCGGGCGCGCTTGGAATTCTTACGGTGCTCGTACCACCGCCTGGCTCGCAGGGGTGGGGCGTGATGAAGATCAGCAGCACCATCGCGGAAAACATTCCGGAGGTCGGTCTCGATTGCGAAGACTATGGTCTGGTTTTTCGTTTGGCTGAAAGAAATCAGGGGCCCGTATTAAGGGTAAATGCGGATGCAGAATTCGGTGACGACGTTCCTGTAGCAAACGTGATCGCCGAGCTGCGCGGGAGTGAGAAGCCGAATGAGTACGTGATGCTGTCCGCCCATTTTGATTCGTGGGATCCCGCATCCGGCGCAACCGATAACGGCGCAAGCTCACTTGTGATGATGGAGGCCATGCGAATTCTCAAAGCTGTCTACCCAAATCCGAAGCGGACTATCATCGCCGGTCACTGGATGGCTGAGGAACAGGGCTTCAACGGGTCGAGGGCATTTGCAGCCGATCATCCGGAAATCGCAAAAAACATTCAGATAATTTTTGATGCCGACAACGGCATGGGACGCGTCAACAGCATTTCTGCGGATGGATTCAACGGTACAGCCGTATTCCTGCGGAAATGGCTTTCGAAACTGCCGAAGCAGCTCGTGGATTCCATCAAGCTCGATGATCCCGGAACTTTTTCTCGCGGAATCGACGCTGCGTCATTCGCATGCGGTGGCGCTCCGGCGTTCAGCATGAGCTCAGTCAGCTGGGACTATACGAACTACACCTGGCACACGAACCGGGATACGTTCGACAAGCTGGTTTTCGATGATCTGAAAAGCAACGCGATGCTGATTGCAATGCTCGTATACCTGGCATCTGAAGATGAGCGTGTTCCGCGAGAGCCTGCAGTCTCCTTGCCGGCATGCGGAGCGCCGACGAGGAGCTGGTCCCCGCCGCGGTAAGACGTGTGCTCGCGACATCGGAGTGAAAGCCATACTTTCACCCCCATGCGACTCGTTGGATTCGCCGGGATTTTCCTCGCAACGGCGACGATTCACGCTCAACCTGCACCGCGAACCATCCTCGCGATTGGAGCACACGCGGGTGACATGGAACTCACGACGGGAGCCTTGCTCATCAAGCAGCACAAAGCCGGCGATCGCATCGTGATTCTCCACATGACACTCGGCGAAGGCGGTAATCCGAAACTGTCGCCGGCTGCATATGGCGCACAAAAGAGACGCGAAGCGCTGGCTGTGGATTCAATGATTGGCGCAGAAACTATTTTTGCGCCGTACAAGGATGGCGAGCTGCCGAATGACGAAGCGGTGCGACTATACGTTGCAAACGTCATCAGGCAGGTGAAGCCGACATACGTGTTCACGCATTGGCAGAAAAGCATTCACAAGGATCACTCGCGAACGAGCTTGATCGTTCAGGATGCAGTACTGCTCGCATCGCTCGAGGGAGTATCGACCGGAACACCGCCGCATCGCGGAATTCGCGGCATCTGGTACGCCGACAATTGGGAGGATGCCGAAGATTTTCAGCCGTATATTTACGTCGACGTATCGAACGAAATGGATCAATGGCGCGCCGCGGTGACGAAATACGAATTTGTCGGCGGTTCCATCTCGAGCTTCAAGTATCTCGATTACTACGACGCTCTCGCAATCGTTCGCGGCGCGGTTGCCGGCAAACGACGCGCTATTGCGTTCAACATTGACGCGTTCGGCAAACGCCGAGTGCTCGACTCGCTTCCATGATACGGTTTCGGTTTTTAGCACCGTTTGCTGTCGGTCTCGCACTCGGATGCGCTGGACGAGTGGTCAGTCATGCGGTTCCCCAGCCGCCGATCATACCGCATTCACAGTGGCAGGCGCAGCCGCCGCTCGGATATTCTGCCGACGCGACGCGCCGCAACAAAAAACCCGGTGATACACTTTCATTTCACGACCTCAAGATCGGTGTCCTCGGCACAGCGGTGGATTCAACCGGAGCTAAGCCAACAGACATTGTGCAGCTGCGTCTCGAGCTCGGCGATTTAAAAGAGGATCGGGTAGCGAAAGAAGGAAGTGCGTTCAACTGGCATGGATTTCACGTGGCGGTCGTTGCGATCTACGGCAAGGACGAGCTGGGCTCCGGACTTACTGCTCTCGAAGTGTCAACGATAGCGTCGATTCCGCCGCAGATAGCGTCGTCGGAAGTCGCCGGCGGCGCAGACATGCGGCTAAGAATTCCGCATCGCATAACACATATCACTCTGCATCATTCGGGTGATGCCGAGCCACTGCGCCCAACCGACGATGTCGTGAAAAAACTTCGCGGATTGCAGTCGTGGGGCGCGAGCGACAGAAACTGGTGGGATGTACCGTACCACTACTTGCTCGATCTCGATGGGCATGTCTACGAAGGCCGAGATTGGCATTACATGGGCGAGACGAATACTGAGTACGATCCCAACGGACATTTTTTAATCACTGTGATCGGCAACTATGAGAAGCAGGAGGCAACGCCGGCTCAGCTGGCTGCGATTGCCGATTTGATGGCTTGGGCCGTCAGGAAATTCGACGTTCCGCTCGACAATATCGGTGGCCATTACAACTACGCGAAGACCGACTGTCCCGGAAAGAATCTGCGCAAGTATCTCGAAGATGGGACCTTTCGCCGCATGGTCGCCGCTCGCCTGAAATAAATTGTCGCGAACTCTTCAGATCGTTCAGATCGTACTTCAGGCGCTGACGTCATTCGCCATCGCCGGTGGATTCATTTTCACAGCAATTCAGTTCCGGCAGGCTCGAAAAGCACAGCTCGTCGCAAATTTTTCGAAGCTTGTCGAGCTTCAGTCGCAGCTCCGATATCTGCGCGTCGAAAATCCGTCGCTTGCCTCGGTAAGTCCCGGAGACGTTGAGTACCTGCACTCCGACCGTGAGATTCAGGAATACTTTCTCAACCTGATTCAACTCTCGTTGTTCGAGATTGCCTGGTACGCACACGAGCAGGGCCAGCTTTCGGACGATTACTTCAATTCCTGGGCGAACAGAATGTGGGAAATCGGACAGGAGAAATCGTTCCGCGGCGTGCTCGACAATCCGGCGATGAAAATCATGCACGATGAATTCGACGGCTACGTTAGAACTCTCATTCAGTCGCCATCACCGCCGGCGAGGATCAAGTCAGGCCGCTGAGATCAAACCGTCGGCAAGTGTAACTATGCGATCCGCGCACGCGCGCGCGAACTCCGCATCATGTGTGCTGATCAGCAATGCGCGTCCGCCATCCGTCAGCGTCCTGAGAGTCCGAGCGAGAGCAATGCGACGACTCGGATCCAGCGCTGAAGTCGGCTCATCCATCAGCAACAGCTGAGGATCGAGCACGAGAGAACGCGCAATTGAAACGCGCTGCGCCTGCCCTCCCGAGAGCTGACGTGGAAATGCACTCGATCTCTCGGCGACACCGAGCGATTCCAGCCATTGGTTTGCTGCACCAATGGCGCGATCGCGAGTCCACCTGCGCACATGAATTGGCGCGAGTGTGACGTTGTCGATCACGGTGAGATGCTCGAACAGCGCGTGCTCCTGAAACACCATTCCAA
>Ga0310810_10005779_pt1 | contig 13887 bp, 5 predicted proteins | sample NCmetagenome_FD_207641 | JGI IMG/M metagenome (GOLD analysis project Ga0310810, IMG submission 207641) | Soil microbial communities from experimental microcosm in Duke University, North Carolina, United States - NC | ecosystem: Engineered > Artificial ecosystem > Soil microcosm > Unclassified ... | reverse complement strand
GCGATCTTCACCCGCGTGGGGCGCATGTCGTCGCCGCGCAGTTCGCGCAGGGCATAGGTCACGAAGTCGCGCGTGACGCGCTTGCGCCAGACGAGCGCGAAATCGGTGTTGTCCATCGGCTTTGCAAGCGTGAACGCCAGATCCGCCGCGCGTGCGATAGCCTCGTCTGACCATCCCGAACCGATCAGCGACTCCGCCGCGCTGACGCACACGAGCGGGCGCGACGCGACGGCCCCGAGAACGAGCCGCGCGTCGCGCACGGTCCCATCGGAAGCGACGTGGGCGGCGGCCGCAACGCCGAGCACCGGGAAATCGAACGACCCGCGGCGGCGCAGCTTCCAATACGTGCTCCGCCAGCCGGTCTGATCCGGCACGTCCACGCGCGTGAGTATCTCGTCGCGGCGACGCGTCAGGTAGTGCATGCCGTCGTTCGCGAAGAGGTCCGACACGGGGAGGCTCCGCGTGCCGGATGCCGATGTGAGCGCGACGGTTGCGCGAAGCGCGATCAGCGCGGGAGCGGTGTCGGTCGACGACACGGCGAGGCAGGTCGGACTCGACAGCGCGACCCAGCAGCGCTCGCCATCCTTCTTCATGCAGAAATCGATCGCCTTGCGCCACTCGTAGGACTGGTCGTAGTAGTTGCAGCGCGTATCGAGACACAGATTGCCGCCGAGCGTCCCCATCGCGCGCAGATGTGGCGTCGCGACCTGCGCGGCAGCCTGGTGCAGCGCGCCGCACTCACGAGCCGCACCCGCGTCGCGAACGATCTCTGACAGCGTCAGCCCTGCACCGAAGGTGTGCCCGGACCCGTTCGTTCGAAGTCTCAGTTCACCGATCCCTGCGAGGCCGACGACGACCGAAGGCGTCTGCTGCCGCCGCTTCATGTTCGGAAGCAGATCCGTTCCCCCCGCGAGCAGCATCGCGTCCGGATGCGCCGCCAGGCGATCGGCAGCCTCTGCAATCGTACGCGGCGCGTAGTAGTCGAATTTGGGCAGCCGGATCACGAGCGCGAGGCTCCTGTCGGCGCGGGCTTGTCGCGCCGGCGTTCGTTGATCGCCTCGCCGGTGCCGCCTTCCCACGGCGGCGGCACGAACAGCGGATCGGGCCAGCGGACGTCCGGGAAGGACGCCGGACCGAACCGGCCCGGTTTGCCCGCCGCGAGATCTGCCAGCGCCTTCACGACCTTTTCCGGCGTAATCGGCACTTCGTCGATGCGGACGCCGACCGCGTCGTACACGGCATTGGCCACCCCCGGCATGATCGGCAGCAGCGGTCCCTGTCCGACCTCCTTGGCGCCGAAGGGCCCGGCCGGATCGGGGTTTTCGACCAGTTCCGTGAAGACCTCCGGCATGTCCAGCGACGTCAGGCTCTTGTACTCGAGCATCGACGGAAACTTGTGCACGAGCGCGTTCGACAGCCGTGGCGGCAGTCGGCGATACGCCTGCTCCTCCATCAGCGCTTCTCCGAGCCCCATGTAGACGCTGCCCTCGACCTGCCCGCGCGCGAGCGTCGGGTTGAGCGCGCGGCCGATATCGTGTGCCACCCAGACGCGGGGCACAGCGATCCATCCGGTGGACTCGTCGACTTCGACTTCGACGACGGCGGCTGTGTAGGAATAGGTTGGAGACGGTCCGACGCCGCCGCCCTTGAAGCGCGCCTCCGACTTCGGTGGCGTGTACGAGCCCGTCGCGCCCACGGCGCCGGTCATGGCTTCCGCCGTGCAGATCGCGTCGCGGAACGACAGGCCGCGATCCGGATTCTCCGCATCGAACACGCGCCGCTCGGCGAACACGAGCCGGTTCTTCGGAACATCGAGCTTGCGGCCGACGGCGTGCGCGAGAATGTCGCGCGCCCGTTCCGCAGCCTGAATCGCGGCGTTGCCCATCATCAGCGTCACGCGGCTCGAATACGAGCCGAGATCCACCGGCGTGAGGTCGGTGTCGCCGGTCACCGCGCGCACGTCGAACGGTTCGATGCCAAGCACCTCGGCCACGCACGCGACGAGCACGTCATCGGAGCCCTGGCCGATCTCCGAGGCGCCGCAGAAGGCCGTCACCCCGCCGCTGCGATCGAGCTTGAGCTGCACGCTCGAGTGCGGCATGTCGTTCCAGTAGATGGGCAAGCCGGCGCCGGACAGATATGACGAACACGCGAGCCCGAGACCGCGGCCGCGTCCCATGTGGCGGTGGCGCGAGTCGAAAGCAGACGCGTTCACGACGCGGCGGATGCACTCGGCGAGCCCGATCGTGCGCACGTGGAGGAAATTTGCCGTCAGCGCGTCGGGATGCTCGAGAATCCTGAGCCGCAGCTCCGCGGGATTCAGCCCGAGACGCTCGGCGATGCGATCGAGCTGCACTTCCTGCCCGAAACGGCTCTGCGGCGTGCCGTGGCCGCGCTTGGGTCCGCAAGGCGCCTTGTTCGTGAACACCCGGCAGCCGCGGAACCGGTATTTCGGGATGTGATACGTGACCGTCTGCAGCGCGCCTGTGTAAAACGTGCTGGCGACGCCATACGATCCGTAGGCACCCCCGTCGAGGATCGTCTGAAGATCCACGCCGGTAATCGAGCCGTCACGTTTGACGCCGGTTCGGAACTTCATCAGCACCGGATGGCGGCCGCGATGGCAGTAGAACACTTCCTCGCGCGTCAGCGTGATCTTGACCGGACGACCGAGGATTAGCGCCGCCTTCGCGGCGGCAATCTCGTGGTTGAACGGATCGCTCTTGCCGCCGAAGCCGCCGCCGTTCGGGGCGGCGATCACGCGGACGTGCCGCGCCGGCATCGCGAGCGCCTTCGCCAGCGCGCGGTGCAGATAGTGCGGCGTCTGCGTGCTGGAGTACACGACCAGCTTGCCGTCGCCGTCGAGATACGCCACCGTCGCGTGCTGTTCGAGCGCCAGATGCGTGTTGCCTTCGTAGAAGAAGACGTCCTCGAACACTTCGTCTGCGTCGGCGAGCGCGGCCTCCACGTCGCCAAACTGCATCGCGACCATCTTGTGGACGTTCCCGTGATCGCCGTAGTCGTGGATACGCGGCTCCTGGGTATGCAGCGCCTCTTCGGGATCCGCGATCGTCGCGAGCGGCTCGTACGACACGTCGATCAGCTCGCACGCGTCGGCGGCGCTCTCTTCGTCTCGTGCGACAACGAGCGCCACCGGATCGCCAACGAACCGGACTTTGTCGACGCACAGCGCGTGCTCGTCCTGGCTGACGGGCAGGATGCCGTAGGGAACCGGCAGATCGCGGCCGGTGAGGACGAGGTGCACGCCTTGGTGCGAGGCGGCCCGCTCGGTCGAGATCGACCGGATGCGCGCATGTGGTACCGGCGACCGCAACAGCTTCGCGAACACCATGCGGGGCATCGCGAGGTCGTCCGCGTACCGCGTCTGCCCCGTCGCCTTCGCGCGTCCATCAACGCGTCGTCGGGGCAGGCCGATCACCGTGTGCGGGGGGGTCATGACCTGATGGAAACGGCCGGAACCGGTGACTGCTGCCGGAGGATCGCGGCCGCGGCTTCGACCGCGTCGACGATTTGCTGATAGCCGGTGCAGCGGCAGATGTTCCCCGACAGCGCTTCCCTGATCTCGTCGCGCGTCGGCTGCGGGTTGTGCTCGAACAGCGCGAGCGAGGTGAGGATCATCCCGCTCGTGCAGTACCCGCATTGCGACCCGCCGAGATCCGCGAACGCCGCCTGCAGCGGATGGAGCTGGCTGCCGTTCGCCACACCTTCGATCGTCCGGATGGCTTTGCCCTCGCACGCGAGCCCGAGCGTCAGGCACGACAGAACGGGAACGCCATCGACGAGGACCGCGCACGCGCCGCACTCGCCCAGTTCGCAGCCGTGTTTCGTCCCGGTGAGCTGGAGGTCCTCGCGAAGGACTTCGAGCAGCGTCTTGTTCGGCGCGAACGCCACACTCGCCGGCTCTCCATTCACCACGAGCCGAACGAGCACGCGATCAGCGCCGACGGTATCGGTCATGTGATTCCAGTGTCGCACGTCCGAGGTTGGACAGGAGGAAGAATACCTCAGCCGATTGGGGAACTCAGCCGCAGAAAAACGGGCGGCACGCCGGTTTATTGCGTATGCTGATCGAGCGTCGCGCGACCGCTCCTCGCGCATTCGAACCTCACTTGATTGCTCCTCGCAGGCGGATGCCTGCGTCATTCGCCATGGTTGCACTCCGCTCCCGTCTGTTCTTCGTTGTGTCGCTCGTACTCCTCGCGGCGGCGTTCGCGCGCCCGGCCGCGGCCCAGACCACCCTCGCGCCGCAGCAGCGGCTGTGCGATCCCGCGTTCGAGGACTGCCGCGCCGACATCCTCGCGTACATCAACCAGGAGACCGTCGAAATCGACATGGGCTTCTGGATGATGACCGACGCGCGCTACGCGTCCGCGCTCGTCAACGCGTGGAACCGCGGCGTCAAGATCCGGCTCCTGATGGATCCGCGGTGCGTCGAGCAGCATCCGGCCTGCGTGCCGCAACAGGACCAGCTCTCCGCGGCGGGCATCCCGATGCGCCAGCGCGTGACGAGCGGCATCCTGCATTGGAAGATGGCGCTGTTTGTCGCCCAGGGGCAGCTCGAATTCGCCGGCGCGAATTACGCGCCTTTCGAACTGTCTCCTGACATCCCGTACGTCAACTACACGGACGAGGTCGTCGCGTTCACGAATGACCCGGCCCTCGTCCACAGCTTCATGACGAAGTTCGACGACCTGTGGACGAGCACCACCGAGTTCGTCGACTTCGCGAACATCACGGGCCCGCTGACCCGCAGCTTCCCGATCTATTCGATCGATCCCGGGCTCAATTTCCCGCCGGACGAGAGCTATCGCGACCGCGCCGTCGCCGCCTACAGCGCCGAGATGCAGGCGATCGACGTCCAGATGTTCCGGATCACCGACGCCGCGCATCCGACGGCGATGATCGCCGCTGCCGCTCGCGGTGTTGCGGTCCGGCTGATCACCGACGAAACGGAGTACCGCAATCCCCTCCGCCTCTGGGACGCGTATTACGTCGACAAGATGTACGCCAACGGCGTCGACGTTCGCTTCGATGGGCATCAGGGCATCGATCACGAAAAGGCGGTCGTTCTCTACGGAACGCACATGGCGATCTTCGGATCCTCGAACTGGACGGAGCCGTCGAGCGACACGCAACGCGAGCACAACTACTTCACAGGGCAGTCGTGGGTGTTCGACTGGCTCGCCGCGCAGTTCGATCGCAAGTGGAACAACACCTCCGGTTATATCGAAACGAAGCCGTTCGTGCCGCTTCCACCGGATGCGCCGAAAGTCGCGTCGCCGTCGAGCGGGACCACAGGCGTCGCCACGACAGGCACCACACTCCAGTGGAACGGCGGACTCTGGGCGCACTTCTACGACGTATATTTCGGCACCACGCCGAACCCGCCCCTGCTGCAGGCGGACCTGAGCCTCGGGCCGAGTCAGTCGAGCACCGACTATAAGTCGTACTCGCTGCCGACGCTGCAGCCGGGCACCACCTACTACTGGAAGGTGGTCTCGAAAACTGCGGCGGGCGTGACTGCAACGGGCTCGGTCGCAAGCTTTACGACCTCCGGCAGTGCCGGTCCGTCGAACACGCGGCCGGCCGTGGCGCTGACCAGCCCGGCGAGTACCGCCGTGTTCACCGCCCCCGGTACGATCGTGCTGGCCGCCACCGCCAGCGACGCCGACGGCACCGTCGGGCGCGTCGACTTCTACAACGGATCCACGTTAATCGGCACGAGCCTGTCCGCGCCCTATACGGTGACGTGGAACAACGTGCCGGCAGGAAGCTACTCGCTGACGGCTGTCGCGACCGACAATCTCTTCGCCGCCTCGACATCATCGGCCGTGACGGTCACCGTGAACAGCGGCACGGCGCCGACGTTCACGCTCGTCAGAGGTCCATATCTCCAGCAGCCGACGAATCACTCGATGGTTGTCGTCTGGGCGACGAAGGAGCCCGGGACGGCGCAGGTCCAGTACACCGCATCCGGCGGATCGACGTCGACGGCTGGCGGTGTGTCGCGACTCGTGCCCGCCACGACGACGGGGCTGACGTTCGATTACTACCAGCACGAAGCGACGCTGCCGGGTCTCAGCGCGTCCACCACCTATACGTATCAGGCCTTCAACGGCGGAGTCGCCGCCGCTCCGCAGGCGACCTTCCACACGGCGCCCGCGACCGGCTCCGGCTCCGCCACCTTTATCGCGTTGGGCGACAGCGGGACCGGATCGACGCCACAGCGTCAGCTTGCCGACCTGATGTCGCGCGACAGCTTCGACGTCGCGCTGCACGCGGGCGATATCGCATACGGGGCGCCCGACGGCACAGGCGATGCGTCTTACGCGACTTACCAGTCGTACTTCTTCGACGTTTACAAGTGGCTCGCCGGCCGGCCGGTTTCGCCGGTCGAAGGCAATCACGACAGCCGCGCGACCAACAACAACGGGCAGGCGTATCTCGACCTCTTTTCGTTGCCGCGCAATGGCGCGAGCGCGGCGTTCCCCGATCACGCGGAGCGGTACTACAGCTTCGATTACGGCCCCGTGCACGTCATCGCGCTGGACACCGAGTTCACCTTCCTCGATCCCACTCGGCAGGCCGAGCAGTTGCGATGGCTGCAGGCGGATCTTTCCACCACGACGCAGCCCTGGAAGATCGCCGTGCTGCACCGCGCGCCGTACAGCTCCGGCGGCGAGCACGGATCGTCGCTCGACGTGCGCGCCGCGTTCGGCCCGCTGTTCGAGCGCTACGGCGTCGACCTCGTGATCGCGGGCCACGAGCACGACTACGAGCGGACGCTTCCGATCCGCGAAAGCACGGTACCCACGGATCACGCCGTCACCTACGTCGTCACCGGCGGCGGCGGAGCCCCGCTCTATCCTGCGGGCACCAGCACGTGGACGGCCTACAGCGCATCACGCAGCGAATACATAAAAGTTGCGGTCGACGCCTGCACGCTGACGCTCAGCGCAATCGGTCTGGACGGCACGACGTTCGACGGCACGACGATGTCGCACTGCGTGACCGCGAGCGCGCCGCCCACCGTGGCGCTGACCAGCCCGACAAACGGATCGACGATGACCGCACCGGGCGCATTCGCGCTGACGGCGGACGCCGCCGACAGCGACGGCACCGTCTCACGCGTCGACTTCTACGCCGGCACCACACTGGTCGGCAACGCGATCGCCGCGCCGTTCACGACAACCTGGACCAACGTTCCGGTTGGCACCTATGTGCTGACCGCCGTCGCGACCGACAACTCGGGGACGACGGGAACGTCGGCTCCCGTCACTGTGACCGTCACGGCAGCGCCGCTGCCCGATGGATGGAACAACACGGATGTGGGCTCGACCGGTGCGATTGGCAGTACGACGCCGACGCCGACGGGATTGTCAGTCACCGGGGCCGGTGCTGATGTCTGGAACACGGCCGATGCGTTCCAGTACGCCTACAAGACGCTGACCGGCGACGGATCCATCGTCGCGCGGGTGGCCTCCGTGCAGAACGTATCCAACTGGACGAAAGCCGGCGTGATGATCCGGAATTCCCTGTCGGCATCTGCGGCGCAGGCGTTCATGCTCGTATCGCCGGGCAAAGGTGTCGCGTTCCAGCGACGGCTGACGGACGGCGCCGCGAGCCTGAGCACGTCAGGTACGTTCACGACCGCGCCGCGATGGGTGAAGCTGACGCGCACCGGCAGCACGATCGCGGCCTTCGAATCGGGTGACGGCGTGACATGGTCGCGTGTCGGAGCGGACACGTTCGTCATGGGACCGACCGTTGACGTCGGCCTCGCGGTGTCGAGCCATGTGAACGGCACGCTCGCGACCGCGGTGTTCGATCACATCGCCATCAGCGCTGCCCTGCCGAACGCTGCACCCGCTGTCGCGATCACCGCGCCCGCGCAGGGCAGCACGGTCCAGGCGCCGGTCACGATTGCGGCGACGGCATCCGACAGCGACGGCACCGTCGCGAAGGTCGACTTCTATGCCGGAGCCACCCTCGTCGGCACCGCCACCGCCGCCCCCTATTCGGCGACGTGGAACCCGACCGCCGCCGGCACCGTCGCGCTGACGGCGGTCGCGACGGACAACGCAGGCGCGACGGCGACGTCCGCGCCCGTGACGGTGACCGTCACGTCGCCGCCGCCGCCGCCATCGACGCTGCCGGGTGGATGGTCGCACCAGGACATCGGATCTCCTGGAGCCGCAGGGTCCGCGGTCGCGTCCGGCGGCGTCTTCACGATCACCGGCGCCGGCGCTGACGTCTGGGGCACCAGCGACGCGCTCCAGTACGCCTACACGCCGCTCAACGGCGACGGCACGATCGTCGCGCGCGTCGCAACCGTGCAGAACGTGGCGAACTGGACGAAGGCCGGCGTGATGATCAGGAACTCGGTGTCGCCCTCGGCGGCACAGGCGTTCATGCTCGTCTCTCCCGGCAAAGGCGTCGCATTCCAGCGCCGCCTGTCGGACGGCGCGGCAAGCGCAAGCTCGTCCGGGACGTTCACGACCGCACCGCGGTGGGTGAAGCTCACGCGAGTGGGCAACACAATCACGGCGTTCGAATCCCCGGATGGCGCCACGTGGTCGCAGGTCGGGAGCGACACGTTCCAGATGGGCGCCGCCGTCGACATCGGACTCGCCGTCTCGAGTCACGTCACTGGCGTGCTCGCCACGGCGACGTTCGACAGCGTCACGGTGACCGCCGGACCAGCGCCGCTGAACACTCCGCCGGTCGTGTCGCTCACGACGCCGGTGAGCGGCGCGTCGTTCACGGCACCGGCAACGATCGCCCTCTCCGCGACCGCAGGCGACGCCGATGGGTCGATCGCGCGCGTCGCGTTCTACTCGGGCTCGACCGCGCTCGGCACGGCGACGGCCTCGCCGTACACATTCACGTGGTCGAACGTGAGCGCCGGGTCGTATACGGTCACCGCGGTCGCGACGGACAACCTCGGTGCCTCGACCACGTCGGCGCCTGTCAGCGTGACGGTCACCACGCCGCAACCGCCGCCATCGACGCTGCCGGCAGGCTGGGCACATACGGACATCGGTTCGGTGCCCTTCGTGGGAGCGGCGTCGTTCGCCAACGGGACCTTTACGGTGACGGGCTCCGGACTCGACATCTGGAACACGTCCGACCAGTTCCACTACGCGTATCAGCCGCTCGCCGGTGATGCGACCGTCATCGTTCGCGCGGCGACGATTCAGAACGTCGCGACATGGGTGAAGGCGGGAATCATGATTCGCGAGACGCTCGCCGCGAACTCCGCGCACGCGTCGATTTTCGTCTCGGCGGCAAAGGGCGTCGCATTCCAGCGTCGCGACGCAACCGGCATCGACAGTGTCAATACCGCTGGAAGTTTGAGCCAGGCCCCGCGCTGGGTGAAGTTGACGCGAGCCGGGAATCTGTTCTCGGCTTACGAATCGGCGGACGGCATCACGTGGACACTCGTCGGCACCGACACGATCCCGATGGCGTCGACGGTCTATGTGGGCCTGGCCGTCACCAGCCACACGACATCGGCGGCCGCAACCTGCACTTTTGATGGCTTCTCCATAAAGTGAGGCGCCGATAACTACGCAACTTCACAACTCCCCAACTACGCAAGGCGTCTCGATTTCAAGCATCCTGCGTAGTTGGCAGTTGCGCAGTTGTGTAGTTGACGCTTCTCGATTATTTCTTCACCACTATCGGCTCCTGGCCCGCAGCTTTTCGTTTGGCATTGAGCGCAGGCAAATCGACCGTCGTGATCCTGTTCCACTTCGCCATCACGGCCGTACTCTGACGGCGGGCGTCGGCACAGGCCTGGACGTCGCGCGCGGTCGGGGCGACGTCGGCGCCCTGCATGCCCATCGCCGCAGCCATCATCGCGTTGCTGGCGCTGTCGAGCGTCGGCGGGCCGGCGGGCCCTCCCCGTCCGCGTCCGCCGCCGAAGGCGCCAAATCCTCCGCGGCCGCCGGCGGGCGGCGGGGGCGCGAGCGCGGTCACCTCTTCCTTCAGCGCCGCCGCGTCGGGCCCCCCCTGCTCGAGCGCGGTCGAGAGCGCGCGAGCCTGCTCCGCCGCCGCGTGCAGTTTCCTCGCGCCGTCGTACATCTCTTTGGTCAGCGTAGACAACTGCGTGAGCCCGACCTGCGGCGTCTTCACACGCGGATCGAGGTGCAACTGGAGCGGCTGCGTGTAGCGCTGCCCCTCGACGGTCAACCGTACGCTGTACGCGCCGGGAGGCGCCCAGGGGGCGTTGACTGATGGATAAGTGCGATGCGGGACAGCGGCGCTGCCGCCTCCACGGCCGCCCCCTTCGGCCAGCGGCTCATAGCGAAGATCCCACATCACACGGTGCACGCCCGCCTGTTTCGAGATCACCATTTGAGGCGCCGGCCAGTACAACGGCAGCGAGCAGTCGGGAGCGGTCGGGTTCTCCTGACACAGCTTGTTGTACGCCTCGGGATTCGTCGCTGGATCCGGCTCGCGCACGGGATCCTCGCTCGAGTACGACCGAACGACCTGCCCCGCCTGATCGAGAATTTCGATCGTGACCGGCGCCGACGTGTCCTTCGCGAGGAAGTAGTCGAGGAGGCCGCCCGGGGGCGGATTCTGTCCTGCAGGCACCTCGGGCGGCCACGGTGTCGGGTCGTTCATGCCGAATCGCACACGAATTGCCGGCGCCGGTTTGACCAGGTACGCCTTGCCGGCCGCGGCCGCCGAACGGATCGCTGCGGCCTCGCGCAGCGGCGTCACGTCGTCCAGAATCCAGTAGCCGCGGCCGTGAGTTCCGGCGATGAGATCGGAGCAGAGGCACGTCGGGTCATCTTTCACCTGCAGATCGCGCACGGAAATCGCCGGCATGTTCAGCCGCAGCGACTCCCAGTTGTCGCCGTCGTCGTAGGACACCCACACCTGCGTATCCGTGGACGCGTAGAGCAGGCCCTTCTGCTTCGGATCTTCCCGGATGGAATTGGACACCCAGCCCGCCGCGACGCCTTTGTTGATTTCGGTCCACGTCTTGCCGCCGTCGTGGGTGCGCCAGAAGTGCGGGCTGAAGTCGTCGATGCGCATCGTGTTCGCCGCGGCGTAAGCCGTCATCGAATCGAAGTGACCCGCCTCGATGTTGAAGATGCGCGTCCACGGCTTGATCTGCGCCGGTGTGACGTTCGTCCATGCCGCTCCGCCGTTCATGGTCACCTGGATGTTCCCGTCGTCGGTGCCCGCCCAGAGGACGTTCACGTCGCGCGGCGAGGGCGACAGCGCCGTGATCGTGCCGAGCGGCGCCGGGGTGACGCTCTCGCCATACTTGCCGGTGTTCGCCGGCACCTGCCAGGTCTGGCGCGCGAGATCGCCGCTGATGCGTGTCCAGTGGCTGCCGCCGTCGATCGTCTTGTAGACGGCGTTCTGCGCGTAGAACAGCACGTGGGGATCCACCGGCGACCATTCGAGCGGCATCGTGCGCACGTTGCGGTTGAACGTCTGGCCGGTGCCGCCGCTCGTGTCGGGGCCGACGCTGCGGGTCTGACCGGTGCGGCGGTTGTACAGCGAGACGTTCGTGCGCGCGCTTCCGTACACAAGGCTCGGGTCTTTCGGATCCGGCGCGGCTTCGCCGTACTCCTGAATATTCACGGGACGCCAATCGCGGAACGTGATCTCGCCGTCGTTGCCGCGGCTGAGCACGCACGCGGACCCCGAGTCCTGCTGCCCGCCGCAGACGCTGTACGGAAATGCCGTGTCGGTCGAGACGTGATACATCGCGGCTGTCGGCTGCGTATACCAGTTGCTCCAGCTCACGCCGCGGTTCGCCGAAATCACGCCGCCCTGATCGGACACGACGATCAGGACATCCGGGTTGGTCGGGTTCACCCAGATTTTCTGATAGTCATCGCCGCCGGGTGCGCCCCGGACGGCGCTCCAGTTGACGCCGCCGTCTTCCGTGCGCCACAACACTGTAGAGCAGCTGTAGACAACGTTCGCGTCTTTGGGGTCGACGGCGATCGTCGGCAGATCGCCGCCGCCGATCCGCGCGAGCGGCCGCGGATCCGGCTGGCGGCTGCCGGCGGCGAGGGTCCAGTGTGCGCCGCCGTCCGTCGATTTGTAGAGCGCGGTACCGCCCCCGGCTCCGCCGCGTCCGCCACCGCGCCCGCCGCGGCCGTTCGCGGTCGCGGCAAACGCCGTCATCGCGTAGACCGTGCCGGGGCTGCTCAGCGACAACGCGAGATTCGCCTGAGTCACCTGCGGCAGGCCTTCGGTCAACTGCGTCCACGTCGTGCCGCCGTCCGTCGACTTGAAGACGCCGCCGTTGGTTCCGCTGAACTCCTGTCCTTCCACGAAACTCTGCTGCTGCTGCCACAGCGTGGCATAGATGGTGTCGGGATTGGCGGGGTCGATCCGGACGTCGTTGCCGCTGGTGTATTCGTCCTTGTAGAGGACCTTTTCGAAATGCGCGCCGCCGTCGGTCGAGCGATAGATCCCGCGGTTCTCGTTCGGGCCATAGGGATGGCCGAGCGCGGCGACGAAGACCCGATTCGGATCTCGCGGCGAGACGTCGATCATCGCGATCATCTGCGTGTCGTCCAGCCCGAGGTGCGTCCACGTCTTGCCGGCGTCCGTCGACTTGTAGACGCCGTTACCGGTCGCGAGGTCCGGCCGGATGATTCCCGCACCGCTGCCCACAAAGATGATGTTCGGATCGGACGGCGCAACGGCGATGGCGCCGATCGAGCCGGTGGGTTGATCGTCGAAGAGCGGCACCCAGTTCGAGCCGTAATCCGTCGAGCGCCAGACGCCGCCGTTGTCGAAGCCGATATACGCAACGTTCGGCTGATTGGCGATGCCCGTCACCGCTCGAGCGCGTCCGGCGCGCGTGGGACCGATCTCCCGCCACTGCATCGCGGCGGAAGGTTCGGGGCGTGCCGACGACGGCGCAGGTTGAAAGGCGAAGGGAGCGACGGTGAAGAACGACAGTGCAAGGACCGCAGACAGGATGCGCATGCGCGCAAGTATAGTGATTTGACGTCGATGTTGAAACGTTCCGCGAGGAGAGGCCTCAGTCGGAAAGCCTGAACGTGACCGACACGTTCATGACGACTTCAACGGCCTGACCATTCAGCAGCGTCGGCGAGAAGCGCCACTGCCGCACGGCATCGGCGGCCGCGATCGCGAAGTCCGGGTGCACCTGCGCACTCAGCACCCGCACCGACCCGACGGTGCCGTCGCGCCGGATGATGGCTTCGAGCGGGACGACGCCTTCACGGCCCGACGCCTGCATCTCGGGCGGATACACCGGACGGACATCAACGAGTTTGAGCGGCGGCCGGATATTGCCGCCAACCCGCAACGGCTGCGCAGTTCCGGGCTGCACCGGCTGCACCGGGCCCATGCGCGACTGACTGACGGTAATCGTCTCGTGGAGGTCGCCGACCTGCATGGTAATGGCGCGATCCCAGTCGCCAGTGTTCCGCAGGTCGAGGTTGGTGTCGACGGCTTTGAATCCCGGACGCGACGTGGTGAACCGATACTGCCCTGGCGGGATCGCGGCGAACTCAAAGCGTCCGGCGGCATCCGTCGTCGCAGTCTTGTCGATTCCATTGGCGTCGCGCAGCGTGATCGCCACTCCCGGCAGCACAGCGCCGGTCGGATCGTAAACGGTGCCGCTCAACGGCGCCGGACCGGTCTGTCGCGCCTGCAGCGCAATGACGGAAACAAGCAGCGTGAACGCGAGGGTGCCGATCCAGACCATCCGCCGCGGTGCCTGCGTCCGATGGTCGACGTCTGAATTGAGCATGACGGTAATTCTCCTGTGAAGCGTCGATGGCCGCGCCATCGCCATGACTGAGCTGTGCTGCGCCGGCCGCCGGCAGGATCGCGCAATTGCAACGAGATGAG
>Ga0310810_10005777_pt1 | contig 13888 bp, 12 predicted proteins | sample NCmetagenome_FD_207641 | JGI IMG/M metagenome (GOLD analysis project Ga0310810, IMG submission 207641) | Soil microbial communities from experimental microcosm in Duke University, North Carolina, United States - NC | ecosystem: Engineered > Artificial ecosystem > Soil microcosm > Unclassified ... | reverse complement strand
TCGGGATCGACCGCGCGGATCGAGCTCACCAGCCGGTTCGAACGGTAGCAGGGGAGCCGGTGGCTCGTCGATCGCCGGGAAGCCCCGCCGCGCAGGACCCGAGTTGGCCGGCCTACAAGGAGGCGGTGCTCGAGTTCCGGACCCGGGACCCCTTCCGGGTCTGGCTGGCCGAGCCGGTCGTGCCGGCGGATCGGGACCAGCTCGTGGCCCTGACGCCGTCCGGCACGTTCGCCGTGGTGACGCCGTTCAATCCACACGGACGGAAGGTCTCAGCTGCTGAGAACGAGGCCCGCCTGCGCCAGCAGGAGGCGGAGCTGGCCGCCCTCGGCCTGCCCCACCTGCGGGTGGATGGGCTCGCGCCCGACGGGAACCACTGCGAGGAGGGGTACGCCATCGACCTTCCGCGGGCGGAAGCCCGCGCGCTGGCCCAACGCTGGGGCCAATCGGCCCTGTTCTGGTTCGACGGCGTCGCCTTCTGGCTCGTGCCGGCCGAAGTCACGGCCGAGCCGGTGCGCCTGCCGGCAGACTGAGCACCTCGGTCGAAGCGAGGTTGTCCCTCCGGTGCAAAACGGTCTATATTGATGGGCAAACCTGCACCGGAGGCCCATGTCCGCTCCCGCCGTCAAGATCGCCGAACAGCTGGGGGGCCAGCCGGTGCTGCACCGGCGCGTCCGCTCCGAGCTGGACCTCATGCGGACCGTTCAGGAGGGTATCCCTGCCGCGGCCGTGGAGCAGTTCGTCACCCGCGGCACGCTCACGCGTGATGAGGTCTACTCGCTCATCATCCCCCGCCGGACCCTCATGCTCCGGAAGCAGAAGCGCCAGGCACTGACCGCCGAGGAATCGGAGAAGGCGGCCCGCGTGGCGCGGATTCTGGCGTCTGCCGAGGCCACCTTTGGCGACACCGACAAGGCGCGGACCTGGCTGCGCCGGCCGAGCCGCGGGCTGGGCGGTGTAGTGCCGCTCGCACTGCTCGACAATGAGGAAGGCGGGCGGATAGTCGAAGAGGAGCTGACGCGCATCGCCGTCGGCGTGTACTGACCGGCGCCCAGCATGCGAGTCTGGCGCCTGGGCCCCGCGCGGCATCCGCCCCTCGACGGCGAGGGAGCCCGCCGCGCCAGCGGCCGCTGGAATCCGCGCGGCGTGCCCATGGTCTACACCTCGGCGCACCTGTCCCTCGCCGTGCTCGAGAAGCTGGTGCACGTCGACTTCGACACCTTCCCGGCCGATGTGGTGTGCTACGAGGTCGAGGTGCCTGATGAGCTGCCGGTGCGCGTGGTGGAACTGGCCGGCCTGCCCGGTGGGTGGGACAGCATGCCCGCGCCGGCTTTCACGCAGGACCTGGGCGCGGCGTGGGCGCGGGGACCTGCGGACAGTCCGGGGATTCTCTCGGTTCCGTCGGTCGTCGTGCCTCGAGAGCGGAACTTCCTGCTCAATCCGCTGCACCCTGACGCGAAGCGCTGGAAGGTCGTGAACCGCGAGCCGTTCCGGCTCGACGGCCGGCTTGGTCGGGCGAGCGGCAGGTTATCCCAGTGATTTTCGTCCCGGTGCCCGCCGGATTACATTTGGGCCTCCCGGCGCCGTAGCCAAGTGGTAAGGCAGAGGTCTGCAAAACCTCCATCACCGGTTCGACTCCGGTCGGCGCCTCTCAGCCGCGGCTCACTGCCGCGGCTTCAGTGTATTCAGCCCCTGCTGCGCCTGACGATCGTTGGGGTTGATCGCGATGGCCTTCTGATAGAACGCGATGGCCTGCGCGGTGTCCCCCGCCGCGAGGTACCCGGCCGCGGCTTGTCGCTGGGCAAAGCCTGACGCCGGCAGGAACGTCGTGTTGAGTACGTAGAGTCGCACCGCGTCGGCCAGCTTGCCCTGGGCGCGCAGATCTCCCGCCACCTCCGCCAGCGGCGTTTCCCCGAAATCGTACGCCGAGCGTCCAAAGTATCGCTGCCGGAGCGCGCGATACGTCGCCTCGGCCGAGTCGACACCGCCGGCGGCATAGGCCGCCTGCACGATCTGCTCGATCGGGCGCGGCACCGACACGCCCCGATGGCACGTGATGCAGGTGACCTCTGCGGCCGGCGTGACGCGCTCGGGCAGCTTCGTCAGGTACTTGTGGTCGATGTCCGACGCCATCCGGAGCATCACCCGCGCCTTCCGCTTGGTGGGCTTGTCGTCCGAGGCAAAATCGAACGTGGCCAGGTCCGACGAGTCGCGCGACACGTGGCAGTACGCGCAGCGGACGCCGAGGGCGCGGGTGAAGCCGCGCATCGTGTCGAGCAGCGATCGGACCGGGATGTCCTTGGGGAAGAACTTGAGGTTGGTGAGCTTCGTGGGAGGAAACTGCGGCGCCTGGGCGCCCGCGGGCGCGCTCACTGCGGCGGCGGCCAGTACGGCAAGAAGGAACTCGCGCATCGGACCGGCTCCACGTATGGGATGAGCTAGAACGGATTGGCCCCCGCCTGCATGGGACCGGTAGGCTGGTAGGAGACTACGACGTCATGGCCCCTTCCGATAGACACCACGATCAGCTCGTTCCGGAGCGCCCAGGAAGTCGAGAGCCGGATCTTTCCCGAGCTGATTCCTTCGGCCGTGTGTCCGTCGCCCTCGGCATAGGGTGCCGAATACTCGCGCACGACGCTGTTGGGTCCGCCGTACTTGCCGGAGATGACCTGGACGATCCGCTCGTACGCCGCGCGCGAGCTGTCCGGCCCGGCCTTTACCAGCACCGTGAGGAGATTGAGTGTCCGTCCCGAGCTGAAGCTCGGCAGCACCAGCGCCTGGATGCCCACCAGCTCGCCTCGATAGACCGGCACGTCCTGCTCGGCGCCGCTGAAGCTGGTGAAGCCGGCCGCCTGGAGCTTCCCCTGGACCGCCGCAGGTGCGTCGCCCCAGACGACGCCGGCAAACCCTGCGGTGCCCGGCGCCGCGCTCGCGGGCTTCGCGGCGGCCGTATCCCGGGCGGTCACAGTCGTGTCCTGCGCCATGAGGGGTGCGGACGACAGCAACCCCACCAGCATCGTTGCAGCGACTCTCATGGGGTGTCTGACAGCGGTGTGGCTCAGGGGGTTGCGTCGGGGACCACGACGACCCGCGTGCTCCGCCGCGGTGCCGCGCTCATTTCATCAATGTAGCCGAGCGCCGCGTCCACCGTCGGGCCCACGGCATCGGCCAGGCCGGAGGCGGGCAGCGTACGGCCACCGGCCACGCGATAGGAGAACTGCGGCTGGGCCGAGAGATCGCGGATCTTGACCAGCATGACGACCGAGTCGCCCGGGACGGGGATGATGTCTACCGAGGCGATCACGTCCGCGCCCAGCTCGGCCGCCACCTGCGAGACCTCGCGCGTGCGCGCCAGCACCCGGCTCACCGAGCCCTGGCCGGCTACCTGATAATCCTTCTTCCGGGCCAGGGCCTCGCGGAGCCCATGCACCACCGCGGTGCCTGCGCTGGTGAGCTCGGGGTGTCCGGCCGTGGGCTGAGGCTCCGTAATGACAACCCGCCGGGGCCCGGCAACGCCGGCCGCGCCGGGCACCCTGAGGGTGTCGAGCCGGAACCGGCCGACCCGCTCCATGTAGCGCGGCAGATTGGCCAGGGTGGGCGTGTTGGGACCGGGCCGGCTCCATTCGGCCAGGGATGCGCGGACGATCGAGTCGATCACCCGGCGGTCGGCCGCGGCGACCTGGGTTCCCGTCTTCGCGGTGGACTTGGCGTTGGGCTCGGCAGCAGGTGCCGCGCCAAGCTGCTGGCGCACCGCGCGGGCAATGGCCAGCGAGTCGTCGCGGGTCAGGACGGCCCGGCCCGCCTGGGAGCTGGTGCCGGCGGACTCCGCAGGTGCCTGCGGCGCGGGAGGCGGTGCGGGCACGCCGCCTCCGACCGTTCGCGTCGAGTCGGCGGCGATCGCCGGCGGCGTTGCGGCCCGGTGATCCCGGCCCTGGGACGCGAACAGCGCCGCCGCCACGAGGATGACCAGTCCGCCCGCGGCGGTCAGCAGCGTCGGGCTCGGCTTCCGCTTCCTTGTCACCGCGGCGACCCGCATCGTCTGGGTCGGCGTGGTGGGGCCGGAGGGAATCGGAATCGATTCCAGCTCGGCGAGCAGTGCCGCGGCCGTCTGGGGGCGGCGGTCGGGATCCTTGGCCAGGCAGCGCATGATGACGAGCGAGAGCGCGGGCGGCACGTCGCTCCGGATGCTGTCGATCGGATCGGGGTCCCGGGTAAGCTGCGCCGCCATCGTCGCCGTGGGCGACGGGCCCACGAACGGCGATTCCCCGCTCAGGAGCTCGTAGGCCAGGAGCCCCACCGCGTAGATGTCCACCCGCTGATCGGCCGCGGGATCGGCGGCGAGCTGCTCCGGCGCCATGTAGGCCGGCGTGCCGATGGCCATGCCCGAGGACGTCATGCCGGAAACCGGCAGCGCGGCGCTCAGCGCCTTGGCCACGCCGAAGTCGGTTACGAGTGCGTGCTGGCCCTGCGTCAGGATATTGCCTGGCTTGATGTCGCGGTGCACCACGCCGCGCTCGTGGGCGTAGTCGAGCGCGTCGACCACGTCGTGCAGCATGCGCATTACCTCGCGCACGTTGAGTTTCGTCTTCCGCTCGAGCCGGGAACGCAGCGATTCGCCCTCGATGAAGGGCATCGTGTAGTAGAGGAGCTCGTCGTGCTCGCCGGCCGAGAGAAGGGGGACGATGTGCGGATGCTGGAGCTGGGCGGCCAGCTGGATCTCGCGGCGGAACCGGTCGCGGTTGACGCCCGCGGCAAGATCGGGCGGGAGCACCTTGACGACGACCTTCCGGCTGAGCGCCACGTCGGTGGCCACGAACACGCGGCTCATCCCGGCCCCCTGGAGTTCGGGGCCGAGCTCATACGCCGGTGCCAGCGCTTCCTGGAGGTGCTCGATGAAGCTCGTCATAGGGACTCTCGAATATATCTCCTACGCCCCGGTCCCGAAGGAGGTTGCAGGCCGATTACCTTCCGGCATGCCCCTCTCACGTCTCGCTCTTGTGCTCGTCCTCGCCCTGGGCGCGCCCGCCGCCGGGGGTGCCCAGGCGCCGCGCGGGTTCGACCGCGCCTGGGCGGCCGTGCGCAGTGCCTTTGATTCGACACTCCGGGACCACCAGACGGTTGGCGGGAGCCTCTGGTTCGTGCAGGGCGACCGCGTCCTCGGCCGCGCAAGCTACGGCCTGGCCGACGAGGCCACGCACCGCGCCGTCACCGACAGCACCATCTTCCACTGGGCCTCCATCACCAAGACGTTCACCGCCATCGCGGTCATGCAGCTCCGCGATCGCGGCAAGCTCGGCCTCGATGATCCCATAGTGAAGTACGTGCCCGAGCTCCGGCAGGTGCACGATTCCTTCGGCGACATCGGCGACGTCACCATTCGGCAGCTCCTGAGCCACTCGGCCGGCTTCCGCGCGGGCACGTGGCCCTGGAGCGGCGACAAGGCGTGGTACCCCTTCGAGCCCACGAAGTGGAGCCAGCTGGTGGCGATGATGCCGTACACCGAGATCCTCTTCCGCCCCGGCTCCCGCTACGGCTACTCCAATCCCGGCATCATCTATCTGGGCCAGGTGATCGAACGCCTCGCGGGCGAGGACTACGAGGTCTACGTCACCAAGAACATCCTGATGCCCCTCGGGATGACGCACAGCTACTTCGACATCACACCGTATCACCTGCTGAAGGACCGCTCGAACGGATACGAGGTGGCGGAGGGCCGGGTCACGGCGGTCGGGCTCGACTTCGATACCGGCGTCACCACGTCGAACAGCGGCCTCAACGCGCCGCTCACCGACATGGCGCGCTACCTGGCGTTCCTCACGGGCGCACCGGGGCATGAGGCGGAGTACGAGGGCGTCCTCCGGCGCGCGTCGCTCGAGGAGATGTGGCGGCCGGTGCTGCCCACCGGCAGCCGCGAGGAGGGGGACTCGGTGACGGCCGGATTCTTCTCGCTCGCGTCGGGCGGGAGGCGCTACATCGGGAAGACGGGCAGCCAGGCGGGGTACCGCTCCTTCTTCTACGTGCAGCCGGAGACGCGCACCGCCGCCATCGGCGTGGTCAACACGTCGGGATACGGCAGGGAAGGACCCGGCCCCGATGCCGATGCGTCCTTTGCGCTTCGCGCCATCCGCGACCGGCTGATGCAGCAGGTCTTCCCGCTCTTTCACTGAGTCCGTGCTCGACCTCGACGCGCTCGGCGCCCGCCTGCCGCCGCGCCCGCTCACCCGCTTTGCTCCAAGTCCCACGGGTTACCTCCACCTTGGCCATGTCGTCAACGCGCTCTGGGTATGGGGCGTGGCGCGTGCCCTGAACGGCCGGGTCCTGCTCCGGATCGAGGATCACGACGCCACCCGCTGCCGGCCCGAATACGAGCGCGCGCTGCTGGAGGACCTGGCCTGGCTTGGCTTCGTGCCCGACGCGGTGGCGCCGCGCCAGAGCGAAAGCAACGCGGCCTACATCGACGCCGTGGCGCGGCTGGCCGCGGAACATCCCGTGTACGGCTGCGAATGCTCACGCCGAAGCATCGCCCGCGAGGTGGACGACGTGTTCGGCGCGGAGTCGCGCTATCCGGGCCGCTGCCGCCATCTGGGATTGATGCCCGGAGCGGGCCGGGGGACGCGGCTCGTGCTGGGAGAGGGTGCGGAGACCTTCGATGACGCGCTCCTGGGCCGCCAGCAGCAGGACCCCGAGCGGCAGTGCGGGGACTTGCTCCTCCAGGACCGGCTGGGCCACTGGACCTATCAGTTCGCGGTGTCGGTGGACGACGTGCGGCAGGAGGTGGACCTGGTCATCCGGGGCGAGGACCTGCTCGAGTCCACCGGCCGGCAGATCCGGCTGGCCCGGATGCTGGGCCGCGCGGGGCCGCCGGTGTTCCTGCACCACCCGCTGATCCTCAAGCCGGATGGAGCGAAGCTGAGCAAGGCCGCAGGTGACACCGGCGTGCGCGAGCTCAGGCAGGCAGGCAGGCCGGCCTCGGCGGTGATCGCCGAAGCGGCGCGGCTGGGTGGAGTGGAACGGTTCGTCGGAGGTTTGACGCGGGGTTGATTCCCGCTCTTCAGGTTGGCGGCAAGTCTCGATCGGTGGCACGTCGCCACAGTCGACAACTCTGCTGGCCCGACCTGGGGAGGGGGACCGATGCTCGGACGTGTGGCTGCCGGCGTGGCCGGCGTGGCCGTGGCACTCGCACTGGCGGGGTGCGGAGATGCCGGCCGCGCCGTTGCGCCGTCCATGCTCTACAGCAGTGAATTCTACGGGTTCGACCCCGCCCTCTGCGACCCGCCCACCAACCCGGCGTGTCAGCCGCAGCAGCTTACGGCGTCACAAAGGGTGCAGGTGAACGCTGCCATCCAGTCGCTCGCCTGCGCGGAGATCAGGGACTACCTCTGGGGCATGGCCTTCGACGGCGCCATCGAGTCCTACAACACCGATGATGGCAACTGGGGCGATTCACACTGGCCAACCGATCCGCACATCCACATCTGGTCCGGCACGTTCGACAGCTCGAGGCTGGCCGAGACACTGGCTCACGAAGGGGCGCACATCCTCTACGCGACCACGAGCGAGGTAACAGCGGACCAGGCCGAAATCGACTGCGGAACACGCTCGTGACCGTCAACCGAGGCAATCACATGCGCGCAATTCTGGCTGGAGCCCTCGCCCTCGCGGCCGCCGCCTCTCTTGCGGCCCAGACCCCGGATTCAGCCGCGGCTGCTCCCGCTCTGGCCGCGGTGCGGGCCACTGTTCCGGCCCAGGCCCGCGTGGTGCCGGCGGCGCCCGGTCTCCGGCGGGCCGATGTCATCTCCTGCCCGCCACGGCGCCCCGACGGCTGCCGCATCATCGGCGGCGACACCTACGTCGAGCTTCTCGATACCACCGTCCACGGCGATAGCGGCACCGTGACGGTCGGTGTGTGGCGTCAGGGGACCAACCCCCACCATCCGGTGAGTCAGCAGACGTACCGGTTCACGGTGCGGCGTGTCAACGGTGCCTGGGCCGTGGTCGGCGCGCCGCAGATGCGGACAACGTGAAGGGACTCAGCTCCCGCGCATGATCCCGTTGCGGATCCGGACCGCGCGCGGGGTGGCGGCCGGATCGAAGTCGATCCGCTGACTCACGACCGGCACGAGCATCACCCGGCTGTTGAGCGTGATGTCCCGGCCGCCCCGCCGCACCACGATCGGCATGTCGGCGCCCTCGCGAGTGTTGTACTGCGACCGGAACCGCGCCGCCCAGTCGGGCTCGGTCGTCGTGACCCCGGCGACCGACACGAGGTAGTCCCCCGCCTGCACGCCCGCCTGCGCCGCGGCGCCGCCGGGCGTGGTCTGCATCACCCGCTCGCCGGTGCTGTCGCGCTGGGTGCTCACGCCCACCCGTGCCACCTTCGTGCTGTCGGTCACGAGCAGCATCCCTGCCTGCCGCAGCATGGACGCCATCGGATACGGGTCGCGGCCGTCCACGTAGCGCGCGATGAAATCGTCGAATCCCTTGCCGCCCGCCGCCTGCCGCACGGCACTCCACCACTCGTCGCCCGTGAAGCCGCGGCCGCGCTTGTAGGTGGTGGTGTACAGAGACCGCATCACGCCGTCGAGCGAGCGCTGGTTGTCGCTCGCATCGCGGATCATGATGTCGAGCATGAAGCCCGCCAGCGCACCCTTGGGGTAGTAGATGTAGCCGCTCCCGTCCTTCGGATGGATCCAGGTGGAGAGCGAGGCATCCTCCAGCGCGGTCGGCGGCGCGTTGGCCACCGCGTCCATGTTGGACATCATCTGTCGCGCAAAGGCCGCCGAGTCGTAGACGCCGGCGCGGGCCAGCGCCACCGAGGCGTAGTAGTCGGTGATGCCCTCGCTCACCCAGAGCCACGGCGTCGGCTGCGCGGCCGAGTAGCGGTAGGGCACCATGTCGGCCGGGCGGAGGCGCTTCACGTTCCACGCGTGGAAGATCTCGTGCGCCGTGATGGAGGTGAGCACCGTGTCGAGCCCCGGCATTCCCAGCGCAGGCGTGTACACGCCGACGTGGGACGCCTGGTGCTCCAGCGCGCTCCCGCCCTGGAAGGTCGAGTCGTAGATGATCATGATGCTGTACGTGTCCCACGGCGTCTCGCCCAGCACATTGGCCTCGGCCGGGATCACGCGGGCAATGCGGCGCTCGAGCGAGTCGCGGCCCGCGCCCTGGTACGCGCCCATGGGGTAGGTGGCAAACCGGGTCCACTTCCCGTTGATCTGCGTGCTGTCCAGGTCCACCCGCCCGATGAAGAACGGCATGTCGACCAGGTCGTGATAGCTGTTCTCGCGGTAGGTGCGCGCGGCGCCCGCGGGATGCATGCTCGTCACCACCTTCCAGTCCGGCTCGGTGGTGATGGTGACCGTGGCGGGGAAATCGAGGCTCCGGCCTTCGGGATAGAGGAAGACGTTGGTGCCGTTGAAGAGCGCGAAGTCGGGCTTCGACCAGCTCATGGCGTTGTCGAGCGTGTCGGCGATGAAGTCGAACGCCACGCTCACGCTGCCCGGGCCGGTGGGGCGCACCCGCCAGGTGTCGTAGTCGAGCTTGTCCCAGCGCAGCGCCGTGCTCCCGGCCGCGGGCGTGAAGCCCACCACGTTCTTCGCGAAGTCGCTCACCTCGTAGGCGCCAGGCGTCCAGACGGGCAGCGACAGCAGCACCGGGCTGCTGTTCACCACTTCGAACGTCATGGTCACGTGGAGCATGCGGTTCCGCGCGGTGGTCGAGTCGAACGTGACACCGTAGCGGACGTTGTTGATGGGGGCCGACTGTACGGCGGGGGTCAGGAGACTGAGGGCCGAGCGCTGCTGGGCGCCGAGCGCCGGGGCCAGGGCCGTGATCAGCGCCCCGGCGGCGGCGAGCTTGTGCACGAGCATGTTCCGTCCTGGGAGAAGGTCCGCACCCATGACGGAGCCGGGCGGGAAAAAGTTCTGCGGCGGCCTACTCGGCAGCGGGTGCGGCGGCCGCGGCCGGCACCGGGTACACGCCCAGCTCCAGCGCGTCGGGATTGAACTCGCCTTCCCAGCGGGCCATCACCGCCGATGCGAGGCAGTTGCCCACCAGGTTGACCGAGGTGCGCGCCATGTCCATGAACGCGTCCACGCCCAGGATGACGGCCACGCCCTCGAGCGGCAGGCCGAACGTCACCAGCGTGCCGGACAGGATGACCAGCGACGCGCGGGGCACGGCGGCCACACCTTTGCTCGTGAGCATGAGCGTCAGCATCATGAGCAGCTGCTGGCCCAGGTCCAGATGGATCCCCGCGGCCTGCGCCACGAAGATCGACGCCACGGCCAGGTAGAGCGTCGAGCCGTCGAGGTTGAACGAGTAGCCCGTCGGGATCACGAAGGACACGATCCGCCGCGGCACACCGAAGCTCTCCATGTTCTCCATGGCGAGCGGCAGGGCCGCCTCCGACGACGCGGTGGTGAATGCCAGCAGCCACGGCTCCTTGACCCACTTCCAGAAGCCGCGGAGCGGAACGCGCGCGATCAGCGCCACCGGCACCAGCACCACCAGGATGAACACGATCAGCGCCAGGTAGAGCGTCCCCACCAGCTTGCCCAGGCTCCAGATCACCTCGATGCCGTTCTTGCCGATGGTGTTGGCAATCGCGGCAAAGATGCCGATCGGCGCGAACTTCATCACGATGCCGGTGAACTTGAACATCACTTCCGCCAGCCCCTCGCAGAAGCCGAGCATGGCTTCCTTGGGCTTGCCCTTCACCTGGGTGAGCGCGGCGGCAAAGAGCACGGCGAAGAAGACGATCTGCAGCACCTCGTTCCGGGACGCCGCCTCGAAGAAGCTCTGCGGCACGGTGTGCTCCAGCACGCCCGCGAGCGTGGTGGGCGTGCCGGCCAGCTTCTCGGCGTCAGCGGACGAGCCCGAGAGGGTGACGCCGACGCCGGGCTTGAAGAGGTTGACCGCACCGAGCCCGATGAAGAGCGCGATGCTGGTGACGACCTCGAAATAGATGAGCGACTTGAGCGCCAGCCGGCCGACCCGCTTGAGGTCGTCGCCGTGGCCGGCGATGCCGATCACGAGGGCGCCGAACACCAGCGGCACCACGATCGACTTGATCATGCGCAGGAAGATCGTGGACAGCGGATTGAGCGCCGCGCCCACGTTCGCGTCGAGCCACACATCGTGGTCGAGGTAGCCGACGAACGCTCCCGTCACAGTGGCGATGACGATCCACCACGAGAGCGAGATCCCGCGCAGGAACCGCCACATCAGCGGCTGCCTGCCAGTTCACCGGCCTTGGCCTCGACGCCCTTGAGCAGCGACGCATACGCCACGCCGAACTTCTCGACGCCCTCGACCTCGAGCTCGTGCGTCACCTGCTTGAGCGAGATGCCCGAGGCCTCGAGCGCCGCGAGCTGGGCCGGTGCCGCCTCGATGGCCTGGTAGATCCGCACCTCGGGCTTCCCGTGGTCGCGATACGCTTCGAAGGTCTCGGGCGGCATGGTGTTCACCGTGAGCGGAGCGATGAGGGCTTCGATGTAGTAGATGTCGGGAAACTTCGGATCCTTGGTGCTGGTCGAAGCCCAGAGGGGCCGCTGGGGCTTCGCACCCTTGGCCGCGAGCTTCTTCCAGCGCTCGCTTGCCAGCGTGCTCTCGAACAGGCGGTACGCCATCCCCGCGTTGGCGATCCCGATCTTGCCGCGAATGTGCTTCGGGTCGCCCAGCTTGTCGAGCTGGGGGTCGATCTTCGTATCCACCCGGCTCACGAAGAAGCTGGCGACGGAGCACAGGCGGTCCACCGGCTGGCCCGTTGCCACCCGGGTCTCGAATGCCTTGAGGAATGCCTCGATCACCTCGGCGTAGCGCTCGACCGAGAAGAGAAGCGTGATGTTGATGTTGATCCCCTCGGCCAGGCAGTGCTCGATGGCCGGGATCCCGGCTGCCGTGCCCGGAATCTTCACCATCACGTTCGGCCGGTTGACCGAGTGCCAGAGCCGCTCGGCTTCTTCGATCGTGCCCTTCGTGTCGTTGCCGAGCGTTGGCGAGACCTCGATCGAGACGGTGCCGTCCACGCCGCCGGTGGCCTCGTAGGTGGAGCGAAACACGTCGCACGCGAGCTGCACGTCGGACACCGCGATCGCCTCGAAGATGGCGGCGCTGTCACGGCCCTCGTCGGAGAGGCGGCGCACGAGGTCGTCGTAGACGTCGGTCTTGGCCACGGCCTTCTCGAAGATCGACGGGTTGGACGTCATGCCGCGGAGCCCGTCGTCCCGGATCAGGCGGGCCAGCTTGCCCGACATGATCAGGTCGTGGGTGATGTTGTCGAACCACGGGCTCTGGCCGAGCTCGTTGAGGCGGAGCAGGGGATTGGTCATGCGGACCTCTTCTTCTGTTGCAGGAGGCGCCTGGCCGCCGCTGCGACGGCGTCGGGCGTCAACCCGAATTCCTTGAAGATGCGCTCGGCCGGGGCCGACGCGCCGAAGTGATCGATGCCGATGGCCACGCCGTCATCGGTGACCCAGCGTCCCCATCCCATGGTGGCAGCCGCCTCGATCGAGACGCGGGCGCGGATGGCGGGCGGCAGGACCTCGTCGCGGTACTCCTGCGTCTGCTCCTCGAACAGGTCCCAGGACGGCATCGAGACCACGCGGGCCCGGATTCCCTCCTGCGCGAGTTGTCCGGCCGCGGCGAGGGCAACCTCCACCTCCGAGCCGGTCCCGATGAGGATGGCCTCCGGGCCGCCCTCGGGCTCCGAGAGGATGTACGCCCCGCGGTCGAGCCCGTCAACCGGGCCGAGCTTCGTGCGGTCGAATGTCTGGACCTTCTGGCGCGTGAGGACGAGCATCGACGGCTTGTCGGCGTGCGCGATGACGTAGCGCCACGCCTCGACGGTCTCCGCCGCATCGGCGGGCCGGATCAGCCGGAGCCCGGGGAGCGCGCGGAGCATCGCGAGATGCCCGATCGGCTGGTGGGTCGGCCCGTCCTCGCCGAGTCCGATGGAATCGTGGGTGCAGATGTAGATGGTGGGGACCTTCATGATGGCGGCCAGGCGAATGGCCGGCTTCATGTAGTCGGTGAACACGAAGAAGGTGCTGCCGAACGGCCGGAGCCCGCCGTGCGCGGCGATGCCGTTCATGCAGGCGCCCATCCCGTGCTCGCGGATGCCCCAGTGCAGGATGCGGCCGGTCGACTCGGGGCCGAACTCGCCGCCGTCGGTCAGGGTAACGCCGGTGCTCGTGCCCAGGTCGGCCGAGCCGCCGATCAGATTGGGCAGCGTCTTCGCGAGCGCCTCGAGCGACTTGCCCGAGGCCTGCCGCGTGGCGAACGGTCCCTGCGCCGCGGTGTAGGCGGGGAGGAACTTGTCCCAGTCCTTCGGCAGCTCGCCCGCCATCCAGCGGCGGTACTCGGCCGCGAGGTCAGGATACTTCGCGGCGTAGCGATCGAATAGCGCATTCCAGTCACGCTCGAGCGCCTCGCCGCGGGGCACCGCTTCGCGCCAGTGGGCCTCGGCCTCGGGTGGGACGAAGAAGGGCGGCTCCTCGGGCCAGCCGATGATGCCCTTCGTCTTCCTCACCTCGTCGGGGCCGAGCGGGGAGCCGTGGGCCTCGCTGCTGTCCTTCTTGGTGGGAGCCGGGTCGCCGATGACGGTGTGGAGCACGATCATCGACGGCCGCGCCGTTTCGTCCTTCGCCGCGGTGAGCGCCCGCGCGATGGCGTCGAGGTCGTTGCCACTCTCGACGTGCTGCACGTGCCAGCCGTAGGCCTCGTAGCGCTTCCCCACGTCCTCGCTGAACGAGAGATCGGTGCGGCCGTCGATGGTGATGTGGTTGCTGTCGTAGACCACGCACAGGTTGCCGAGCCGGAGGTGGCCGGCGATGGAGGACGCCTCGCTGGAGACGCCTTCCATGATGTCGCCATCGCTGGCGAAGGCCCA
>Ga0310810_10005775_pt1 | contig 13890 bp, 14 predicted proteins | sample NCmetagenome_FD_207641 | JGI IMG/M metagenome (GOLD analysis project Ga0310810, IMG submission 207641) | Soil microbial communities from experimental microcosm in Duke University, North Carolina, United States - NC | ecosystem: Engineered > Artificial ecosystem > Soil microcosm > Unclassified ... | reverse complement strand
CGTCTGGAATCCGACGAGCGCCTTGCCCGTCCGCTTCGACGCGCCGGGCGCGGCGAGGATGAAGACGACCGACCCGTCCGCGCGCGACCAGCCCTGGATCCGTTCGCGCTCCCGGCGATTCAGCTCCAGGCCGCCGCCGCCGATCGCCAGGCCGACGATGAAGAGCAGGACGCCGGCGTAGGCGGCGGTGACGGGATGCTCGCTCACGCGGGCTAGAGCTTCGACGGCGCGGCCGGTGTCCTGGCGATCGCGCCGATGCCGGTCGGACAGCTCACGCCGGTGCCGCCGAGACCGCAGTAGCCGCCCGGGTTCTTCGACAGGTATTGCTGATGGTAGTCCTCGGCGTAGTAGAACTCGGGCGCGGGCAGAATCTCGGTCGTGATCGCGCCGTAGCCGGACTTGGCGAGCTCGCGCTGATACTCGTCGCGCGTCCGCTCCGCCGCCTTCCGCTGATCCTCGTTGAAGTAATAGATGCCCGATCGATATTGGGTGCCGACGTCGTTGCCCTGGCGCAGGCCCTGCGTCGGATCGTGGCTCTCCCAGAAGATTTTCAACAGATCGTCGTAGGAAATGCGGGCGGGATCGAACACGACCAGCACCGCTTCGGTATGACCGGTCATCCCGGTGCAGACTTCGCGATATGTGGGATTCGGCGTCAGCCCGGCCGCGTAGCCGACCGCGGTCGTGAAGACACCCGGCAACTGCCAGAACGTCTTCTCGGCGCCCCAGAAGCATCCGAGGCCGAACATGGCCTTCTCGAATTCACGCGGAAACGGCCCCTCCAGCGGCGACCCGAGCACGTGGTGCACGGCTGGCACGGGCATCTTCTCGGCGCGTCCTTTCAACGCTTCCGACGCCGACGGGAGCTTCGACTTCTTCTCGAACATGGTGTTCTCCGCCGATCAGTTGTTGCCGCCCTGCGACAGCAGAACGATTAATATCAAGATGATAATCCCGACGACGAGGAAAAAGACCTTCCAGAAACTTTTCGGATATTCGCCCGCCATCCGCGCCGTCGAGCCGTTGACGAGCACGTGGAAGATCCTCGCGCCGTAGGTGTAGGTGAGCAGCCACAACGGCACGAGGATGTGCTTGAACGTGCGGTCGGAGAACGTCGGATGGATCACCAGGTTGCGATACGTGTCGCCGGGCACCTGCGCGGCGCACAGCTCCTTGAGCTGCTCGCGCATGGCGTCCTCCGACGCCTTCGCCGCATCGAGCAGCACGACCTGGTAGTGCTCGACCACGAATCCTGACAAGTACGACGTGTCGTAGGGCACCAGTTCCTTCGTCGGAAACGGCTCGACCTGCCGCAGCAGCGCACGCGACACACCCTGCGTGCCAGGAACCGGCTCGTCGTCGAAAAAATGCTCCACGACGCCCGACGCGGGCTCCCAGCGTACGTGCTGCACCTGCCGCGTCTGCTCGCGACCCTGGCCGTCCCGATACGACTCCGTCGTGTAGTAATAGTGGCCCGCGTCGGCTTCCCACGGGCACACGACCTTGGCGTCGAAGGTCCAGTACGGAATGTAGAGGCCCGCGACGGTGTCGACCAGCGCCCGTGTCTTCAGGCTTCCCGGCGCGAGCCACTTGCTCTTGTACCAGCGGCGAATCTGTTCGCGGACGCTCGATTCCGACACCTTGAACGGCAGCAGGCTCTGCGGACGGATCGGCGCCTTGATCTCCTCGTAGTCGACCAGTTCGGGCGATCCGCAGAATTCGCACCGCTGCCCGACGCGCTTGGGATCGAACACCGAGACGGCTTTGCAGCTGCGGCACTGGACGGTGCGGCGCTCGGTCTGCCACCCGCGCTCGTCCTCCGGCATCTCGCGCAAGGCGCGGACGAGGTCGAGCTCCTGAACCTCACCCGTCGCCGTGATCTGGTAGGGAGATTCCGTTCCGCAAAACGGGCACACGAGCTTCTGCTTGCCTGGATTCCATTCCGCCTGGGCGCCGCAGGCCGGACAGGGATGTTTCTCTAGCGCAGCAAGAGTCATTTGGGTATTTGGAAATTGGGAAATTGGGAAATCTGACATCGCACGCGCGACCGCGCGTGCATCAAGAGCACGGGCGGGAGCCCGCGCAAAGCAAACTCACCAAATCACCAACTCGCCAATTCACCAATTACTTCGCGAGATATTCGTCCAGCGCCGAGCGCTTGATGCGCCATGTCGATCCGATCTTCTTGCCTGCCAGCTCGCCCGATTCGAGGATCGCGAGCACGTCGCCTTCCGACACCTTGAGCGCGTTCGCGACGTCTCCGGGAGACAGCATCTCCGGGATCCCGCCGTCGACCACCGCCTTGGACGAGGCCGCGGCGCCCGCGGCAGGCTTGCCGCCGGCGAGAATGCCGCCCTGTTGCTGGATCATCTGCTGCGCGATCGACAGGCCGACGGCCATTTCCGTGGCGAGTCCGCCGGCGCTTCCGCCCTTCTCCATCCCCTGCGCCATCTGGAACTTCACGTAGTCGTTCAGGTTGCCGACCGCGGCCATGCTCGAGCGCTTGTCGACCGCTTGCTCGACTTCGGGGGGCACCGACACGTTCTCCAGGATGAAGCTCGGCATCTCGAGGCCGTACTTCGCCTTGATCACGGGATTGATCAACGGCAACAGCGCCTCGCCGAGCTCGGTGTAGCGGCTCGCGACGTCGAATACCGGTACCTTCGCCGTCGCCAGCGCGTCGCTGAAGACGCTCACGATGCGCGAGCGCATCGTGTCCGCGAACTCGTCGAGGCGGAAGTTCTGATCCGATCCGGCCACTTCCTTGAGGAACAACTTCGGATCGACGATGTGGAAATCGTAGGTGCCGAAGGCGCGGATGCGCACGATCCCGAGATCCTCGTCGCGCATCATGATCGGATTCGCGGTGCCCCACTTGTTTCCAGTGAACAGCCGCGTGTTCAGATAATAGACGTCCGCCTTGAACGGCGAGTTGAAGCCGTACTTCCACGACTTCAGCTTCGTCAGGACGGGAATGTTGTCGGTCGTCAACGTATGCTTGCCCGGACCGAAGGTGTCGCCGAATTCGCCGAGATAAACGAACTGCACCTGCTGCGACTCGCGGACAATCAGTTGCGCGCCGTTCTTGATCGCCTTGTCGTCGTCCGGAAACCGGTACGACAGCGTGTCGCGCGAATCGTCGGTCCACTCGATGACTTCGAGCAGTTCACCCTTGATGAAGTCCATTAAACCCATGGCCTATTCTAGATTCAAAAAGGGTTCAACAGGTTCAAACGGTTCAACGGGTTCCGGTTCAGAGGTTCGGGTTCAACAGGTTCAAACGGTTCAACGGGTTCCGGTTCAGAGGTGCAAGGGTTCAACAGGTTCAAACGGTTCGACGGGTTCCGGTTCAGAGGTTCGGGTTCGAACCAGCGACCGGAACCCAGAACCGGAACCCGTTGAACCCATTGAACCCGTTGAACCCTTGAACGCTACACTGAGCCATGCACAGCGGGGATGCGGGATCGTTGCACTGCCCGAATTGCGGGGCGCCGGCCGCTCCAGACGACGCGTCCTGCAGGTATTGCCACGCGACGCTGGCGACAATCAGCTGCCCGGCGTGTTTCGCGTTGATGTTTGCCGGCGCAATGTACTGCCCGTCCTGCGGCGCGCGGCGGGCGCGCACAGAGGGAGCGGCGAGGCGGGCGCCGTGTCCGGCGTGCCGCGGCGTGATGCGTGAAACCGACGTCGGCGACGCGTCGTTCCTGGAATGCGAACGGTGCCACGCCACCTGGCTCGACGCCCCCACCTTCGAGCACATCTGCGCGGATCGCGGCATGCGGGCTGCCGTCCTCCACCGGTCTTCGACGCGTCCGTTGACCGAGACGGAGGTCCACTACCGGAAATGCGTCGCGTGCGGGGCGATCATGAATCGGCTCAATTTCGGCCGGCTGTCCGGCACCATCGTCGACGTCTGCAAGGGACATGGAACGTTCCTGGACGCCGGCGAGCTGCACGCGATCGTGCAGTTCATCGAGGGAGGCGGCCTGGACCGCGCGCGCGAGCGGCAGATCGAGGACCTGAAGGAAGAAGAGCGCCGGCTGAGCCTGCTTCAGAATCCGGGATACGGAGCCACGATCGAGACAACGATCGAGTCCTCGACGTGGTCGGAGGGCGGCCTGCGGGCGCTGCTCGATCAGCTTGCGCGGCCGCGCCGATAATCGGGACACTCACAGTTTCCGAAAACCGTGTCTGTCCCTCTTGCCGTTATTCCCGTGGGCTGAAGTTCAGCACGGCGCCGTTGATACAGTAGCGCTGGCCCGTCGGCGGAGGCCCGTCCGGAAACACGTGGCCAAGGTGGCCGCCGCAGCGCGAGCAGTGCACTTCCGTACGGGTCATGCCGTAGGCGGTATCGCTCGTCGTGCCGATCGATCCGGGGTGCGGCGCGAAAAAGCTCGGCCAGCCGGTGCCCGAATTGAACTTGGTCTCGTTGGTGAAGAGCTCCTGGCCGCAGCCGGCGCATGAGAACGTGCCGGCGCGCTTCTCGGTATTCAGCGCGCAGCTCCCGGGCCGTTCCGTCGCATGCTGCCGCAGAATCTGGTACTGCTCGGGCGTGAGGATCCGGCGCCACTCTTCGTCGGTTTTCTGAACGGGGAATTCCGGCATCCCGTTATTTGAACACTTTTCCCCATTTCACGCCGAACTTCGGCTGCTCGCGCGACCCCTTGATCGTGATGGGGATCAGGGCGCCCTTCCCTTTCTTCCTGAACAGCGGATCGAACGGCTTCAGGAGGAAGCCCTTGATGCCTCCGCCCATCGCCTTGGAGACAGTGGCATCCATGCCGAGCGTACCGGTGAAGTCCACGAGCTGGCTCCGCAGGGTGTACCTGCCGCTCAACTCGACGACCGCGCCGGGCAAATCGAACCGCAGCGCGTCGAAGCGGAGGACGCCGCCCTGCATCTCGAACGTGCCGCGCATGTTCGACGCGATGCGTCCCACGGGCTCCCCCTCCTTCATTCCCTGCGCGCGCCGGCTGAGCGACGCCAGCTGCTCCTGCACGCCCGCGTCGGTGAACTGGGCGCGTGCGAGCGCGAACCGTCCCTTGAGGCGAAGACGATCGACGACGCGCCCCTTTCCCGGGGGGAGCGTCAGCGACGTCTGCAGCCCGATTCGGCCGAGCATCACGGGACGCGGCGCGCTGACCGCCAGCCGCAGCACGTCCTCGAGACGCCCGTCGCTGATGGTCGCGTCGACGCGGACCGTGCGCCCCTTCACGTTCGGCTGCGACACGATGGCGCCCTGCACGGTAATCGGCGTGTCGCGCAGCATCGCATCCACGCGCTTCAGGTAGGTGTCGCCGTTCGTGCCGTCCACCACAGCGTGGAAGCGCGTGGTCAGGGGGACCGGCTCGCCGCCGATGTCGATCTGAAAGTCGGGGGTGGACGTCGTTCCGCGCACGTCGATTTCCGACAGCGCGCCGGTGAACGCTCCGGCCGACTTGAGCGTCCCGCTGATGCCCTCGATCGTGTTGAGGTCCGCGCGATTGAAGTTGTACTGGCCGTTGAGCGGCGTCGATCCCGGATCGCGGGCCACCCACGGACCGAAGGAGCCCGTGGCGGCGATCTCCCCTTTGGGAATGGCGTTGGTGAGCGTCGCCACAAACGGCATCGCCCGATCGAAGCCCACCGTGTCGAGCGCGAGGTTGTGGATCGCGAAGATCTTCGGCTCCTTGCGCGAATCCTTCGGCTGGATGATCAGTTGCGCGTCCTTCGCCTCGAGATGATCGATCACCGCCGGCCCGCTCATCGTCGCCGCCGCCTTGCTCCCGGATTCCTTGTCGTGGTCGCTTCGCGGCGGGATCGTGATGCGCAATCCTTCGAGCTCGACCGAATTGAATCGGCGCTGGCGGCGGAGCATGCCGAACAGGCCGCCCGTGACTTCGAAGTGCCGCACTTCGATGAAGGGAGCGGGATTGGTCTGCCCTTTCAGCCGCAGCTTCAGCTCGTCGCCGTGAATGCGCAGCAGCGGGAACGTCCTGACCTCGAGGCTGCCGAGCTCCACGTCCGCATCGAGCTTGTCGTTGAGCGTCTGGACGAGACGCTCGCGAAGGATCGGCGCGCGCGAGACGAGCAGCACCGCGATCCACAGGCCGACGAGAACGCCCGCGGCGCTCCCAATAGTCCAGCGGATGAGCTTACGGTGACGACTCAACATCTGTCGCAACCTCTCCAATGTCTGCAACTCGCGCGCCACGGATCAGCTACGCGCCAGGACGATGGTTCCGTAGTCGGCAAAGAGATCGCGCTGCCCGGTGAGGGGCACCGCGCGGCGCCCGCAGAGCCGCAGCAGCGACTCGAACCGCGACGCGGTCTGCGTGCGATCGCTCCAGAGGCTGCCGTGCATCTCGACGATCACCTGTACCGGCGACTCTCGGAGCAGACCGGCCGCGCCTTCCAGGACGGATAGCTCCGCTCCCTCGGCGTCGATCAGGATCCAGTCGGGCCGGAGCCCCGCGTCTGCGCAGTAGGCGTCCAGCGCGATGACGTCTACCACGACTGGACGGCCGCTGGCGCTGTCGGGATTCGGCGCCTCCAGACGGCTCAAGCCGCTCGTCTCGCCGCTGTGAAAGAGCGACGCCGTCCCGGCCGCGGCGCCCGCTGCCAGCGCCTCGATCGTCACACGCGATCGGAGGTCGTTGAGCGCGACGTTCGACCGCAGGACCGCGCGCGCGGCGGGATTGGGCTCGAACGCCACAACGCGCCCGCCGGGCGCGCTCCAGTTCGCCATCCGCAGGACGTAGAACCCGACGTGCGCCCCCACGTCGACGCAGCAGTCTCCCGGCCTGACGGCTCCGCGCAGGTACGACACGACGGCGGCTTCGTAGCCGGGATCGCGAATCCAACGGCACCGCGGATCGATTCTGAAGGTCGTGCCCTCGTCGGCCTGCCACGCCAGCCCGCGGCCCGCGGTGAGGACGCGCAATGCGCCGGCGTACGCGGATTCGAAAACCCGGTGCATCGGAATCAGCTCAGACGGCGATCGTCTGCCATCGGCCCTGGTGGAAGCGCGCGGCGGAAAGCGCGCAGCGCGTGACATGTCCGAGCACAATCGCGAGCCAGATCCAGGACGTCTGGAGCTGCCCGATCCCCTGCAGGTAGAAGCAGAGGCCGAGCGGAACGACGATCTGCGCGACGAGAGTGATGTAGAGCGGGCTTCGTGTATCCCCCGTGCCCTGCAGACCGCCCGTGTAGGTGAGCGCGACGGTGATGAACAGGCCCGACACGCTCAGGTACCGCAGCAACTGCCGTCCGATCTCGACGACCATCGGATCGCGCAGCCCGAAGAATGCGAGGAGCTGGCTGGAGAATAACAGGAAGATGAGGCCGATCGTGCCGGCGATCATCAATCCGAATCGGGCGGCCACGTGGACCGCGCGTATGCTCCGATCGGGCCGGCCGGCTCCCAGATTCTGGCCGGCGATCGCCGCGGCGGCCCCCATCAATCCAACCGATGTCCACGTAATGAACGCAAAAAGCTCCGTGTAGCAGACGGCGTATGCGGCCTGCGCCTGGGCGCTGTAGGGCAGCGAGCCCAGGAACCGCAGGAGCAGCACCCCGGCGACGTTCATCGCCACGCCCTGGACGCCCGCCGGCAAGCCGAAGCGGAAGAGGGACCGGATGATTTTCCAGTCGGGCCGCCTCGGTACGCCGGCAAAATTCACGACAACGCGTCCGGTCGCCATCATCCAGATGCCGACAGCGGAGGCAACGGTGGAAGCGATGGACGTCCCGAGCGCGGCGCCCTGCGCGCCAAATCCGGGAATGGGCCCGAGGCCGCGGATCAGGATCATGTTGAGCCCGACGTTCAGGCCGATGATCCACATGCCGATCCGAAGCCCCGTCCGGGCGTCGCCCGCCGCGCGCAGCGCGCCGGCGAGCATGAAGTACAGCAACTGCCCGAGGCTGCACACGAACATCGTCCGCAGGTACGGCAGCGCCGCGGCGCGGACATCCGGCGTCGCGTGCACGAGCGTGAGAAGCGTCGGCGAGAGCACGTAGCCGAGCGGAGCGAGAACCCCGAGCGCGAGCACGACCGACGTCAGGAACGCCTGATACACGACGCGGTTCACCGTCTCGTGATCGTCCGCGCCCGCATAGCGCGACACGAGCACGGCCATGCCGGTGAAGAGCGAGGTGATGAAGACGACGACGACGAGGAAGATCTGCCAGCCGACGCCGATGGCGGCATTGCCGGTGAACCCGACGTAATGGCCGACCATCACATGATCGACGATGCCCTGCACGCCGCCGATCATGTTCTGAATGACGGTGGGCCACGCGAGGCGCCAGACCGCGCCGGCAATGGGCCCCTCGACAATCGAGCGATCGAATCGGGAAGGCGAGGCGGGCTGGATGGCGCGATCTTACACTACCGTGCGGCGCCGAATGTGTCGCAGGCGTTCGGATCGCCGGTCTCGAAGCCGCGCTTGAACCAGGTCACGCGCTGCTCGGACGTGCCATGCGTGAACTTCTCCGGCATGACGCGGCCGGTACCGAGCTTCTGCAGGCGATCGTCGCCAATCGCCGCGGCGGCATGGAGCGCTTCGTCGGCGTCGCCGGGATCGAGCTCAACCTCGCCCTTCGCGGCTCGCCCCTGCTGCGCGGCATCATGTCCCCACACGCCCGCATAACAATCCGCCTGGAGCTCGAGCGCGACCGACAGCGTGTTCACTCTCGACGGATCCGCGCCCTGCAGCCGCCGGACGCGACCTTCGGTGCCGGTGAGGGTCTGGACGTGATGTCCGATCTCGTGCGCCAGGACGTAGGCTTGCGCGAAGTCTCCGGGCGCTCCGAAGCGCCGCTGCAGATCGTCGAAGAACCCGAGATCCAGGTAGACCTTGCGATCGTCGGGACAATAGAACGGTCCGGTCGCTGACTGTGCAAATCCGCACGCCGACTGAATCTGGTCGCGAAAGAGCACGACCTTGGTCGGTTCATACCTATTGCCGAGCAGGCGCTTCCATGAGTCCTGGACGTCGCCCGCCACGGCGTCGACCATGTCGACCAAGCGCTCTTCCGTCGGCGACGCCGAGGGCCGGCCGGATGTGCCGACAGGGGTGGGACCCGCGCTTCCACCGCCGCCGCCCAGAATGGAAAAGAAGTTGACGCCCGTGAACATGCTCAACAGTGCCACGAGGATGAAACCGCCGATGCCGAGCGGAATCATGCCGCCGCCAGAACTGCCTCGCATGTCCTCGATATTGCCGCGATCGCCGCTGGTCCACCGCATCGCACCCTCCGTATACCGGCACAGCATTCGACGTGCCAGTTGCGATGACCGTTCGGTCGCACTAGCGCAGCAATAGCTGAAGCCCGCCTTCCCGTGAGCCCTCCGGATGATACCCCGCTCGCAGCGCCGCGGGCATGCGCGGCGACGAGGGAGGAATCACAATCGCCGCGAAGCGATGGTCCAGAATCATTCCGTCGATGCCGGGTCCGAGGAGTCCCTTCGCCTGCGCCATGTCATGAAAAATCGGATCGATGATGACGGTCGGGTACCGATTTCCCGTCGCAAACCACGGGAGCGCAAAGAGATCGTCCTCCGCGTAAATCGGCTTGGGCAGCGTGGCGACGAGAGCAGCGACTGCACGACGATCTGCCGTCGCCGGGTCGGCGCCGTGCAGCGCCGGCAGAAGAGTGCCGGCTTCACGGTGGAACCGCGCCAGATCCGACGCAATCATCGGCACGATGGCGAACGCGGCGGCCGCGACGACTGCCGTCCGTGTCCGGGCGCCTGCGAGGACGCTGCCCATCACGACGGCCGTTATCAATGCCCCCACACTGTGCAGTTCGAGAAGGTGATTCAAGGCCGAGCCGACCTTCGACAACAGCACGGCGTCGGCGGCGAAGCTGAAGATGGCCGCGAGCGTCAGATACGTGAGGTCGACGCCGAAGAGGGCGTCGCTGCGCCGCGCGGCAGCCGAGGGATCTCGAATCACGCGGATCAGCGCGGGAGCCAGCAGCAGGGCGGTCGCTCCCGTGGCTGTCCAGAACAGCGCGTTGGTGAACACCGCGCTGCGAAACCAATAGACCGCTGCGGAGGGAAGCAGGGGATTGATGCTCGGCGCGAACACGACGTTCGCCCGGAAAACAGCGCCGCCGGCCGCGAACACGATCGCGGCGCCCGCCGCGAACGGCATGACCAGCATCAGCGTTTCGGACAGCGATCGGCGCCAGAGGATCACGTAGCACGCCGTCGCCGCGAAGAGGGCGACGTCGGACTGCTTGAACGTCCACGCAGTGAAAAACGCGAGGCCCGCCGCGATCAGCCACATCTGCCCCGCGCCTGAAAACACCCGGATCGATGCGTAGACGCCGCAGAGCGCGCAGGTCATCGCCGCGATATCGGGCCTGATGGACAGCGCCCACCATCCGGGCAGCACGCAGCCGGTCCACGCGACCGCGGCCATCAGGGCCGGCAGCAGACGTGAACGGGACACGCCCCGAAGCAGCCGCCGGGCGATCGCGTACTGGACGCCGACGGCGGCGGCGAGCCACGCGAGGGTGATGAACCGCCCGGCGAGCGGCGTGGCGGCGTCGGCGACGCGAAACAGCGAGAACACCCGCGCGTACGTCTCGTAAAAAAGGACGTTGTAGTAGGTCACCGCGTACGGCGCAGCCGTCGGCCACTCGTAGAGCGGATAGCCGTGGCGAATCTTCCAGATGGCGTAGAGGACTGGGCCTTCTGCCGAAAACAGGGTGACATCGGCGCCGGGGACGATCGAGGCGAGGCGCACGCCGAGGATCAGAAGGTCGAGCGCCGCGAGGACCGCGAGGAGAACATGGAACGCGGTCCTAGGCACTACAGTTCTCTCTCCAGCTAGAGAGGTTCTCAAGAGAGAAAAGTCCGGAGAGAACGCCAAAAACAACCGGCGTCGGGACCACTGTCTGTCACGTCGGTGTCGTCCGTGTCGTCCGCGGCATGAATTCTCTGTGAGTGCTGATCTCTTTTGAACTACCTAGAAAGCAGCTTTCAAGAGCCGCTTCACATCTCCGTGTGCGAGGACGACGGCCGGCTGCCGCTGCAGCGCTTCGTCGTAGCGGCGCGCGAACGCGTCGCCCGATTCGTTCGGCACGAGCAGCCGATCGACGTGCTCGAACAGCGATTTTGCGTCGGCGTCCGTCGCCACGCTGTCGGCGGCGGTCATCTCGTCGATGCGCACGACGAGCTCCGACAACTGACGAAGCCACGCGAACCACGGATCGTGAATCACGAGCTGCAGCAGCATCCCAGCCGATCCGATGCGGCCTCGATCCATTTCATACGCCGTCCGCGCATCGTCGAGCAGGGTTTTGTGGAGGGCGAGCAGCCGCACGCGCAGGTCGGCGAGCCTCGCGCGCGTGACCGCCGAGAGCGGCACCGGCGCCGCCGGCGCATCCGGGGGCTGCGGGCGTCGGGCCTCGGCGAGCAGGGCATCGACGTCGAGGCGCCCGGTGATCATCTGCAGCGAGCCGTCCGCGCCGTGGGGCCATCGATCGCGCGGCCGGTCCCAGTACAGCTCGAGACCGTTGCCGTCGGGATCGTGCACGTACAGGGCCTCGCTGACGCCGTGGTCGGAGGCGCCGTCGAGCGGCACCCCGGCATCGACGAGCCGGCGGAGCGCGTCGGCGAGAGCGCGACGATCGGGATATCGGATGGCCACATGATACAGACCCGTCGTCCCCGGAGGGGGCGGCGATCCGTTGCGGCTCTCCCAGGTATTGAGGCCGATGTGATGGTGATAGCCGCCCGCGCTCAGAAACGCCGCTGACGGCCCCATGCGGGCCGTCACCTGAAATCCGAGGATGCCCGAATAGAACGCGAGCGCCCGGTCCAGGTCCGCCACTTTCAGATGCACGTGTCCGATGTCGACGCGGGGATCGATGGGATCCGCCATGCGTTGATCCTACAATGGCACCCGGCGGAAATGCCGCAATGAGTCGTGGAGGTAAGACGTGATGCGCAGACGACGGATTCTTGGCACGTTCGCAATTCTCGGACTTTTCGGCGGCGCGACCGCCGGCGCGCAGGACGCCGGAAAAACAGGCATCACCATGGCCTATCCCGGATCGTTCGGCATTCTCTGGCATGCGACCGACAAGGTCGCGATCCGGCCCACGTTCAATGTGGCGCGATCGACAGCGGACGGATCCACGTCCAGCGGGACCAACTGGACGTTCGGTACGACGATCGCCGGCCTGTTCTACATGAAGAAGTACGACAACGTGCGGACCTACTTCAGTCCACGCTACACCTACAGCCGCATCAGCTCGACAACGCACGTCGGCGCGATACAGGGAATTACAGTTCCCGATCTGAAGACGACGGGCAACAGCAACGGCGGCTCCGGCACGTTCGGAGCGGAGTACACACCAGGATCGCGATTCAGCGTGTTCGGCGAGGTCGGCGTCGTGTTCACCCGCGCCACGACCTCCTCCAGCGGGCTGACTGCCTCGAAGACGTCAGGCAACGCGTGGGGAACAACGGCCGGCGTCGGCGTGATCTTCTATCCGTGAGACTGCAGGAACGCTCTCAGCAGGTTGCAGGCGACTTTCATGCGGTAGCGCGCGGTCGATCGAATGTCGTCGATGGGGACGATGTCGTCCGAAAGCGCGCGTTCGGCGTCGGTGATTGCGGCTTCATCGATCGTCCGTCCGCGCAGCGCCTGCTCCGCGCGCTGCGCCCGAATCACCGTCGGCGAGACGCTGCCGAGCGCGATCCGCGCGTCGGCGATGGTCCTGCCGTCGAGCCGCATCGACGCCGCGAGGCACACTTTGGAGATCGCCTGGGCGCGCCGCGTGCCGACCTTCCGATAGTGATCGCACCCGCGCCATTCCGGCGATCGCGACGGCAGATGAACGGCGGCGATGAGTTCGTCCGGCCGCAGGTTCATCTGTTTGTATCCGGTGTGAAAGTCGAGGTACGCAATCCGTCGGGTGCCTGACGCCGATCGAAGCTCGAGCTCCGCGTCGTACACCAGGAGGGCCGGCGGCGTGTCGGCCGCCGGCGAAGCATTCGCGATATTGCCGCCGATCGTGCCGCGGTTCTGCGTCGCGACGCCGCCGGTCTCGGACGCCGCGGCCGCGAGCAGCGGATAATCGAGCGACAGCACGGCGGAACGGCGAATCTCCGTATAGGTCGTGCACGCGCCGATGCGCATTCCGTCGGCGTCCTCCTGAATCCCACGCAGCTCGTCGCATTTCGAGAGGCTGACGAATCGGCCGGGCGGAAGGTGTCCGGCTTCCAGCAGGACCATGAGATCCGTGCCCCCGGCGAAGGGTCTCGCCCCCGGGTGGGCAGCAAGGTCCTCGAGGGCGGCCTGCAGCGACGCAGGGGTTGCCAGCTCGTACCGGTCGAGCGGCGGAATCATGATCCGAGCCGGCGGCGCGCATCGAGCACGGCCGCGAAGATCCGCATGTAGCCCGTGCACCGGCACAGGTTGCCTGCGAGGGCGACACGGACGTCCTCTTCGGACGGATTCGGATTGCGCGACAGGAGGTCGAACGCCGCGAGCACCATACCTGGCGTGCAGATGCCGCACTGCGACCCGCCGCATTCGAGGAACGACTGCTGAATGCCGTGGAGCGCGACGTCGGAGGCGACGCCTTCGATCGTCGTGATGGACCTGCCGTCCGCGTGTGCCAGCGGCGTCAGGCAACTGTTCACCAGCTCGCCGTCCAGGAGCACGCTGCAGGCGCCGCACTCCCCTTCGCCGCATCCTTCCTTGGTGCCCGTCAGCCCCGACAGCCGCAGCGCATCGAGGAGCCTGGACATCGGGTGCCCCTCGAGAGCGACGCGACGCCCGTTGACGCGGCACGCGACGCGCGGCACGGGCGCTTCAGCCAACAGCGCTCTCCTCCATCACCGACATCAGCCTCTCCGGCGTCAGCGGCAGGCGCGTCACATCCGCG
>Ga0310810_10005774_pt1 | contig 13891 bp, 9 predicted proteins | sample NCmetagenome_FD_207641 | JGI IMG/M metagenome (GOLD analysis project Ga0310810, IMG submission 207641) | Soil microbial communities from experimental microcosm in Duke University, North Carolina, United States - NC | ecosystem: Engineered > Artificial ecosystem > Soil microcosm > Unclassified ... | reverse complement strand
AAAAAGGCTCGGGAGAGCCCGGCAAGATTAAAGTCGGCCGCGTGACGCAGGCGCAGATTCGCCAGATCGCCGAGGTAAAGCTCCGCGATTTAACCGCCAAGGACCTTGACGCCGCGGTCAAAACGGTCGAAGGAACCGCGCGCAGTTTGGGTCTGGAGATCGAAGGCTAAGGTTCGAGGGGAATTTATGAAACAGCACGGCAAAGGCTACAACGCGGCGTTAACCAAAATCGATCGGACGACGCGCTATCCGCTCGAGGACGGCCTCAAGCTCGTCCACGAGACCAAGCGCGCGAAGTTCGACGAGACCGTTGAACTCGCAGTCCGCCTCGGCGTCGATCCAAAACAGGCGGATCAGAACATCCGCGGCACCGTCGTATTGCCGCACGGGATGGGAAAAACCGTCCGCGTCGTCGCTTTCGCCAAGGGCGACAAGGTGAAGGAAGCGGAAGATGCCGGCGCCGATGTCGTCGGATCGGATGAGCTCATCAAAAAGATCACCGAAGGTTGGCTCGATTTCGACAACGCCGTCGCGACGCCGGACATGATGGCGGCTGTCGGCCGGATCGGGAAAATTCTTGGCCCCCGCGGCCTCATGCCCAACCCGAAGACCGGAACTGTCACGATGGATATCGCCAAGGCGGTGAAAGAGATCAAAGCCGGCAAGCTCGAGTTTCGCGTCGACAAGGCCGGCATCGTCCATATTCCAGTTGGCAAAGTCTCTTTCGGCATGGACAAGCTGGTCGAAAACGCCCGCACTGTTTTGACCGCGATTATGCGGGCGAAACCGGCTTCGGCGAAAGGCAACTATCTACAAGGCGTAACGGTATCGACGACGATGGGTCCGGGGATCAAGATCGACGTCAATCAAGTGCGCGCGCTCGCCGCGTAACGCGAGATTAGCTGGAGAGCGACATGGCTGAACTCCTATCAACGAACGCTGCCATCCAAGCCGAAAAGGCCGCCACGGTCGATGAGGTGCATAAAAAGCTCAAGGCGGCGAAGGTCGCGATCGTGACCGAATACCGCGGCCTCACGGTCGGGCAGATGACGCGGCTGCGCACGCAAATGCGGCAGGCCTCCGGTGAATACAACGTGATCAAAAATACGCTGGTGCGCCGCGCGCTCAAAGACACGGCTTACGGCGACCTCGACCGGTTGCTCGACGGACCGAACGGCTGGGTCTTCGGCTACGAAGACCCGATCGCGCTCTCCAAGATGCTGATGAAATTCATCGAGGAGAACGAGAAGCTCAAGATCAAGGGGGCGCTTTTCGAAGGCGAGTTCATGGACCAAGCGAAGGTCAAGGTCCTCTCGCAGATGCCGAGCAAGCCCGAACTGCAGGCGAAGCTTCTCGCCGTCATGCAGGCGCCCGCAACGCAGCTCGTCCGGCTCATGCAGGAGCCCGCCGCGATGTTTGTTCGCTTAATGGAATCGGTCCGCAAACAAAAAGAATCCCAGAGCTGAAAATATAAACAGGAGGACGTCATGGAAGTAACGAGAGAGCAGGTTAAGGATTTCATCAAGCAGAGCTCCGTCATGGAGATCGCGGCTTTGGTGAAGGAGCTCGAGCAGGAGCTCGGCGTGTCCGCAGCGGCCCCGGTCGCCGTCGCGGCGGCGGGCGCCGGGCCGGCGGCGGCAGCGGCGGAGGAGAAGACGGAGTTTAATGTCATTCTCTCCGAGACCGGCGACAAGAAGATCCAGGTCATCAAGGTCGTGCGCGAGCTGACCGGCCTCGGACTCAAAGAGGCGAAGGATCTGGTCGACGGCGCGCCGAAGCCCGTCAAGGAGGGCGTCTCCAAGGCCGACGCAGAGACGATGAAAAAGAAGATCGAGGAGGTGGGCGGAAAAGTCGAAATCAAGTAGGGCTCCGCGCCTTTTTGTAGTTCCGAACATCAGTCGAAAGAGGAGTATCATGGCGTTTCAAGTGGCACATAATTTAAGATTTCGCCGCAGTTTCGGCAGGATCAAGAAGATCATCGATCTGCCCTACCTGATTGAAATCCAGAAAAACTCGTACGACGTTTTCCTGCAAAAGGACGTCCCTTCCGATCAGCGACAGAGTTCCGGCCTGCAGGGCGTTTTCAAGTCCGTCTTTCCGATCAAGGATTTCAACGAGACCGCTTCGCTCGAGTATGTGAGCTACACCCTAGGCGAGCCTAAATATGATGTCGACGAGTGCCATCAGCGCGGCATGACGTTCGCCGCGCCGCTCAAGGTCACCGTTCAGCTCGTGCTTTGGGACGTCGACCCGCAAAGCGGCAGCCGCAGCATCAAGAACGTCAAGGAACAGGAAGTCTATTTCGGCGAGATGCCGCTCATGACGAAGAACGGCACGTTCATGGTGAACGGCACCGAACGCGTCATCGTCAGCCAGCTTCACCGCTCGCCCGGCGTTTTCTTCGAGCACGACAAGGGAAAGACGCATGCGAGCGGGAAGCTTCTCTACTCCGCGCGCGTGATTCCCTACCGCGGCTCGTGGCTCGATTTTGAGTTCGATCCGCGCGACATTCTTTATGTCCGCATCGATCGGCGTCGCAAGTTTCACGCGACCGTGCTGCTCCGCGCTCTCGGCATGACGACCGAGGATCTGCTGAACTATTATTATACGAGTGACAAGATCGTGCTCGACGGCCGCAAGGCGTCGCTTGTCTTCAAGCCCGAGCATTTAATCGGCGTCAAGGCCGGCGCCGACGTCCGCGATCCCAAAAGTAACGATGTGATCGTCCGCGAGGGGCGCAAGCTCACGCGCATACTGATCCGCCAGATGGAGCAGGCGCGCATCAAGCAGGTGCCGATCGCGTTGGACGACGTGGTGGGCCGCGTCGCGGCGCACGACATCAAAGATCCGGCGACGGGCAAGGTCGTGGTCGAATGCAATCAGGAGATCACGCAAGAGAAGCTCGAGCTCCTGCGAGAGAAAGGGATCAACGAGATCGAGGTGTTGTTTATCGAGGAGTCCCGCGTCGGCCCGTACCTCCGCACGACGCTCCTCCAGGATCGGCTCGACCAGGGCGACAAGGACAAAGACGATAACCGCAAGCCGGAAAAGGCGATCGAGCACGCAATCCTGGAAATCTACCGCCGGCTTCGCCCGGGCGATCCTCCGACGAAAGAGTCGGCGACGAACTTTTTCTATAACCTGTTTTTTAATCCCGACCGCTACGACCTCTCCAAGGTCGGCCGCTTGAAGCTCAACCACCGGCTGAAGATCAACGTGCCGCTCGAGCACGGGACGCTGCGCAAGGAAGACATCCTCGAAGTCGTCCGCTACCTGATGGAGCTTAGAAACGGCATCGGCTCGGTCGACGACATCGACCACCTCGGGAATCGCCGCGTGCGCGCCGTCGGCGAGCTCGTCGAGAACCATTTCCGCGTCGGCCTCGTGCGCATGGAGCGCGCGATCAAGGAAAAGATGAGTCTCCAGGACATCGAGACCCTCATGCCGCAGGAGCTCATCAACTATAAGCCGGTCTCGGCGGCGTTGAAGGAGTTCTTCGGCTCGAGCCAGCTCTCCCAGTTCATGGATCAGACGAACCCGCTCTCGGAGATCACGCACAAGCGCCGCCTCTCGGCCCTAGGCCCCGGCGGCCTCACGCGCGAGCGCGCGGGCTTCGAAGTCCGCGACGTGCATCCGACGCACTACGGCCGCGTCTGTCCGATTGAGACGCCGGAAGGTCCGAACATCGGCCTCATCGCCTCACTCACGACCTATGCGCGCGTCAACGACTTCGGTTTCATCGAGACGCCTTACAGGGAAGTCGAAGAGGGGCGGGTCACCGACCGGATTCGTTACCTCTCCGCGCTCGAGGAAGAAGATCACGTGATCGCGCAGGCGAACGCGCCGATCGACAACCGGGGGGCGTTTACCGCCGACCTCGTCTCGTCGCGAAAGGGCGGCGAGTTCATCATGGCGCGGCCCGAAGAGGTCGACTTCATGGACGTCTCGCCGAACCAGCTCGTGAGCGTGGCGGCATCGCTGATTCCATTTTTGGAAAACGACGACGCCAACCGCGCCCTCATGGGCTCGAACATGCAGCGCCAGGCAGTGCCTCTGCTCCGCACCGAGGCGCCGCTCGTCGGCACCGGGATGGAAAAAGTGGTCGCGCGCGACTCGGGCGTCACCATCGTTGCCCGGCGCGACGGCATCGTCGAGAGCGTCGATTCGACCCGCATCGTGGTGAAAGCCGACAAGACCTCGGGCTCGCACCGCGACACCGGCGTCGATATCTACGGCCTCGTCAAATACCAGCGCTCGAACCAGAACACCTGCATGAACCAGCGTCCGATCGTCATGGTGGGCGATCACGTCAAGGCGGGCGACGTCATCGCCGACGGTCCGTCGACCGAGATGGGCGAGCTCGCCCTCGGCCGCAACGTGCTCGTCGCGCTGATGCCGTGGGGCGGCTACAACTTCGAAGATTCGATCCTCATCAGCGAGCGAGTCGTCAAAGAAGACATTTACACTTCAATCCACATCGAAGAATTCGAGTGCGTGTCGCGCGACACCAAGCTCGGACCCGAAGAGATCACGCGCGACATCCCCAACGTCGGCGACGAAGCGCTCACCGATCTCGACGAGAGCGGCATCGTCCGCATCGGCGCCGAGGTGAAGCCGGGCGACATTCTGGTCGGCAAGATCACGCCGAAGGGCGAGACCCAGCTCTCGCCCGAAGAGAAGCTCTTACGCGCGATCTTCGGCGAAAAGGCCGGCGAGGTGCGCGACACTTCGCTGCGCGTGCCGCCGGGCGTCGAGGGAACGGTCATCAATGTCCGCATCTTCTCGCGCAAGGGGCTCGGCAAAGACGAGCGCAGCAAGGTCATCGAAGACGAAGAGGTGAGCCGGCTGCGGAAAGATCAGCACGAAGAGATCCGCATCCTACAAGACGGCGCGCTCCGACGCCTTAAAAAGCTGCTCGTCGGCCGGCGCACCGCGTCCCAGGTGCGCGACGACAACCGCAAAGTTCTCATCAACAAAGGCAAGGAGATCACTGAAGAGGATCTCGACGAGACGCCGATGCCGTATTGGGGCGAGATCCGCGTCGATAACGAATCCGTCGAGGCGGAGCTCAAGCGGATCGTCGAGAGCACGAGCGAGCAGGTCGAGCTCATCAAGGTGGTCTTCCAGGACAAGATCAACAAGCTGAAAAGCGGCGACGAGCTGCCGCCCGGCGTCATCAAGATGGTCAAGACCTTCGTCGCCATCAAGCGCAAGCTTCAGGTCGGCGACAAGATGGCCGGACGCCATGGCAACAAAGGCGTCATCTCGCGCATCCTGCCCGAAGAGGACATGCCGTATTTGGAAGACGGCACGCCCGTCGATATCGTGCTCAATCCCCTCGGCGTTCCGTCCCGCATGAACGTGGGACAGATCCTCGAGGCGCATTTGGGCTGGGCGGCGCGCAGTCTCGGCAAGCAGATCGAAGAGTTGATTCATACGACCAACGGCGGGCGGCCCGACCCCGAGCAGCTCCGCCGCCGCATGAAAGAGTACCTCGCGACGCGCGAGGTGAATGAGTTTTTGGACGGCGTCAAGGACACCGATCTCGCTCGCCTCGCGGCCAAGTATCGCGAAGGGCTTCACATCGCGTCGCCCGTTTTCGACGGCGCGGCCGAGGAGGAGATCTTCAACCTGCTGCGCAAGGCCGGCCTGCCGGTGACGGGCCAGGTGACGCTCCGCGACGGGCGGACCGGAACCGCGTTCGACGAGAAGGTGACCGTCGGCGTCATGTACATGATGAAGCTGCACCATCTTGTCGACGACAAGATCCACGCGCGCTCGACCGGTCCATACTCGCTGGTCACTCAGCAGCCGCTCGGCGGCAAGGCGCAGTTCGGCGGCCAGCGTCTCGGCGAGATGGAAGTCTGGGCGCTCGAGGCCTACGGCGCCGCATTCACACTGCAGGAGATGCTCACGGTCAAATCCGACGACGTCGCCGGGCGCACGCGTATGTACGAGGCGATCGTCAAGGGCGACAACCTGCTCGAGCCCGGGCTGCCGGAATCGTTCAACGTCATGGTGAAGGAATTGCAGAGCCTCGGACTCGATGTCGAGCTGGTGGAGGAGAAAAGTTGAGAGATCAGAATTGGCGACATTTCTGGACTCCGGCTCCTGAGCTCTTAAACGAGGTGAACTAATGGAAGACCTTTTTAATTTATTCGAGAAACCCAAAAATCCGCTCAGCTTCAACGCGATTAAAGTCTCGCTCGCTTCCCCCGAGAAGATTCGCTCGTGGTCGCACGGCGAAGTGAAAAAGCCCGAGACGATCAACTACCGTACCTTCAAGCCCGAGCGCGACGGACTTTTCTGCGCGAAGATCTTCGGGCCGACGAAGGACTACGAGTGCAACTGCGGCAAGTACAAACGGATGCGCCACCGCGGCGTCGTCTGCGAGAAGTGCGGCGTCGAAGTTATTCAATCCAAGGTGCGCCGCGAGCGGATGGGCCACATCGAGCTCGCGACGGCCGTCGTGCACATCTGGTTTTTGAAGAGCCTCCCGAGCCGCATCGGAGCGCTGCTCGATATGTCGCTCAAGGACATCGAGAAGGTGCTCTACTTCGAGGCCTACGTCGTGCTGGATCCCGGCGGCACGCCGCTCGAGTACAAAGAACTTTTGACCGAGAGCCGCTACCGCAAGGCGATGGAAGAGTACGGCGCCGGGAGCTTTTCCGCCGGCATGGGCGCCGAGGCGGTGCGCAAGATGCTCCAGGCCGTCGACATCGCAAAGCTGGGCGAAGATCTGCGCCAGGAGATGCGCGACGCCAACTCTGAAGTGAGACGGAAGAAGATCGCGAAACGGCTCAAAGTCGTGAACGCCTTTAGAAGCTCCGGCAACCGTCCGGAATGGATGGTCATGGAAGTAATCCCGGTAATTCCGCCGGATCTTCGGCCGCTCGTTCCGCTCGACGGCGGCCGCTTCGCAACGTCGGATTTGAACGATCTCTACCGCCGCGTCATCAACCGCAACAATCGATTGAAGCGGCTCATGGAGCTGAACGCTCCCGATATGATCATTCGGAACGAGAAGCGGATGCTCCAGGAAGCGGTCGACGCGCTGTTCGACAATGGCCGCCGTGGCCGCGCGATCACCGGCCAGAACCGCCGGCCGCTCAAATCCTTGAGCGACATGCTGAAGGGTAAGACCGGCCGCTTCCGCCAGAACCTCTTGGGAAAGCGCGTCGATTACTCCGGCCGTTCGGTCATCGTCGTCGGCCCCGAGCTCAGGCTCCATCAATGCGGGCTGCCGAAGAAGATGGCGCTCGAGCTCTTCAAGCCGTTTATCTACAACAAGCTCGAAGAGCGCGGCCACGTGACGACGATCAAGAGCGCGAAGAAGATGGTCGAGAAGGAGCGTCCCGAGGTATGGGACATTCTCGACGAAGTCATCCGCGAGCATCCGGTGCTGCTCAACCGCGCGCCGACGCTGCATCGCCTCGGCATCCAGGCCTTCGAGCCGATCCTGATCGAGGGCAAGGCGATTCAGCTCCATCCGCTCGTATGCGCCGCGTACAACGCCGACTTCGACGGCGACCAGATGGCGGTGCATGTGCCGCTCTCCGTCGAGGCGCAGGTCGAGGCGCGCGCTCTCATGATGTCGACCAACAACATTCTCTCGCCGGCGAACGGCAAGCCGATCATAGTCCCGACGCAGGATATCGTTCTCGGGCTTTACTACATGACGCGCGAGCGGCCGAACGCGAAGGGCACGGGGCAGATCTTCTCCAACTTCGAGGAGGTGCGGATCGCCTTCGATCAGGACGCCGTCGACTTACAGGCAGCGGTCAAGGTCCGCCTCGACGGCGAAAAGATCGATACGACGATCGGGCGCGTGCTTCTCTACGATATCGCGCCGCCGGAGATCCCGTTCAAAGAGATGAACCGGCTGATGAAGAAAAAGGAGCTCGCCAACCTCATCGACGTGAGCTACCGGCTTGCCGGCAACAAGTCGACGGTCATCTTCGCCGATCGGCTGAAAGACATCGGCTACCACTACGCCACCAAGGCGGGCATCTCGATCGCGATCAAGGATATGGTGATTCCGCCGAACAAAGAGGTGCTGCTCAAGAAGGCCCACGAGGACGTGCGCGAGATCGAGGAGCAGTACAAAAACGGCCTCATCACCGACGGCGAGCGCTACAACAAGGTCGTCGATATCTGGGCCGAGGTAACGGACCGGATCGCCGACGAGATGCTGCGCGATCTGGGCAGCGAGACCATGACCGACGAGAAGGGCGTTAAGGTCACGGTGCCGAGCTTCAACCCGATTTTCATGATGGCGGACTCCGGTGCGCGCGGCAGCGCGCAGCAGATCCGGCAGCTGGCCGGCATGCGCGGCCTCATGGCGAAGCCCTCCGGCGAGATCATCGAGACCCCGATCACCGCGAACTTTCGCGAGGGTCTCACGGTGCTGCAGTACTTCATCTCGACGCACGGCGCGCGCAAGGGTCTCGCGGATACGGCACTCAAGACGGCGAACTCCGGCTATCTCACGCGCCGCCTGGTCGACGTGGCCCAGGATTCGATCATCTCCGAAGAGAACTGCGGCACGCTCGACGGCATCGAGATGACGCCGCTCATGGAGGGTGGCGAAATCATCGAGCCGCTCGGCGACCGCGTTCTCGGCCGAGTCGCGCTGGAAGACGTCAAGGATCCCTTCAGCGGCGAGGTCATTGTAAACGCCAACCAGGAGATCACCGAGGAGCTGGTGCAGAAGATCGAGGACGCCGGCCTCGAGCGGATCAAGATCCGCTCGGTGCTCACCTGTCAGTCCAAGCGCGGCGTCTGCGTCATGTGCTACGGGCGCGACCTCGCGCGCGGGCACATGGTGAACCACGGCGAGGCGATCGGCGTCATCGCGGCGCAGTCGATCGGCGAGCCGGGCACGCAGCTCACGATGCGTACGTTCCACATCGGCGGCACCGCGAGCCGGCGCGCCGAGCAGACGACATTGGAGGCGCGGAACGAAGGGAATATCAAATTCGTCTCCGTCAATACGGTCACGAACAAGGACGGCGACCTCGTGGTCATGAACCGGAACGGCGAGATCGCAATCGTCGATTATCCCGAGGGCGAGAAGGGCCGCGAGCGCGAGCGCGAACGCTACCCGGTCGTCTACGGCGCCAAGTTCAAGAAGAAGGACGGCGCTAAAGTAAAGCCCGGCGAGCTGCTCGCCGAATGGGATCCGTACACCATCCCGATCCTCACCGAGGTCTCCGGCACGGTCAAGTTCGGAGACATCGTTGAAGCCATCACGATGGAAGAGCGGGTCGATGAGCGTACCGGCCTCTCGACCAAAGTTATCATCGATTCCAAAGACGTGGACAAGCGGCCGCGCATCTCGATCAAGGACCCGCGCGGCCAGACCGCGCGGCTTTCCGCGACGCTCGAGGCGCGCTACCTCTTGCCGGTCGGCGCGCATATCAACGTTCAGGAAGGGCAATCGGTTTTCGCCGGCGACGCGTTGGCGAAGATCCCGCGCGAGACCACCAAGACGAAGGACATCACCGGCGGCTTGCCGCGCGTGGCCGAGCTCTTCGAGGCTCGGAAGCCGAAAGAGTTCGCGGTCATCAGCGAAATCGACGGCGTCGTCTCCTTCGGTAAAGACACCAAAGGCAAGCGCAAGGTCGTGATCACGCCGGAAGTCGGCGAGCCGCGGGAATATCTCATTCCCAAAGGCAAGCACATCAGCGTGCATGAAGGCGACCGCATCAAGGCCGGCGAGGCATTGATGGACGGCTCGTCGAATCCGCACGATATCCTGAATATCCTCGGCGAAAAGGCGCTCGCCAAATACCTCGTGGACGAGGTGCAGGAGATCTACCGGCTCCAAGGCGTGCGCATCAATGACAAGCACATCGAGGTCATTGTGCGCCAGATGCTCCGCCGCGTGCGCATCAAAGAAGTCGGCGACACCGAGTTTTTGATCGGCGATCAGATTGAGAAATGGCGCTTCGAAGAGGAGACGCAGCGCGTCATCGCCGCGGGCGGAAAGCCCGCGATCGCCGAACCGCTGCTCTTGGGCATCACCAAGGCGTCTCTCTCGACCGAGAGCTTCATCTCGGCCGCCTCGTTCCAGGAGACGACCAAAGTTCTGACCGAAGCGGCGATTCAAGGCAAGATCGATATGCTCTGTGGCCTCAAAGAGAACGTCATCATGGGCCGGCTGATCCCGGCGGGAACGGGTCTCAAGAAGTACGGCGAAGCCTTGATCGAGATCGAACAGCCCGAGAGCGAAGAGGCGGAGATTCCGCGCGCCGCCGAGGCGTGATTGTTTTGACAAGCGTGCGTATCTCTGTTATTCATATGGTTTTTGCCAGGAGCAGGATAAACTAGGAAGAACGCGCAAAACTATGCCCACAATCGGACAATTGGTTCGCGACGGCCGCGAGAAGCAGCGGCGTAAAAACACCGCGCCCGCGCTGCAAGGCTGCCCGCAGAAGCGCGGCGTCTGCATCCGCGTTTACACGACCACGCCGAAGAAGCCCAACTCCGCGCTGAGAAAAGTCGCGCGTGTGCGGTTGACCAACGGCATCGAGGTGACGTCGTACATTCCGGGCGTGGGACACAACCTGCAGGAGCACTCGGTGGTGCTGATTCGCGGCGGCCGCGTGAAAGACCTTCCCGGCGTGCGCTATCACATCATCCGTGGGACGCTCGATTCGATCGGCGTCCAGGAACGGCGCCAGAGCCGCTCGAAGTACGGTGCGAAGAAACCGAAGTAGAGACGAACATGCCGCGTAAAGGTGAAGTCAAAAAGAGAGAAGGCCTGCCCGATCCGAAATACGGGGACAAGCAGGTCGCGAAGTTCATCAACACCGTCATGACGCGCGGGAAGAAAAGCGTCGCCGAAGGCATCTTCTACCGCGCGCTCGATCTCGTCGGGTCGCGCACCAAGGAAGACGCTCTGGCGATCTTCAAGCGCGCCGTTGAGAACACCAAGCCGGCGGTCGAGGTGCGGTCCCGCCGGGTCGGCGGCGCGACTTATCAGGTGCCCGTCGAGGTGAGGCCGCAGCGGCGGCTCTCGCTCAGCATGCGCTGGCTCGTGCAATCGGCCTCGGCGCGCGAGGGCAAGTCGATGGAGGAGAAGCTCGCCGCCGAGCTCATCGACGCGGCGCAAAGCCGCGGCGGCGCGATGAAGAAAAAGGAAGATACCCATCGGATGGCGGAGGCGAACCGCGCCTTCGCGCATTACCGCTGGTAAATTCGGTTAGGAGTATTCCACGGGGAGGCGGCGCGACCGCCTCCTTTTTTTCGGAAAATCAGCAATGGCAAGAACGGTTCCATTAGAGAAGACCCGCAACATCGGCATCATGGCCCACATCGATGCGGGCAAGACCACGACGACGGAGCGGATCCTTTATTATACGGGGATCAACTACAAGATCGGTGAAGTCCACGAAGGCACGGCGACGATGGACTGGATGGTCCAGGAGCAGGAGCGCGGCATTACGATCACCTCCGCCGCGACGACCTGCTTCTGGCGCGACCATCGCGTCAACATCATCGACACGCCGGGCCACGTCGACTTTACGATCGAGGTCGAACGGTCGCTGCGCGTGCTCGACGGCGCCGTCGCCGTATTCTGCTCTGTCGGCGGCGTCGAGCCGCAAACCGAGACCGTGTGGCGCCAAGCCGACAAGTACGGTGTGCCGCGGATCGCTTTTATCAACAAGATGGATCGCATCGGAGCCGACTTCTTTGGCGCCGTCAAGATGATCCAGGACCGGCTCGGCGCGCGTACCGTCCCGATTCAGCTCCCGATCGGAGCCGAGGATCAATTCAAGGGCGTGGTTGATCTCGTTCAGATGAAAGCCGTTATCTGGGACGAAGAGAGCCTCGGCGCGAAGTTTCACATCGAGGAGATCCCCACCGCGCTCAAAGCCCAGGCGGATGAATACCGCGAAAAGTTGATCGAAGCGGCGGCCGACTCCGATGAAGCCTTGATGGACAAGTATCTCGAAGGCAAACCGATCAGCGAGGCGGAGATCCGCAGCGCGATCCGCAAGGGCGGTTTGTCGATGAAGCTCGTACCGGTCATCTGCGGCGCGGCATTTAAAAATAAAGGCGTCCAGCCGCTGCTCGACGCCGTCGTCGATTATCTCCCCTCTCCTTTGGATATTCCTCCCGTTCGCGGTAAAAATCCCGATAATCAGCAAGAAGAAGAAAGGCTTCCGAACGATGACGCGCCTTTTGCTGCGCTCGCTTTTAAGATCATGACCGATCCCTACGTCGGGACACTCACCTTCTTCCGCGTCTATTCGGGCACACTCAACTCCGGCTCCAGCATCTATAATTCGACAAAAATGCGCCGCGAGCGCATCGGCCGATTGCTCAAGATGCACGCGCGCAAGAGCGAGGAGATCAAAGAGGTCAACGCCGGCGACATCGCCGCCGCCGTCGGGCTGAAAAATAGCGCCACGGGCGACACGCTCTGCGACGAAGAGAAGCCGATCATTTTGGAAGCGATTGAATTTCCCGAGCCGGTCATCTCGATCGCCATCGAGCCCAAGAGCAAAGCCGACCAAGAAAAGTTGGGACTGTCGTTGCAAAAGCTCACGACCGAGGATCCATCATTTCGCGTTCGTACCGACGAGGAGACCGGCCAGACGATCATCTCCGGCATGGGTGAACTGCACCTCGAGATCATCGTCGACCGTCTCGTCCGCGAGTTCGGCGTCGGTGCCAACGTCGGCAAACCGCAGGTCGCTTATAAAGAGACCGTCCGGCGCAAAGTCGAGCAGGAAGGAAAGTTTATCCGGCAGACCGGCGGCCGCGGCCAGTACGGCCACGTTTATATCACTCTGGAACCACAGCCGCCCGCCTCGGGCTTCGAGTTTGTCGACGCGATCAAGGGCGGCACGGTGCCGCGCGAATACATTCCCGCGGTGGAAAAAGGCATCAAAGAGGCGCTCGACAACGGCCCGATCGCCGGCTATCCCGTGGTCGACGTCAAAGCTACGCTCTTTGACGGCAGCTACCACGATGTCGATTCGTCCGAGATCGCCTTTAAGATCGCCGGGTCGATGGCGTTCAAAGCAGCGGCCAAGAAAGCCTCGCCGGTGCTGCTCGAACCGATCATGGCGGTCGAGGTCGTCACGCCCGAGGAGTTCATGGGCGAGGTCATCGGTAACATCAGTTCGCGGCGGGGAAAAATTCTCGGCATGGAGCCGCGCGGCACGGCTCAAGTCATCAGTGCGCAGGTGCCGCTCGCGCAGATGTTCGGCTATGCCACCGACGTGCGCTCGATGACACAGGGACGGGCGACCTATACCATGCAGTTCAGCCACTACGAGCCGGTGCCGCAGTCGATCTCGGACGAGATCAGCGCCAAGGCGGGCAACCCTATGCAAACGGACCCTGATTTAAGACCATGAACGAAAAGATTCGCATTCGCCTGAAGGCTTACGATCACCGCGTGCTCGACCAGTCGGTGGGTGAGATCGTCGAAACCGTGCGGCGCACCGGCGGCCGCGTGGCGGGACCGATCCCGCTGCCGACGCGCATCGAACGGTTCACCGTGAACCGCTCGCCGCACGTCGATAAGAAGTCGCGCGAGCAGTTCGAGATCCGCACCCACAAGCGCTTGCTCGATATCCTCGAGCCGACGCAGCAGACGATCGACGCGCTGGGGAAACTGGACTTGGCCGCCGGCGTGGACGTGGAGATCAAGCTTCAATAACGCCTACGAATTGAGAAGACATGAACGGTTTGCTGGGAAAAAAAATCGGCATGACGCAATTGTTCGGCGCGGACGGCACGGTGGTGCCCGTGACCGTCATTCAAACCGGGCCGTGCGTCGTGGTGCAGAAAAAGGATGCCGGGCGCGACGGCTACGAAGCCCTTCAGCTGGGCTTCGGCAGCCGCAAGGCGCAGCGCGTCAACAAGCCCGAAC
>Ga0310810_10005773_pt1 | contig 13895 bp, 10 predicted proteins | sample NCmetagenome_FD_207641 | JGI IMG/M metagenome (GOLD analysis project Ga0310810, IMG submission 207641) | Soil microbial communities from experimental microcosm in Duke University, North Carolina, United States - NC | ecosystem: Engineered > Artificial ecosystem > Soil microcosm > Unclassified ... | reverse complement strand
ACTCGTCGTCGTCGTCCAGGTCCTCATCGTCGTCGTCCAGCTCCTCGTCCTCGTCCTCTTCGTCGTCGAAGGTGAACCCGTCGTCCTCGAAGTCCTCGTCGTCATCGAACTTGCGACGCATGTCGAGGTCGAGGGCCTCCAGCGACGTCTCCCAGGCCGACATGATGTCCTCCGCCTGCGGTGAAAGGGTAGTCCCGACCATCAGGACGCGTCCGCCACCCGGGCGGCCCGGGCGGCTTTCTTGCGGTCGTTCGCCGTCAGCACCCGTTTGCGCAGCCGGATGTTCTTGGGCGTGACCTCGATCAACTCGTCCTCCTCGATGTACTCGAGGGCGTATTCCAGGGTGATCTGGCGCGGCGGCTCGAGGATGACGTTCTCGTCCGAGGCCGTGGTGCGCATGTTGGTGAGCTTCTTTTCCTTGGTGACGTTCACGTCGAGATCGCCCGGGCGGCTGTTCTCGCCCGCGAGCATCCCCTCGTAGACCTGGTCGCCGGGGGTGACGAACATCTGGGCCCGCTCCTGCAGGTTGCCCAGGGCGTACGCGACGACGGCTCCCTCGCGGTCGGCCACCAGCACGCCCCGTTTCCGGCCCGCCAGCGGGCCGGCCCAGGGACCGTAGTCGAGGAACCGATGGTGCATGATCCCGGTGCCTCGGGTGTCGGTCAGAAACTCCGAGCGGTAGCCGAAGAGTCCGCGTGCCGGGATGCTGAAGGTGAGCCGCACCATCCCCTGCCCCGGGTTGCGCATCTCGGTCATCTCGCTCCGCCGGGGCCCCAGCTTCTCCATCACCACGCCCATGTATTCCTCGGGCACGTCCACCGTGAGCTCCTCGTACGGCTCCAGGCGCGCACCGTCCGACCCCAGCTTGGTGATGACGCGCGGACGGGAGACCTGGAACTCGTATCCTTCCCGCCGCATCGTCTCCATCAGAATGCCGAGGTGGAGCTCGCCGCGGCCGCTCACCGTGTGGGTGTCGGGGCTGTCGGTTTCCTCGACCCGGAGCGCCACGTTGCGCTCCAGCTCGCGGTACAGCCGGTCCTTGAGCTGGCGGCTGGTGACGTACTTCCCTTCCCGGCCGGCGAACGGGCTGTTGTTCACGATGCAGTCCACCGAGATGGTGGGCTCCTCCACCGCGATCCCGGCCAGCCGCTCCGGCTGCTCGACGGAGGTGAAGGTCTTGCCGATCTCGATGGTCTCGAATCCCGACAGCGCCACGATGTCGCCTGCGGCGGCCACGTCCACCTCGACCCGGTTGAGCCCGTCGAAGGTGTAGAGCCTGGTCACCCGGTTGCGCTCGGAGGTCTCGTCGCTGACGAGACCCGGTGCGCCCAGCGGCAGGAGCGCCACCTGGTCGCCGACCCGCACCTTGCCCCGCTCGATCCGGCCGATCGCGATCCGCCCGAGGAAGCTCGAATGATCCAGGGTGGAGACCAGCATCTGGAACGGACCGTCGGGGTCCCCCGTGGGCTCCGGCACGTGGTCGAGGATGGCCTGGAACAGCGGCTCGAGGTTGGTGCCCGGCTGGTCCAGCTCGGTCGTGGCGGTGCCCGCCCGGCTCGACGTGTAGAGAAAGGGCGCGTCCAGCTGCTCGTGGGTCGCGTCCAGGTCGATGAACAGGCCGAGGACCTCGTCGTGCACCCGGAGCGGCTCGGCGTCGGACCGGTCGATCTTGTTGATCGCGACGATGGGCCGAAGACCCAGCGCCAGGGCCTTCCGGGTGACGAAGCGGGTCTGCGGCATCGGTCCCTCGGCCGCGTCCACCAGGATGAGGACACCGTCCACCATCCGGAGGATCCGCTCCACTTCACCGCCGAAGTCGGCGTGCCCGGGCGTGTCCACGATGTTGATCTTCACGCCACCCCAGCGCACCGCCGTGTTCTTGGCCAGGATCGTGATCCCCCGCTCCCGCTCCAGCGGGTTGGAGTCCATGACCCGTTCTTCCACCTGTTGGTTGGCGCGGAAGGCCCCGGCCTGCCGGAGCATCTGATCCACCAGGGTGGTCTTGCCGTGATCGACGTGGGCGATGATGGCCAGGTTACGAATCAAGCAGGGCTACGCTTTCCCACCGGGGTTGCTAACGGATGAGGCCCGGACCCCGGGCCTCCGCGGCGCATATATAGACAACGCCGTCCGGGGCCGCAAGAGACGGGGAAACCGGTCCAGAATCCCGGTTTAGTGCCGGTGGCCGGGGTGCCCGTGACCGAGGTGAGTCATCGCCGCGCGCGCGGGGGCGGCAGCGGCGGTCCGGGCGTCGTCGCACCCCTCGCAGCCGTCCTGGGCCACCTCGAGCTGAACCGTGACGTGACTGATCCCCATGGTCGCCATTTCGGCCCGGATACCCTCCAGCACACCCGGGTGGGCGTCGAGGCTGGGCACCACGGCATGGCCGCTCATCGCCACCAACCCGCTGGTGACGGTCCAGACGTGGAGGTCGTGCACCGCTGACACGCCGGGCACCGCCAGCATCCGCGCCTGCACCTCCGCGAGGGAGACGTGGCGGGGGACCGATTCGAGCAGAATGTCGGTGCTTTCCCGAATCAGGCGCCAGGCGCCGGTGAGAACGAGAAGCGAGAGGAGGATGGAGACCGCCGGGTCGGCGACGGTCCAGCCGGTGACCGCGATGATGCCGGCGGCCGTGAGCGCTCCGACCGATCCCAGGGCGTCCCCAAGGACATGGAGGTAGGCGCCGCGGGTGTTGAGACTTCCCTCCCGCGCGTCGTGCAACACCGCCAGGCTGACCAGGTTGACGACCAGCCCCGCGGCGGCGATGGCGAGGAAGAGCCCGGTCCGGACCGGCTCCGGGTGCTGGATGCGCTGCACCGCCTCGACCACGATCCACCCCGCGATGCCGAACAGCGCCGCGCCGTTGACGAGGGCGGCCAGGATCTCCCAGCGCAGGTAGCCGTAGGTCTTGGAGTGATCGGGCGGACGCTGGGCGATCCAGGCGGTGAGCAGCGACAGTCCCAGCGCGCCGACGTCGGTGAGCATGTGTCCTGCATCGGCCAGCAGGGCCAACGAGCCGGCGATCCACCCACCCACCGCCTCGACCACCATGAACAGTCCGGTGAGCACCAGTACGGCCCAGAGACGCCCCATCGAGGTGCCGGACCAGGTGGACATGCGCGGAGCGGCGGCATCGGCCATAGGCGTAAGCTACTGCCCCAGCCGGATTCGCACCGCCTCGGCATGGCCATGGAGGCCCTCGGCTTCGGCCAGCGCGACGATGGCGTCGGCGTCGGCCGCGAGCCGCGCCGCCGAATAGCGGATCACACTGGTGCGCTTCACGAAGTCGTACACGCCCAGGGGGGAGGCGTACCGCGCCGTACCCGCGGTGGGTAGCACGTGACTGGGGCCGGCCAAATAGTCGCCCACGGGCTCGGGGGTCTCGTCGCCCAGGAAGATCGCCCCCGCGTGGCGGACCGCGCCGGCGATCCGCTCGGCGCCGTCGGCCACGATCTCGAGATGCTCGGGGGCGCGCCGGTTGGCCACCTCGATCGCCTCCCGCATCGTGGGCACCACGACCAGCAGGCCGTTTCGCTCGATCGCCGCCCGGGCAATGCGGGCGCGGGGGGCCCGGGCGAGCGCGGCGTCCAGTGCCGCGGGCAGCGCGTCGGCCAGCGCGGTCGAGGGGGTGACGCACCAGCTGCAGGCGTCTTCGTCGTGCTCGGCCTGGGCGATGAGATCGGCCGCCACCCGAGCCGGGCTCGCGGTGGCATCGGCGATGATGAGCAGCTCGGTCGGCCCGGCGACCATGTCGATCCCGACCTGTCCCACCACCTGACGCTTGGCCTCCGCCACCCATCGGTTGCCCGGTCCGACGATCTTGTCCACCCTCGGCACCGTCGCGGTGCCGAACGCGAGCGCGCCGACCGCCTGTGCCCCGCCGATCCGAAAGATCCGGGTCACGCCGGACAGGGCGCACGCCGCGAGCACGGCGTCGGTGACGCCGCTGGGAGGCACGACCGCGACGATCTCCCGGACGCCGGCCACCATCGCCGGCACCGCGTTCATCACGACCGATGACGGATACGAGGCCTTCCCGCCCGGTACGTAGAGCCCGACCCGGTCGAGCGGGGTCACCTTCATGCCGACCACGCTTCCGTCCGGGGAGCTCAGATGAAAGCCGGGCTCGCGCTGATGCTCGTGGTACTCACGGACCCGGTCCACCGCCCGCCCCAGCGCCTGCCGGAGCCCGGGCGCGATCCGGCCCAGCGCACCCTGCCATTCGGCCGGATCCAGCTCCCAAGTCGATGGCTCGAGGTCCACCCCGTCGAATCTGCGGCCGAACTCCTGGACCGCCTCGTCACCCCGGTCGAGCACGGCCTGGAGGATGCCTGCCACGATTTCCCGGGTCTCGGGGTCCGAGCCGGCACGACGCGGCAGCAACGGGTCGAGCGCGTCGAACGGGGGCACGCTGATTCGGCGAATCATCCTTGATCTCTGTCGGTAAAGCCGCTCGGAGATTACACTTAAAACCCTATGGAACCCGCGGAGTCCCCCTCGATCCTGCTGGGCCTCAGCGCGGTCGTCGTGCTGGTCCTGGCCAACGCCTTCTTCGTGTCAGCGGAGTTCGCGCTGGTCGGCGCCCGGAGAACCCGGCTCGATGAGATGGCACGGACCGGGGACGGCAAAGCTAGGCTGGCCCGTCGCGCCGTACAATCACTCGACCGCTACATCTCGGCCACCCAGCTGGGGATCACCCTCGCCTCGCTGGGCCTGGGCTGGATCGGCGAGCCGGCGCTGGCGAGCCTCATCCGCGGGGCGTTCCGGTGGCTGCCGGCCGTCGTTGAGGCGGTCGCGACCCACGCCACCGCCTCGATCATCGCGTTCACCATCATCACCGTCCTCCACATCATCCTGGGTGAGCTGGTACCCAAGGCGCTGGCGCTCCTCTACCCCGAGCAGGTGAGCCGGTGGGTGGCGGCCCCGCTCATGGGCTTCGCCTGGGTCATGGGGTTCCCGATCGCCATCCTCAACGGCTCGTCCAACCGGCTGCTCCGGCTGATGCGGATCAATCCTCCCGGCGAGACCGAGCGGCTCCACTCGCCCGAGGAGCTCCGGATGCTGGTGGAGCAGAGCACCGAGGGCGGCTCCCTGCTGCAGGAGGACGCCCGGCTCCTGGAGGGGGTCTTCGAGTTCAGCGAGAAGACCGCCCAGGAGGTGATGACGCCGCGCACCCAGATGGTGGCGCTGGAGGCGGACCTCCCGGTAGAGCAGGCGGCCGACGAGGTCGCCGTCGCCCGGCGCTCGCGCTATCCGGTGTTCACCGAGTCGCTGGACGAGATCGTCGGGGTGGTGCACACCAAGGACATCCTCACGGCCCTGCGCTCCAAGCCGGGCGTCACGGTGCGGACGATCATGCGGCCGCCGCTCTTCGTGCCCGGCACCCGCGAGGTCGAGGACGTGCTGGCCGACATGAAGCGGCTCAAGACCCACCTGGCCGTGGTGCTGGATGAATACGGCGGCACCGCGGGCCTGGTCACGATGGAGGACCTCCTGGAGGAGATCGTCGGCCCGATCTACGACGAGTACGACCCCCAGGACAAGAGCGCGCCCCGGGCGGGCGGCCCTCTGCTCGACGGCGCCATGCCGATCTCCGACTTCAACACCGAGTACGACGAGGCGCTGGACGACACCGAGTACAACACCATCGGCGGGTACGTCTTCGGCCAGATCGGCCGGCTCCCGCGACCGGGCGATCGGGTGCCGATCGGGACCCGGACGCTGGAGGTCGTGGACATGGAGGGCCGGCGGGTACGGACCCTCCGGCTCCACGCGCCGAAGCCGGAGGCGGAGGCGCCGGTCGCATGAGCACCGTGCTGCACGACTGGACCCCACCCTTCGTAGGCGAAGGCTCGGGCGACCTGATCTGGACGCTCGACCGCCAGGGTCGGTTCAGCTTCCTCAATGCGGCGACAGGGCGGGTCCTCGGCTACCAGGTGGAAGAGCTGCTCGGACGCCCGTTCACCGAGCTCCGGCCGCCGGAAGCGGCGGCGACCGATGCCGAGTTGTTGACGCGGCTCCTCGGGGGCGAGGCCCTGGCCGGATACGAGGTGCGACAGCCCCGCCGCGACGGGACCATGCTCACGCTCGCCCTCACGGCGTTGCCGCTTCGGAGCGCGGACGGCAGCGTGGCCGGGATTCTGATCGCCGCCCGGGACCTCACCGGCGAGCTGCGGATGCGAAAGCGGGAGGCGGCGCTCGCGGGCCTGGGCCATCGGCTGAGCGCGGCCTCGAGTCCCCTCGAGGCCGCGCGGATCATCGTCGGGGTCGCCGAAGAGCTGCTCGGCTGGGACGCGTGCAGCCTCGATCTCTACTCCCCCGAGAGCGACGCCATTCAGTCCGTCCTCACCATGGATACCATGGAGGGCCGCCGGGTCGACGTGGATCACGCGTATCCCAGCGGGCCGCCGGGGCCGATGACCCGCCGGGTGCTGTCCGAGGGCTCCCAGCTGATTCTGCGGGAGACTCCGGAGCTTCCAGAGGCGGGGTTGATCCCCTTCGGGACGGGCCGGCGGTCCGCTTCGCTGATGTTCGTCCCGATCCGGCACGGGGACCGGATCGCGGGGGTCATGTCCATCCAGAGCTACATCCCGCAGGCGTACGACTGCAGCGACCTCGACCTGCTGGAAACGCTGGCCGATCACTGTGGCGGCGCGCTCGAGCGGCTCCGGATGGAAGCCGCGCTGCGGGAGAGCCAGGCGCAGCTCGCCCGGACCGAGAGCTTCGCGCTGGTGATGACGGCGCATGTGAGCCTGGACGGCCGCTGGCTCAAGGTGCCGCCCACGCTCTGCACCCTCCTCGGCACCACCGAGGCCGCGCTGCTCGGCGCCACCGTGTCCGCCGTGACCCACCCCGACCATGTGGCCGAGGACGAGGCTGAGCGGCGTCGCCTCGCGGCGGGTGAGGTACGGTCCTCCGATCTGGAGATCCGCCTGCTGCGGCGGGACGGCCGTCCGGTCTGGGTGTATCTCAACCGTTCCGTGGTGCAGGACGCGGCGGGCACGCCGCTCTATCTGCTCACTTACCTGCGTGACGTGACCGATCGGCGCACCCTGGAAGAGCAGCTTCGCCAGGCGCAGAAGATGGAGGCGGTCGGCCAGCTCGCCGGCGGGATCGCGCACGACTTCAACAATCTGCTGACCGCGATCATCGGCAACGGGGAGCTGCTGCTCCGGGAGATGGAGATCTCGGATACCCGGCGCCTCGACCTGCTCGAGATCAACCGCGCCGCTCACCGGGCGGCGACCCTGACCCGGCAGCTCCTGGCCTTCAGCCGGAAGCAGATCCTGCAACCCCGCCTGCTCAACCTCAACCAGGTCGTCACCGAGCTCAGCACCATGCTGCGCCGGGTGATCGGCGAGCACGTCGAGCTGCGGCTCGACCTCGATCCCAGGCTGGGCCTGGTGCTCGCCGACCCGGGTCAGATGGAGCAGGTCATCACCAACCTCGCCGTCAACGGTCGCGACGCGATGTCCTCCGGCGGCTGCCTCACCATCCGGACGCTCACTCTGGACGGGTCCCACGTTCCCCACACCGGTCCGGACGAAGGCGAGCTGCTGGGCCCGCATGCGGCGCTTTCGGTGAGCGACACCGGTGTGGGCATGGACGACCGCACCCGCGCCCGGCTGTTCGAGCCGTTCTTCACCACCAAGGAGCTGGGCCGGGGCACCGGACTCGGCCTCGCCACCGTGTACGGCATCGTGCGTCAGAGCGGCGGGCACATCCGGGTACACACCCGGCTCAACGAGGGGAGCACCTTCACCGTCTACCTGCCCCACGCGGTAGGGGCCACGTACCTCGAGGACGACGGCCCCGGCCCGGCGGAGGCGCCGGGCGGGGCGGGAACCGTGCTCGTGGTGGAGGACGAGGAGGCGGTACGCACCCTCGCCTGCCGAGTGCTCAGGGCCAAGGGTTACCGCGTGCTCGAGGCGGCGAGCGCCGACTTGGCGCTCGCGATCCTGGGCGGGAACACCGATTCGATCGACCTCCTGCTCACCGACGTCGTCATGCCCGGCATGAGCGGCCCGGCACTGGCCCAGCGCCTGATCGGCCAGCATCCCTCGCTCCGCGTGCTCTACATGTCGGGGTACGCGGAAGAGGCGATCGAGCGCCAGGGCTCGCTCCCCGCCGGGGGCGAGCTGCTGGACAAGCCGTTCACGGCCGACCAGCTCGCCCGGCGGGTGCGCGCGGCTATTGCCGGCTCGGCGTCCTGACAGCCGGCGTTATCTTCCCGCGCCATGCTGCCCCCGTTCGCCGCGACCCCGCCAGGGGCCCTCGACCTCACGGGTGACGCCGCCCGGCGGCGGCGCCAGCTCCAGCGCAGCGCCGCCGCCGCCCTCGAGCGCGCCGGCTACCAGGAGCTGATCCCTCCCAGCTTCGAGTACGAGGACGTGTTCCTCCGCGCCGGCGGGCCCGGCGTCGCGACCCGACTGGTGCGGTTCCCCGACCGCGACGGTCGCATTCTCGCCCTGCGCTACGACTTCACGTCCAGCCTCGCACGGGTTGCCTCGACCACGTTCGCCGGGGCCGAGCTGCCGCTCCGGCTGAGCTACGCGGGAAAGGTCTTCCGCCAGGACCCCGAGCGCGGTGGCCGTCCCCGCGAAACCCTGCAGGTCGGCGCCGAGCTGCTGGGTGCCGCGGGCCTGGACGCGGACGTGGAGATCGTGCGGCTCACGCTCGCGCTCGTGCGCGAGACCGGGCTTGCCGACTACCAGCTCAATCTCGGTCACGCCGGCGTGCTCGCACCCGGCCTCGCCACCCTCGACGACCCGCTCCGCGCCGAGGCCAGGCGGTGGATCGACCGGAAAGACCGGGCGGCCCTCACCCAGGCGTTGGGCCGGGAGGCGGGCGACGCGCGGAGCCTCGTCACCCTCCCCTTCGTGATCGGCCGGCGCGAGGCGCTGGAGGCGGCCCTGCCGGAAGCTCCGCGCGGCGCCACGGCGGGACTCACCCACCTGCTCGAGCTGGACGGCGCGCTCACGCCGGACGAGCGGAGCCACGTGGTCTACGACCTGGGCGAGGTCCGCGGGCTGGACTATTACACCGGCGTGCATTTCGAGGTGTACGTCGCGGGCGCGGGCCGCGCGGCCGGCGCGGGTGGCCGCTACGACGAGCTGATGGGCCGCTTCGGCCGCCCGATGCCCGCGGTGGGATTCTCGCTCGATCTCGACACGCTGGCGGAGGTGCCGGCGTGAGCCGGCTCCGGATCGCGCTGGCGAAGGGCCGGCTCTACGAGCCATCGGTGGAGCGGTTCCGCCTCGCCGGCGCGGCACCGGCGGGAGACCCGGGCCGACGGTTGCTCGTCCCCTCTACCGACCCGAACATCGAGTTCCTGGTGGTGAAGCCGGCCGACGTCCCGGTCTACGTCGAGTCGGGCGCGGCCGACCTCGGCGTCACCGGCAGCGACGTGCTCCGCGAGAGCGGCGCCGACGTATTGGAGCCGCTGGACCTGGGCTTCGGTCGCTGTCGCCTGGTGGTGGCCGCGCCCGCCGAGACCGGCTATCCCGCCCTGCCGGGGGGCATCACCGCGCGGGTAGCCACCAAGTATCCCCGGCTCGCCCATGCGCACTTCGGCGCCCGCGGGCGGCCGGTGGACATCGTGACGGTGTACGGATCGGTCGAGGTCGCACCGCTGCTCAATCTCGCCCACTGGATCGTGGATCTGGTGGACACCGGGAACACGCTGCGGGCGAACGGGCTGGTCGAGCGGGAAACGATCCTGCAGTGCAGCGCGGTACTGGTCGCGAACCGGGCGGCGCAGAAGCTCAAGCTGGAGGCGTATCTTGGGCTGATGGAGCGGCTGGAGCAGGGGGAAACGGGAAAGGGGAAAGGCGAAGGGGGAACGGCGAAGGGGGAAGGGGTGGCGGGCTGAGATCCGGATCAGCCCCCCTTCGCCCTTCGCCGTTCGCCCATCCCCCTTCCCCCCTCCCCTTTCCCCCTCGCCAGGCGCTCCGCCAGCTCCAGCGCCGCCCGCATGCTCGACGCATCCGCCTTGCCGGTACCGGCGATGTCGAACGCAGTCCCATGGTCGGGAGAGGTGCGCGGGAACGGCAGGCCGAGCGTGACGTTCACCGCCCGGCCGAACGCGGCGACCTTGATGGCGGTCATGCCCACGTCATGATAGGGCGCGAGCACCGCGTCGAACTCACCGCGCATCGCGCGGACGAAGACCGTATCGGCCGGCAGCGGGCCCGCCGCGCCGAGCGCCTCCGCGGCCGGAGCGAGGACCCGGATCTCCTCGTCGCCGAAGAGTCCGCCTTCGCCGGCGTGGGGGTTCACGGCGCAGAGCGCGAGCCGCGGCTCGCGGATGCCCCACCAGTCGCGCAATCCCTGCGTCGTCGTCCTTCCCGTCCGGATCACCCGCTCGCGCGTGAGGAGCGCGGGGACGTCGCGGAATGGCACGTGGGTCGTGATCAGTACGACCCGGAGCTCGTCCGAGGCCAGCATCATGGCCACGTCCACGCCGCCGGCGAGCTGCGCCAGCCACTCGGTATGTCCGGGAAAGGGAAAGCCCGCGAGATGCAGGGCCTGCTTGTGGGCGGGTGCGGTGACGATCGCGTCCACTTCGCCCTCGAGGGCGAGACGGGCGGCGGTCTCGACCGCGTGCCCGGCGATGCGGCCGGCACGGAGCGCACGGCCGCGGTCGGCGCCGTCGCCGCTGCCCTGGCCCCAGGTGCCGACGGGCACGCGCCGGTCGGCCGGCAGTGTCGCGATCTGGTCCTCGGCGCCGACCAGGGTCACCTCGGCGTCGAGCGGAGTCGCCAGCGCGGCGGCGGTGATCTCGGGCCCGATGCCGCGGGGGTCGCCGAGGGTGACGGCCAGCCGCGGGCGGCTCACATCCTGATCTCCACGTACGTGGCCCTGCGGAGGTGGTCGAGATACCGGCGGATCGACAGCTCCTGGCTGAGCTGCTGGCGGATGTGGTCCTTCACGTCCTCGTAGCGCACCTCGCCCTGGGAGCGGCGGGCGGTCACCTGGAGGATCACGAACTGCTCGTGGTTGCCGGCGCCCGGGACGGTGAAGATCGGCACCATCACCCCCGAGTCGGCCGGGCCGATCGCCTTGGCGTAGGGCTCGGGCAGCTTGTCCTCCGGCACGTCGTCCGCCGTGCGCTCGCTCGACGGGTCGTTGTAGATCCGCTGCAGTGAGTCGAAGGCGGCGCCCTTCCGGATCATCGCCTGGATCCGCGCGGCGAGATCGTGGGCGCTCCGCATGTTGGACGAATCGAGCGCCGGGACCAGCAGGATGTGGCGGGCCTGAACCTCGGCCGGCTGGGTGCGCTCCACCTGGATGATGTGGTAGCCGAAGGCGGTCTCCACCGGATCGGAGATGATGCCGGGCCGAAGCGCGAAGGCGACCCGCTCGAACTCCGGCACCATCACGCCCCGCCGGAACCAGTTGAGCTCTCCGCCCTGGTCCTTCGAGCCCGGGTCCTGCGAGAAGCGGCGCGCCGCGGTGGCGAAATCGGCCCCCCGGCGAAGCTCCAGCACGATCGAGTCGGCCTGGGCCTTGGTCCGGGCCTTGGCCTCCGCGCTCGGCTTCGGCGTGACCACGATCTGCCGGAAGGAGATGGTGGCCGGCCGGCTGCCCAGGCTGCCTTTGTTGGCATCGAAGTAGGTCCGCATCTCGGCTTCCGTGGGCGGCACCGGCTTGAGCTTGCCCTCGTTCCGCAGCTTGTCGATCAGGCGGTTCTGCAGCGCCGCGCGGCGCTGCTGGTCGGTGAGCCAGCGGCGATACTCTTCCGGAGTCTGGAATCCCGCCTTCTTGAGCTCGTTCCGGTAGTCCAGCTCGGAGCCGAAGTTGCCGCGCACCTTCCGGACCTGCTGCTCCACGCCGTCGGCGATCTCCTGGTCGGTCACGTGAATCGACGTATCGCGGGAGGCCTGCTGGACCAGCAGCTCCTCGTCCACGATGGTGGAGATGACCTGCCGCCGCAGCGAGTCGAGCTGGGCCGGGTCGGTCGGCAGCTTCGCCCCCTGCGCCTGCCGGCTGAAGATCTCCTCATCCACCTGCGACGCCAGCACCGGCCGATTCGCCACCACGGCCAATACCCGGTCCACCACGACGGTGGTGTCGCCGTGAAGCACCTCCGGCTGCCCCGGCGCGATCCCCGGAGTGGACCCGACCGCCGAGTCAACGGGCACAGCGGGCGATCCGACCTCGGCCGAAGCGGAATCCACCGTGGCGGAGTCAACTGCACTGGAGTCGACCGCGGTCGAGTCGCCCCGGAGGCTGTCGGCCACGGTGGTGGAGTCGGCGGCGGCCGAGTCCGCCACCGACGTCGAGTCCTGCGCCGCGAGCCGCGCCGTGGCGCCGCAGAGCAGCAGCGACACCAGCCAGGCGGCCATCATCGAGCGGTGCTGTTGCATCGTTCCTTCCTCAGGCCCTCAGGCCCGCGCTACTTCGGCTTCCGGGCCCCGCTGTCGGCCGGCTTCGGCGCCGCCGGGGCCGGGCCGGGAATCGGCGGGCCGCCCGGCGCCGGGCGCAACGCCCCGCTCGGCTTGGTGCTGTCGGCGGCCGGCTTGACGGCCTGGGCCAGCTCGAGCGCCCGGGAGACCCCGGCGTCGTAGACCTTGTACGGCATCTTCTCCCGCAGCAGCGTCGCCAGCGCGCTCGGCAGCGGCCTGAGCCGGGCCTTCCCCTTGATCAACTGATCGAAATACCCGTCCATCTTGAGGCCCGCGGCCCGGACGCGATCGCCCGCAGGCACCGAGGAATCGCCTAGCGAGCTGCTGTCCAGCCCCATGTCCTGCTTGAGCGTGTCCAGCTGGGAAAGGTAGCGCTGACGCAGGTCACCCCATTCCTCGGGCGAGACCGTGATCCCCGCCGCGTCGGCGTCACGGAGCAGCAGCACGTTCTGGGTCAGGATTCGGGAGAACCGCTGAAGGGTGCTGTCGTCGGCGGTCTTGAGCTGGGCGGTGTATGCCGGCGGGAGGGCCCGGACCCAACGCATGAGCTCCTGGACGGTCAGCGTGCCGCCTTTGAAGGTCGCGATCGGCGCCGTGCCGTTCCTCGCCGTCTCCGGCGCGTCCATGGCCGCGCGGATCGTCGCCGGCGCGTTGCTCGCCACCTTGATGTCGGCCTTGGTCGCGAGGCTGTCCATGTACATCGAGTCGAGCCGCGCCCCCGCCTGCTGGGCCAGATAGTCCTTGAAGCGCGGCCGCACCTCGGCCAGGGCCGGCCGCTTGATGATATGGAAGCCGAACGGCGTCTCTACCAGGCCCGTGTTCTCACCCGGCTTGAGTGCCCAGGCGGCGCTGTCGAACGCCGGCACGAACCGGCCCCGCGGGCCGGGCGGAAGGAAGCCGCTGTCGGCCCGGCTGCCCGGGTCCTCCGACAGCTGGGTGGCGAGCTGACCGAAGCTCGCGCCCTTGCGGATCCGGGCCAGCGCGGTCTCCGCCTTCTTGCGACTGGCCTCCTTCACGTCGGGCGTCGAGCTGGCCTTGGCGCCGAACAGGATATGCTGGAACAGGCGAATGTCCGGCGCGGCGTACGCGCTGTCGGCGGCCTTGTCGGCCGGGCCGACCCGCCGGGCCATCAAGGTGTCGTGCCAGTGGGTGCCCCGGAGCTCCGCCAGCTCGGCCCACATCGCGTCGGCGACGCTGGCCGAATCGGTGGGGAGCTTCCCTTCGGAGGCCGCCACGGCGAAGAGCGCGTAGTCCACCCAGGCGTTGGCCAGGAACTCTGCCGTCTGCTGGGTGAGGCGCTGACCCTTGGTGGCGCCCCAGACGATCTCCGACAGCCGCTTCGGGGTGAGCTCCAGCCCGGCCGCCTCGGCCGCCGTGTTCGCGTGGGCCGAGAACATGTCCCGGAAGTTGGAGCAGCCGGCGATGGCGACGGTGCCGACGAGCAGGGCGGACAGCAGGGTACGACGCATGAGTACTCCGGTAAGA
>Ga0310810_10005772_pt1 | contig 13896 bp, 10 predicted proteins | sample NCmetagenome_FD_207641 | JGI IMG/M metagenome (GOLD analysis project Ga0310810, IMG submission 207641) | Soil microbial communities from experimental microcosm in Duke University, North Carolina, United States - NC | ecosystem: Engineered > Artificial ecosystem > Soil microcosm > Unclassified ... | reverse complement strand
ACGATCGATCAGGACCGCTCGAAGACCGGCGCGGATGTCCTCGTGCTGGCGCCGCTCCTCAACGCGCCCGTCGAGCCGAACGCTTATGTGACGGTGATCGGCGAAGTCGTGCGGTTCGAGGCCGCCGACGTAGCCACGCGGATGAAGGAGTCGATGCCCGTCCTCTCGGCCGACGTCGCGGCGAAGTATCGCGGCCGGGCGGCCGTTATCGCGACCTCGGTGATCAACGGCGCGATGACCGATCTCGCCAAGCGCCTCCCGCCGCCGATGTCACCAGAGGAGCTCGCGCTCAGCAAGGTCATGAAGCAGGTCGGTCCCGGCTTCACCGCGCTCCGGCAATCCGCCGCGGCGACGAACGGCCCCGAAACCGCCGCCGGGGCCGCCGCGCTCGTGAAGCTTTTCGGCGAGGCCGCGGCCTTCTGGAAGGCGAACCCGCGGCCCGACGCCATTCAGTGGACCGGGGACGCCAAGGCCGCGAGCGGCGCGATCGAAACCGCCGCCGCGAAGGGGGACTGGGATGCGGTGAAGGCCGGCGTCCCCAAGCTCCAGGCCATCTGCGGCAGCTGCCACGGCATCTACCGCGAGCGTTTGGACGACGGGACGTACCGGTTCAAGCCGCCAGCGAAGTGACCATCGGTGGGGGCCACCACCCGTGGCGCCCGACCTTTAGGTCGGGCGTGACCGACATTGCTTCATCGAGCCATCTGGTGGCTGGCCGCCCGGCCTGAAGGCCGGGCGCTACGGGCGATCGCTCTCTCGCAGCAGCTCGATCAAATGCTGCTTCCAGAGCGCCGCCATCGTGTGCGTGCCGTGGCCGGCGGTGCGCTCGCTGAACGGGATCATGATCGCGCGCCCCTTCGGCACGCGCGTGATCTCTTTCTCGAGCAGCCCGATCTCCGGCGGATTGACGAGGTCGTCCGCGGAGTTGATGGCCACGAGCGGCGCGGTGATCTTCTCCAGGCCGGGCCCCGGGTCGTAGTCGAACGACGCCTCGAGGGCGTAGAGCTGATCGTTGGCATCGCCGGTCCGCAGCCAGTTCGCGACGTAGTCGTCGATCTCCTTGTCCGTCTGCGCGAGCGTCGGCGACCGCCGCTGGCGGAGGACGGGATTGCTGCTCACGAGCCAGAGCATCTGCGCGGCCGTGCGCGCGCTCTGCGGCGGCTTCGTGTAGTTGCCCCCTTGCCATTCCGGATCATTCCTGATCGCGTCGATCACGACGCGCCGCCAGACCCGGTTGCGGCCGGAGATCTGCCCGGGCACGCTCGCGAGCGGCATCAGCGCGTCCATGAAGCCGGGCCAGCGCTCGCCCCACAGCCAGGTGTGCATGCCGCCCATCGACGTACCCATCACGAGGCGCAGATGAGTGACGCCGAGTCCCTGCGTCAGGAGCGCGTGCTCCGCCGTCAGCATGTCCTGATAGCCGTAGCGGGGAAATTTCGCGCGCAGGCCGTCGCTGGGCTTGCTCGACTTGCCGTGCCCGATGTCGTCAGGCATCACGATGAAGTACTTCGTGACATCCAGCGGCTGACCCGCGAGGAACAGCTCGCCGGCGAACCCGCGGCCCATGAACTGACCGCCCGTGCCGCCGGTGCCGTGCATGATCAGCACGGCGTTGCGGACGACGCCCTGCGCGTCTTTCCTCGGTGTGCCGAGCGTGCGGTAATGGATGCGCAGCTCCGGCAGCCTCTCGCCCGAGGCGAACGCGAAGTCCTTGATGACGAAGTCACCCTCCGTCGCCTGCGGCAGCGAGGGCTGCGCCGCCTGCAGGAGCAATGCGAGAACAACAGCAGTCACAGAAGCACCTCACGCACGATGTCGAGCTTCCTGTCACGGAAACGGTTACCACGCAACGATCACAAAGATCACGAAGACCACCAAAGACTTGGTGATCTTTGTGATCTTAGTGATCTTCGTGCCGAATGTCGTGGCGCCCGGTCACACAGAGAAATCACCAGAGCCCAACTTTTCCACTCACGGACGCAATCAACTTCACCGGATCGAACCCCACACCCTGTTTGAACACCGTCTCGACCTTGCGCACGTCCGCGATGGTCTTCGACGGATCGCCGTCGATCACGACGAGATCGGCCTGCTTGCCGACGGCAATCGAGCCGACGCGCGCCGCCCGTCCCAGGTAGGACGCGCCGTTGAGCGTGCCGATCCGAATCGCCTCGAGCGGCGTGAAGCCCGCCTCGACGAGAAGCTCGAGCTGCCGCTGGTTCGAATAACCCGGAATGACGCCGCCGCCGCCGGTGGGATCGGTGCCGGCGATGAGCGTGCCGCCGGCAAGCGCGAACGCCCGCTCGAGCGCCAGCGCCTTGGGAAACAGCGCCGAGTAGATCGACTGCTGGTTCCGCGCCGTACGCTGATATGCCTCCTCGTACTGCTGTTTCAGCTGCGGCAGCAGGACGTCGAGCCCCGGCGGCATCGGACGTCCGGGCGTGAAGGTCTCGAACACCGTCAACGTCGAGGTCAGCGCGACCTTCCTGTCTATGAGCTTCTTCACGAGCGCCTTGAACGGCGCGCCGTTTTCATCGAGCGCCGCGATCGTCCGCTGGCCGGCGCCCTGCCCTGGACAGGTGTCCGGCTGCTTGTCGGGCACGAAATCGGTGGACGCGAGGAATCCGTGCTCGAGGTTGTCGATGCCGAGATCCGCGGCCTCCGCATACGTGACCGAGCACAGATGGCCGGTGATCTTCAGCCCCCGCTTGTGCACCGCTGCGACCGCCGCTCCCAGCTGCGCGCGGCTGATCTGCATGTACGCCTTGAATGAAGTCGCGCCCATGTCGGCCCAGTAGGCGACCTGCCGCTGCGCCTCGTCGGCATCCTTCATGTCGCGCATCTGCAGGAACGTGTTCGGCCCGTTCAAGTACGGCGCCGTCGCATCGATCGCAGGCCCGGGCTGCTGGCCCGCCTCGATGAGCTGCTTCAGCTTCAGGTCCATGAAGCCATTCACGTTCCCGCCCGTCCGCATCGTCGTCACGCCGCCTGCGAGGTACAGCCTGACGAAACTCTCGCCGAGCTGCCCGTAGACGCCGGGCCCCGTCGGGTAATAGAGGTGCTCGTGCACCATGACGAGGCCGGGGATCACCGATTTGCCGGCGAGGTCGAGGACCGTGGCGCCCTCCGGCGCCCGGACGCGGGAGGCGTCACCCATCTCGGCGATGTCGCCGCCGCGGATCAGAATCGTCTGGTTCTCCCGGGCTGGAGCGCCTGTGCCGTCGATGACGCGGACGTTGGTCAGCGCCACAACCGCCGCGTCGACCTTGATGAAGCCCCTGACGGTATTGGAGAACGGAGCCGGCTGACCCGCGACCGCGCCGGCGGCGAGGAGAAGGAGAACCCGGGCACACGCGTTCATGGCGGGGATATTACCCCGCATCGCGCATCGCGCACGCGCATCGCGCCTGGCATCTGTTTTACAGTATTGGGATGTGCCGGAACATCAAACCCCTCTTCAATTTCGATCCGCCGGTGACCGACGAGGAAGTCCGGGCCGCGTCCCTGCAGTTCGTCAGGAAGATCAGCGGATTCACGAAACCATCGAAGACCAACGAGGCGGCGTTCGATCTGGCGATCGATGAAGTGGCGGCCGCGGCGCGGCGCCTGATGGATTCGCTGGTGACGACGGCGCCGGCCCGGGACCGCGAGATCGAGGCCGCGAAAGCAAAGGCTCGGGCCGCGGAACGCTTCGGCGTGAATTAGCCGTATCGCGGCCGCTCGGTCGCGATCGCGACGGGAGACAGGCTCTCGCCCCAGTCGGCACTCTCATGGTTTCGTCCGGCGGCGATGGATCTCGAACGGCCAGCTGATGCCCGCTGTGAACACCCGTCCGGCGTGGGTGTCGGTGCCGCTCAGATACTCGATATAGGAACCGAAGACATCCACCCGCGGCAGGGCGTAGGACGCCGACGCCCCGGCGTGCACACTGTTGTCGCGCAGCAGGCGATCGTGCTGCGTGAACAAGTCGAGCGTGGCGACTTCTCCCCACGGATAGCCTTCGGCCGGCGGCGGGCCGGTGCCGGCGCGCAAACCGCCGTGCGTTCGCTGCCACGACACGGAACCGCGCGCCGACAGCTTGCGTGTCGCCAGGAACGCCCCTTCGACCGTGGCGTTGCTCCGGTTATTTGGAATGTCGAGCACCCGCTGCACGATCGCATAGGAGTAATTGGCCTGGACCGACAGCCGCGACGACACGGCATCGAGCCGGCGCCCCGCGGCGACGCCAAGGCGCGCCTCTTTCAGCCGGCGCCCGACGACCGATTCGCCGCGAAAGCTGTAGCCGTGACTGGGCACGCCGACCGATAGATAGGGAGTGACCGCCAACGGGCCGCGTCCCGCGTTATAACGGGCCGTCACGCCGAAATCCTGCCAGGCGCCATGCCAGCAGCGGCAGAGATCCACCGTCTGCTGCGGTCCCGGTGTCGGGCCGGGTCCGATGTAGCGCGCGAACACGAACGGCAACCCGGCTGACATCGAGAACCGATCGGTGAACGCATACTCCGCCTCGAGGTAGATTGCCGCGTCGCGGCTCTTTCCGTTGGGCAGCAGCGATCCGTCGGTCAACCGGTGGCCGGTGTTGTCGATGGTTTGATAGGCGACGTTGATCGAACCGGACCCGGCGGGCGCCACCCACGCCTGCGCGCACGCCAGGCGCGCCGGCAGCAGCCCTGCCGCGCCGACGAGCAGCACGGCGGCGCGGAGCGATCGGGCAGGACGGTGCGTGCGATCCATGGCGGTTCGTTGCCTCAGCGGGACTTCTGCCGCCCTGCACTCGCGTGCCAATCGGCAAGGGCGTCGTCGATCGCCTCGACGAACGCCTGGCTTCGCGACGGGGATTTCAGCACGTGGGCGTACTGTTTGCGCGCCGCGGCGACCTGCTCACCGCTCGCGTTCTGCGCCACCGGTACGACGACAGGCGCGGGGCGGCCCTGCCCGCGGGTGCGGATCGACCCGCTGTCCGCGAGATCCACCACAATCACGTCCCAGCCTCCCTGGGTCAGCGCGCGCTCGAGCGCGTCGAGGCTGCTCACCATCGTCGGACGATAGCCGACCTTGCGCAGCGCGGAGTCGACCGACAGCTTCGTGAGGGCGGCGGGCAGCGCCGATCCCGGATTGGCATAGAGCAGGATCGAGGCTGCGGCCCGATCAGGCGGCGCCTGCTGGAAACGTGTGCCGCGTGAGGGCAACAGGAACTTGTCGCCGCACGCCAGCACGCCGCCGGCGGCGCCGATTCCAGAGAGCAGCAACACCACGACGACGACAACGCGCTTCTTCATGGCTCACCTTCCGTTCATGATCCGGGCAGACGAACGCGGCGGACGGCCGCGCGAAAAACCGGATCGTCCCGACACCCGTCCCACACGCGGTCCACATTCAGGAACACGAGGCCCGATGCACGATCGTCAAATGCGGCGGGAAAATAGCTGAACGCCCGCGTTTTGTCGCCGAGTTGCGCGTAGGTCCGCGCGAAATCCAACGGCGACACGTAGCCGCCTTCCGCGGCGCGGGCGCGCAGCTCATCGAGCTGCAGTTGCGCGGTCACCCGTTCGACGCGGCGGAATCCGTCTTCTCCGCGAGCGGTCGCCAACAACTGGCGCAGCGCGGGATTCCCTGCCGCCGCATGCCCCGCACTCTGGCTGGCGATGGCCTGATCGTAGCGGCCCTGGCGGCGCCGCACCTCGGCGAGACCGAAGTACGCGCGCGGATCGGACGGCGCCTCGCGCGTCAGGGTGTCGTAGATCGCCGCCGCTTCGGTCACATTCTGGTTGGCGAGCAGGAAATCCGCCTGTCGCAGCGCCCACATGGGTCCGAGCGGATCGATCGCGCGCGCCTGCCGGGCGAGATCGAGAGCTCGCTGCGGATGCCCTGTCGCCCATTGCTCGAGCGCATACCCGATGAGGAAGTCAGGCTCGAACTGTCCCCGGGCCTGCCGTGCGGCTTCCCACTCGCGTTCGGCGGATTCCCAGTCCCAGTTGAAGAAGAAGAGACTCGAGGCCAGCTCGGCGTGCGCTTCCGGCTGCTCGCGATCGAGCGCGAGAGCACGCTGCGAGTTGCTGATCGTCTCGGCCCACGCCTGATTGGGCCGCATGTAGCCGTCAATCGCGAGGACTGCGTACGTCCCTGCCAGCACCGCGTAGCCGTCGGCAAACGTCGGATCCTTCGCGACAGCGCGGTGCAGCAGGTCCTGCGCCGACAGGTAGCCGGCCTCGGTGTCGCGCCGGAAGAAGTGGAGGGCCCGCAGATAGAGGTCGTACGCGACTGGATCCGAGGTCCCCTGACGCGCCAGTCTGCGCTGATCGGCGGCACTCAGCTGAACGCGGACGCCGTCTTCGACGATAGCGCGCACCAGCTCCTGCTGGATGACGACCGCGTCAGCGGCGCCGCGATCGAAGGTCCGCCCCCACAGCCGCGCGCCGCTGGCGACTTCGACGAGCTCGGCAGTGATGTGCAAGCCGGTGCTGCCCTGGCGCACGGAGCCCGTCACCACGGCGTCGACGTTGAGCTGCCGCCCCACCTTCACCGGATCGATGGCCTGGCCCTTGAAGTTGAAGACGGTGCTCCGCGCCATGATCTTCAGGGAAGGAATCGAGAGGCGATGGATCAGCCCCTCGGTGATGCCGTCGCAGAGGTACTCGGTCTGCTCGTCCTGTGTGCCGTTGACGAAGGGCAGCACCGCGATCGAACGGATATTGGTGTCGCGGCTGTGGAGCGTCCAGCCGACCGCACCGCTGAGAACGGCAACGGTGGCGGCGACGCCGATCCCGATGGCTTGCCGCCGCGTCAGGCCGCCCGCTTGCGCGCGGTTCCAGTCGTCGCGCGCGCGGCGCAGCTCCGCTGCCAGCTCCCGGGTATTTGGATACCTCGACGCCGGATCCTTGCCGAATGCGCGAAGGAGGATCCGGCGGAACGGCAGTGGAACGGAGGCGTTGAGCTGCTCCACCGGCGTCGGCTCTTCGTTGATGATGGCCGCGATAGTGTCGAGCGCCGTGTGCCGCTCGAATGCCCGGCGGCCCGTGAGCAGCTCGTACAGAATCGCCGCAAAGGAAAACTGATCGGACGCGCGGTCTGCCGCCCGCCCCGCGGCCTGCTCCGGCGACATGTAACCGGCCGTCCCGAGGATCGCGCCGTCCGACGTGACGCCCGTCTGCATTTCGCACGGCGTGCCCGTCGGGACCCCGCTCGGCAGCGCGCGGTCCCGCCGCGCGATACCGAAGTCGAGGACCTTCAGCAGCCCGTCGGTCGTGACCATCACGTTGTCAGGCTTCAAATCGCGATGGACGATTCCGGCGGCGTGCGCCGCCGCCAGCGCCTCGGCGAGCTGCACCGACAGATCGAACGCCAGCGGCAGGGCCATCGCGCCTTCCGCCAGCATGTCGCGCAGGGTCCGCCCATGCACGAGCTCCATCGCGATGTAGGCAATCCCCTGCTGCTCGCCGACGCCATAAATCGTGACGATGTTTGGATGATTCAGTCCTGAGGCCGAACGCGCCTCCTCCTCGAACCGCCGCAGGTACGCCGGATCGCCGCCCAGCGCTTCAGCCATCACCTTCACCGCCACGTCGCGCTCGAGCCGCACGTCACGTGCGCGATACACCTCGCCCATCCCGCCACAGCCAATCAGCGTGACGATGCGATAGCCGCCGATCTGCCGGTCGATGAGGTCGCGCCGCGGATCCGCGGCGAGCGCTTTCGCGGCTTCTTCCAGCGCCGGGCGTTCGAGGAAACCGCCGGCGGCGGTCTCGTACTCCAGCAGCGACTCGACCTCGCGGCGCACGGTCGCGTCGCCGGCGCAGGCCCGCTCGAGGAACGCCGCGCGATCGGCGGCCGGCTGCTCGAGCGCCTCATGGTAGATCCGTTCGACGCGCGGCCAGCGATGCTGCGACGTCATGACGCACTCCGCCGGAGCTCGCGGAGCAGCCACACCTTCGCCAGACGCCAGTCGCGCATGACCGTCTCGGGCGAGACCGAGAGCGCTTCCGCGGTCTCTTCGACGCTGAACCCGCAGAAGAACCGCATCTCGACGACCTGTCCCTTGCGCGCATCGACGACCGACAGTGCGCTCAGCGCATCGTCGAGCGCAAGGAGATCGGCGGGACGCTCGAGGGCGACGCCGACCGCCTCGTCGAGCGACACCCGGTCGGCGCCGCCGCCGCGCTTGACACAACCGCGCACGCGCGCGTGATCGACGAGGACACGCCGCATCAGCCGCGCCGACATGGCGAAGAAGTGCCGGCGATCCTGCCATGTCACGCGCGTGAGGTCGATCAGCCGCAGGTACGCTTCGTTCACCAGGGCCGTGGTCTGCAGCGTGTGGCCGCCGCGTTCGCGGCGCATCTGCCGCCGCGCCAGCCGGCGCAGTTCGTCGTGCACGAGCGGCACGAGACGATCGAGCGCGGACTCGTCGCCGCGGCCCATCGCCACGAGGAGTGCCGTCACGTCGGGCGAGGCCGCGGCCGCCGCCGGCGTCCTGGGCGTGCGCATCAAGGTGCCGCAGATATTACATCCGCGCGTCCTCGTCCGGACGCGGTTGTGGAGATATCTCCGACACGACGCGGACGTTGCAGCTTTCGATGCCGGATCGCGCATAGCCAGCCGCCTGGCCGTTCGATCGGCGCGTCTCCCGGCGGATGACGGTTGCGGCCCGCCGTTTCCGCATAGGTGGGTAAGGAGACTGCACGCCATGTTTGACAACAGATGGAAATGCGCCGGAGGCCGCCCCACGACACGGTGCGGCGTCGGATTGGCCGTTGGCGCCACGCTGGTGGCCGGCGCGGTGTTCACCCCGCGCCTTCATGCACGACCCACCGCCGACGTTCGAGTGGTCGCGTCAGGACTGAACGACCCGCGCGGGTTGACGTTCGGGCCTCGGGGCGATCTCTACATCGCCGAAGCCGGATCGGGCGGCGGCACACTGTCGACGGCGGGGCAGTGCGATCAGGTCCAGCCGCCCGTCGGTCCGTCCGTGGGAGGCGCCAGCGGCCGCATCATGAAGCTGTCGCCGAACGGCGAGCTCACGGCCGTCGCCTCCGGCCTGCCGTCGTTCGAGGCCAGTCCGTTGATTGGCGGCGACAAGCAGGGAATCGCCGACGTGGCGATCGTCGACAACAGGCTGCTGGCACTGCTGCCTGGCGCGGGATGCTCGCACGGACATGTCGACGCCAACAACGGGATCCTCCTGGTGGGCCGGTCAGGCGTCTCGCTCGTTGCAGATCTGAGCGCCTGGCTGCTGGCGAATCCCGGCGCGAAGGGCGCCGAGCAGCCCCGTAATCCGGACTACGAGCCGGACGGCACCTGGTTCTCGATGCTCGTGCAGGAGGACAGGATCTACGCGGTCGAACCCAATCACGGGCTGCTGGTAGCAGTCGACAGGCACGACTACGGCGTCACGCTCGTTCAGGATCTTTTCGCGACGTTCGGGGATCACACGTACACCGCGCTTGCGGCCGATCGCGGGGACATCTATGTGGGAACGCTCGGGCAGATCGCATTCGGACCCGACGGGCCTCCCGTCCCGGACTTCGTCAATTCATTCGCGGCGGGGATCTACAAGCTGCCGCGGCACGGCGCACCGGTGCAGGTGGCCAGCGGCCTGCACGCCGTGCTCGGCGTGGCGTTCGACGACCAGCATCGCCTGTATGCGCTGCAGTCGCCGATTTTCATTCCGGGGACCGGCAGCCTGGTTCGGGTGAATCCGGACGGTCAGATCGAAACAATCCTGTCCGGGCTGGTATTCCCGTCATCGCTGCGGCGCGGCCCGGACCGCGCGTTCTACCTTTCGGAATGCAGTTACCACTGCAGCCCTGGTGACGGCCGTGTCTTGAGAGTCGTCGTCGATTAGCCTGTCGATCCGGCTGAAGCGCTTCCTTTGCTTCTGCCGGATCGCGTCGCCGCCTGTCGTCCCGATCGGTCCCAGCCATGCGACGGGCGCGCTCGGCAAGGGCTCGGGCTGTGGCGCGGTCCGCGCGCCGAACCGCTGCCGTGCGATGTTCCCCACCCACTCGCCTGCTGCCTGGATGAATTGGACGTCCCGGGTGGCGGCCAGCAGCGCGCGGGCGCCGATCGCCCGGAGCGTGAGCGAGGCGCGGTCCGTGTTTCCTGGTTCGACCCTGAGGACGTGCTCCCCCATCGTTCGGCCGTTCAATCCGCCGAACCAGACAAAGTAGGCGCTGCCGAGGAGCAGTCCCATCAGTCCGAACGCCGGCCCGGAATGGTCGAGCGCCGCCAGCGGGACCATCATCGCCGTCATGGCGCACGCCACGACGAGGAGGAGCAAGGCGGCCACGACGCAGGCGTCGAGCGTCGCGGCGGCAAGCAGCCGCCAGCTTGGAGACACGGATGCCGCGAGCGGACTATCTGGCGCGTGCCGCGCAGCGCCCGGCTTGCCAGCCGCCGCACGCGCCGGGGGCGCCGCCGGTTGTCGTATGCCCCGCAGCCTGCCCAGGGCGGAAATCGGTTCTTCGACCGGGGTCAATTCGGATTCGCATTCGGCCAGAATCGCGACAGGATCGAATCCGCAGGCGGCTGCGAACGAGCGGACCGCGGCCCGTCCGTAGATGCCTGAGGGCAGATCCGCGAGCCGTCCCTGCTCGATCGCCCGCAGATACTCCTCGCGAACCCCGATTCGCTTCGCCAGGGCCGGCAGGTCTTCGCCAGTTGCCCTCCGCGCCTCCCGCAGCCGTCGAGATACCGTGACGTCAGACATCTCACCCGTGGCTATCGGCAGCGGCCGGGTCGGCCTTCACTCAGCCATTACGAGACGCTCGCGCCCCGCCCGGGGAGCTCCTCCAGGCGCCCGCTGGCCCCCTCGAGCGCCCGGCGGACTTCGTCCGCCCCTTCGAGATCGTCGAGGTCGAGCCTCCGTTCCCGGCCGGTTCGCGTCCGAATCCGCGCATACCGTTTCTCGATGGCTATCGACGCCAGTTCGTCCCACGTCGCGCGGAACGCGCCGAACGGCCTGCCCCCGACATAAATGCCTGAGTCATCGACGCGCAACGCCCGGCGCCTGGCGCGGAAGGCCGCAAGCCGGCCGTGCGAGAGGCCGAGTCCGAATGTAAGGATCGCGGTCAGGATGGTGGGGCGGGCGATGTGGTGCTTCAGGTGCCAGCGCTCGAGCGCCTCGGCGACGAGCACGAAGCCCGCGAAGATCTCCACCCAGTCGACACCCGCATGACCGGGATGCGCGCCGTGCGGCGACGCCGGCCGGCGCGCGGCACGCAGCGCGCGGGCCATCGTCACGAGCAGGACGGCGCTCGTCAGGATTTCGAAGACGGCGAGCGCCAGCGCGAATCCGTGCTCGCCGTCCCTGATCGCCTGGGTGCCGGCCAGCATCAGTCCGAACGCCGGCACCGCGTGCTGGAGCTTCTGAACCGCCAGCGCCTTTTCGCGACGCCTCGATCGCAGTGGAACCGAGATCGCGTCGGTCACAAGGTGCCGCGCGGGTCCTGCCGGACGATCAGCGGCTCGGTGAACGACTTGCCGTCAACCGTGAGCCGCACGGCGTAGCGGCCTGGCGGCGAAATCGACCCACCGCGGCCGCGGCCGCCACGACCTCCGCCGGCCGTCGGCGCGGGTCCACGAAGATCCCAGACCCAGCGGTGCATGCCGGGCGTGGCGGACAGCGGCTCGGCCTGCGGCGCCCACACGAGCTGCACGGCCAGCGCGTTGGGGTCGCGCGGCTGCGGCCGGTCGTCGCTCGCGAACCGCCGGATCACGGCCCCGGACGCGTCGAGAATCTCCAGCGCGACCGGAGCCGCCGGCGTCTCCTTCAGGTAATAGTCGATGATGGCGCCAAACGGCGGATTCTCCGCCGAGGGTTCGTCTTTGGGCAGCGGCGTACCCTGCTCGCTCGGGTCGGGCAGCTTGATCGCTTGGGCGGGGCGGTAGAGGATCGCGCGCGCGTCCGCCGACGTCTGATCGATCTGGCGGAGCGCCGTGATGTCGTCGAGCACCCAGAATCCGCGCCCGTGCGTCGCGACGATCAGGTCGTCGTCTTTGATCTGCAGATCGCGCATGGAGCCCGGCGGCAGGTTCATCTGCAGCGACTGCCAGTGGTCGCCCTCGTCGAACGAAACGAACACGCCGCGCTCCGTACCGCAGAAGAGCAGCCCGCGACGGAGCGGATCCTCCTTGACGGTCTGGACGTAGATCCCGGCGGGGAGTCCCTTGGTGATCGGCTGCCATGTCTTGCCGGCATCGTGCGTGCGGTAGATATGCGGCTCGTAATCTTCGAGCTGGTGCCGCTCGGCCGCCGCGTAGGCCGTGTTCGCGTCGAAGTGCGACGCGTCGATCATCACGACCTTCGTCCATGCTGTGAGATCGGGCGGCGTGACGTCACGCCACGTCCGTCCATCGTCTTGCGTCAGGTGGATCAGGCCATCGTCGGTGCCGGTCCAGAGCACGGGTGCACGCACGGGGGAGGGCGCGAGCGTGTAGACGACGCCACGGCGCTTGCCGGGCGGCGCATCGGCAGCCGCAGCCGCGTCGAGGTTCGGCGGCACGCCCGGATCCTCGCGGGTGAGATCGTCGCTGATCTTCGCCCAGCTCTCGCCGCCATCGGTCGTCTTGTAGACGAACTGGTTGGCGAAATAGAGCGCGCGCCGGTCCGCCTGCGAGAACACCAGCGGCTGGGTCCAGGCGTGCCGATACGCGACGCCCGGTTCCGGCACCTCCGGCGTGATGTTCTTCGTCTCGCCGGTGACGACGTTGCACTTCTCGACGGTGCCGCCGAACAGGACGTCGGGGTGCAGCGGATCGGGCGCGGTATAGCCGCTCTCGCCGCCGGCGCAGAGCCCGGTCCAGTGATGCATCGAGATGACCGCCTGATTGACCCGGCTCGGCACGCCGACGGCGCCGCTGTCCTGCTGCGCGCCGGTGAGCCAATACGGAAAGTGGTAGTCCGCGGCCACGTGATAGAGCTGCGCGGTCGACTGGTTGTACCAGGAGCTCCAGGTCTGCCCCGCGTCGACGGAGACGATGGCGCCCTGGTCGCCGGCGAGCGCGATCCGCGAGGGATCGTCCGGGGCGATCCACATCTGGTGATAGTCGTCACCGCCCGGCGACGCCTTGATCGGCGCGCCCCACGTCCGCCCGCCGTCGGCCGACTTGTAGACGCCGGTGTTCGGGACGTAGACGATTTCAGGGTTCCTGGGATCCACGGCGACTTTGGTGAAGTACCAGCCCCGGCCCCAGATGCGCGGGTCGGCGGACACCTTCGTGAACGTCGCTCCGCCGTCGTCGGACCGGAACAGGCCGCCTTCTTTCGCATCGGCAATCACATAGATCCGGCGCGGGTTCGCCGGCGCGATCGCGATCCCCATCCGGCCGACCCCCTCAGCCGGCAGGCCGTTCGTGAGCTGGGTCCAGGTCGTCCCGCCGTCGGTGGATTTGTAGAGGCCGCTGCCCGGCCCGTTCGCCGGCGCGTAAATGAACCAGGGCGGACGGCGGACGGCCCACAGCGCCGCGAACACCGTCTGCGGATTCGCCGGGTCGAAGGCGAGGTCGATGGCGCCGACGCCATCACCTTTGAAGAGGACCTTCTGCCACGTCGAGCCGCCGTCGCGTGAGCGATACACGCCGCGGTCCGGATGAGGCCCGTAGACATGTCCGAGGGCGGCGACGAGGACGATGTTGGGATCGCGCGGATGGACGATGACCCTGCCGATCTGCCGCGTGGACTCGAGGCCGATGTGCGTCCAGGTCTTCCCGGCATCGCTGGACTTGTACATCCCGTCGCCGAACGCGATCGAGTCGCGCAGGTCGGCCTCGCCGGTACCCACGTAGAGAACGTCGGGGTTCGAAGGCGCGACGGCGATCGCGCCGATCGACGCGACATTGTTGCCGTCGAAGATCGGCGTCCAGGTGCGGCCGATGTTGGTGGTCTTCCACAAGCCGCCG
>Ga0310810_10005771_pt1 | contig 13896 bp, 11 predicted proteins | sample NCmetagenome_FD_207641 | JGI IMG/M metagenome (GOLD analysis project Ga0310810, IMG submission 207641) | Soil microbial communities from experimental microcosm in Duke University, North Carolina, United States - NC | ecosystem: Engineered > Artificial ecosystem > Soil microcosm > Unclassified ... | reverse complement strand
ACGCCGACTTCGAGTCCTACAGCCACGGTTCCAAGCGCATTCAGCACGTTGTGTCGGCCGGGAACCCTCAGCCTCAGCTCGCCGAGGACGACCTCGCCGGCCTCGCCGTTGCGGCGGACGACCGTGCACTGCGATCCGAAGGCCTCGAGCGTCATTCCACGGCCGGCGATCTGCGCGCCGCTCTCCTCGCCGCCGTACGTGATCACACGTCTCGTGAATCGCGGCAGGAGCGCTCGGATCGGCGCATCATCCGCGCAGGCGACAATGGCGCCATAGAACGGCACTTTGTTGGCGAAATCCGCAAAGGCCTGCTGCAGCGCCTCCCAGCTGCCATAGCTCTCCATGTGCTCGCGATCGACGTTCGTGATGAGCGCGATCGCGGGCGACAGCTTCAGAAACGAGCGGTCGCTTTCGTCCGCCTCAGCAACCATGTAGTCGCCGCGGCCGAGCCGCGCGTTGCTGCCGAACGCGCTGAGCCGGCCGCCGATCACCGCCGTCGGATCCAGGCCCGCGCGCTCCAGCACGAGCGCGATCATCGACGTCGTTGTTGTCTTGCCGTGCGCGCCGGCAACGGCAATGCCGTACCGGAGCCGCATCAGCTCCGCCAGCATCTCGGCTCGCGGGATCACTGGAATGCCGCGACGGCGGGCTTCGACGACTTCCGGGTTGTCGTCGTGGACGGCTGAGGACACGACGACCACGTCGGCATCGCCGACGTGCGCAGCGTCATGGCCGGACTGCACGCGCACGCCGAGCGAGACGAGGCGGTTGGTGACCTCCGACGTCCGCGCGTCGGACCCACTCACCTCGTATCCCAGGTTCGCGAGCAGTTCTGCAATGCCGCTCATGCCTATGCCGCCAATTCCCACGAAATGAATCCGCCGAGTACGGCCGAGCACTACGTCACCAGCGCGAGCGCGCGGTCGACAATCACGCGCGCCGCATCAGGGCGCGCGAACGCTGCAGCGGCCGCCGCCATCCTCAGGCGCCGGGGTTCGTCGGTCGCCAGCCGCACGATGCGCTCGGCCAACAGGGTGCCCGTCAACTCGTTCTGTGCGATCAGCTCCGCGGCGCCCGCGTTCGCCAGCACCTCTGCGTTCTTCCGCTGGTGGTCGTCGGCCGCCGTCGGGAGCGGCACGAGAATCGCGGCTCGCGCGGCGGCGGTCACCTCGGCGATCGTCGTCGCGCCGGCGCGGCAGACGATGACGCCGGCGTCTTTCATTTCCCGGTCCATGGCGAACAGGAACGGTTCGACCCTGGCGGGAATCCCCGCGTCGGCGTAACCGCGCCGGACCACGTCCACATCGCGCTCTCCCGTTTGATGCGTGATGTCCACGAGGCCAGCGGCTGCCAGCCGCGGCGCCGCCGCCACCATGGCCATGTTGATCGCGTGCGCCCCCTGGGAGCCGCCAAAGATCAGAACCCTCGGCGGCGCGCCCTCGCGCTGCGACACGCCGACGTCATGAGACAGAAATTCGGGACGCACCGGGTTTCCTGCGACAAAGCCCCTCCTGCCGAAGAACGACACCGTGGGTTCGAACGTCACCGCGGCGGCACTCACCACGTTCGCGAGCAGCCGATTGGTCAGTCCCGGGACCGCGTTCTGCTCGAGCAGCATGGTGGAGATCCGCCGCATCGCCGCGGCGAATACCACCGGGCCCGAACTGTAACCGCCGACGCCAATCACCAGGCGCGGACGCCTGCGCGAGAGGATGCGCCAGGCATCGAGTGCACTCGCCGGCAGAATCGACAGCCCCTTCAGCACGCCGGAGATCGACGAGCCTTTCAGTCCGCTGCTTCGGAGCACGTCCAGCTCGAATCCTTCGCGCGGCACCACGCGCGACTCGATGCCGCGCGCCGTGCCGGCAAACGTCACCACCGCATCGGGCCGTCGCCGCAGCAGCTCGCGCGCGACGGCGATGCCCGGATACAGATGCCCGCCCGTCCCCCCGCCGGCAACGACCACTCGCAGCGGCTCGATATGCGGCCCCGGCGTCATGCATCCGCCATCCCCGGTTCGAACGCGGTGGTGACGACGTGCGTCGTCGACGCGTGCTGCGACACGTTGAGCAGAATGCCCATCGCGAGCATGCTGATGAGGAGCGACGATCCGCCAAAGCTGACGAACGGGAGCGGAATGCCTTTGGTCGGCAGCAGCCCGAGCACCACGCTGATGTTGAAGAACGCCTGGATGGTCACCATCGCCGTCAAGCCGAGCGCGAGAAAGGATCCGAAACGGTCGGGCGCGCGCACGGCCGTCCGAAGCCCGCGCCACGCGATCACGCAGAAACACGCGAGCACGACGGTGGTCCCGATCAGCCCAAGCTCTTCACCGATGACGGCGTAGATGAAATCGGTTTCCGGGTAGGGCAGATAGAACAGCTTCTGCACGCCGGCCATGAGTCCTTTGCCGAACACACCGCCCGTCCCGACCGCGATGAGCGACTGAATGACCTGGAACCCGTCCCGGAGCGGGTCCTGCCACGGGTCGAGGAACACGGCGATCCGGCGCCGCCGGTAATCCGCGCTCATGAGCACGATGTACGCGGCCGGAAGCGCGAGCAGCATCAGGCCGAAGATGTATCGATAGTTGATGCCGGCCGCGAATACCATCGCGGCGCAGATCAGGACGATGGAGAGGGCCGTGCCGAGATCCGGCTGCAGCAGAATCAGCACCACGACCGAGCCGACGACGAGCCCGATCGGCAGCAGCGAGTACATGACGTCGTCAATCCGATCCATGCGACGCTCGAGCACGGCAGCAATGAAGAGGATGACGGAGAGCTTCGCCAGCTCCGACGGCTGCACGCCGATGCCGGCGACGCCGAACCACCGCCGCGCGCCGTTGATCTTCGGGCCGAAGAGCACGACAACCAGTGCGAAGCCGACAACGCCAAGCGCGGTCCAGATCACGATCGGCTCCCGGTAGCGCCGGTAGTCGATCCGCATCATCAGCGGCATCAGAGCAAATCCGAGGATCGCCCACGTCGCCTGCTTGAAGAGGAACATCGTCGGCTGTTGATAGCGGTCCATGGCGATGACCGCCGACGCGCTGTAGACCATGACGACGCTGACGCACACGAGCAGCAGCGTGGCGCTGAATAAGAGCTTGTCCGATTTGAGTTTCCGGGCCATCGCGATCTAAAGTTCAGCTCCGCCGCACCCGAAACATGGGTCGCACGCGCAAGCCATCAGCAGTCATCAGCCGGCCGTCGGGAGAAGACACAGACCTCGCAGACCGGGGCAGCCTGCGTTCCCAGCGGCCAGCTCTCCTCCGCCTCGACCGGACTGATGACTGCTGATGGCTCCGCGTGCGTTCCATCACTGACCCCGCTTTTCGCCTTCGCGTATCCGCGAGGCGAGGGTCGCCACTTCCTGTTTGAACACCCGTCCACGCTCCGCGTAATCGCGAAACATGTCGAAGCTGGCGCAGGCGGGCGCGAGCAGGACCGTCTCGCCCGGGTGCGCCAGCACGAACCCTGTTCGAACCGCGTCGGCCATGCTGCGGACGCGGTGAACCGCGATCGACCCGGCAAGCGCTTCTTCGACAAGCGGTGCGGCCTCTCCGATCGCGATGACCGTCGCGCGCCGCGCGCGGAGCGCCGGCTCGAGATCGGCGAACCGGCCGCCTTTGAACCTGCCGCCGACGATCACGACCAGGGGGCCGTCGAAGCTCTCGATCGCCCGCAGCGCCGCCTCGATGTTGGTGGCTTTCGAATCGTTGACGAAGTGCACGCCGCCGACCTCGGCGACGGGTTCGAGCGCGTGTTCGAGCCCGGTGAACGCTTCCACCGCTCTCGTCATCGCGGCGGCATCGGCGCCGCAGAGCGACGCGACCGCCGACGCCGCGAGCACGTCGGCCACGAGATGCCGTCCGAGCAGACGCACCGAAGACAGCGGCACCAGCGACTCCGTGGCGGACGCGTGGCGTCTCACGATGACGGCATCCTCGACGCGCACGTCGGCATCGGCGCGCCCCGCCATCGAGAACGCCAGCCTGCGCGAACGCGCGGCCGAGGCCATGGCCAGCACGGCCTGGTCGTCGGCGTTGATGACCGCCCAGTCGCGCCCCGTCTGGTTCGCGAAAATCCGCGCCTTCGCCGCCGCGTATTCCTGCACGTCCGCGTGACGATCGAGGTGATCGGGCGAGAAGTTCAGCACGACGGCAATCCACGGGTGGAACGTCTCGGTCGTCTCGAGCTGAAAGCTGCTGGTTTCGACGACGTGAATCGTCTCGTCGGTGGACTCGTCGACCTGCGCGCTGAGCGCAAGCCCGATGTTCCCGCCGACCAGCACGCGGAATCCCGCCGCGTCGAGCATTCGCCCGGTCAGCGTCGTCGTCGTGGACTTCCCCTTCGTCCCCGTGATCGCGACAATCCGGCCCCGCAGCCATCTCGACGCGAGCTCGAGCTCGCCAATCACCGGAACACCCGCATCGCGCGCGGCAGCCACGTCGGGCTGGCGCGGCGACACACCCGGGCTCAGCACGATCAAGTCCGCCGACGACAGCCCGGCCTGGTCGTGTCCGCCGAGCGCCAGCGAGACGCCGCGGGCACGGAGCCGCTCCGCATCGGCGAGGTCCGTTCGGGCGTCGCTCAGCGTGACGATCGCGCCGCGACGCACGAGGAGTTCGGCAGCGGCGACGCCGCTTCTCGCCGCCCCGACGACGACCACACGCCTCCGATCGACCGAGAACGGCGTCGTCATCTGAGCTTCAGCGTGGTGAGACTGCACAGTGCGCACACGATCGCGAGGATGACGAACCGCGCGATCACTTTGGGTTCGCTCCACCCGATCAGCTCGAAATGGTGGTGGAGCGGCGCCATCCGGAACACACGTTTGCCCGTGAGCTTGAACGAGGCGACCTGAATCACGACCGACAGCGCTTCGAGGACCATCACGCCGCCGACGATCACCATCACGAACTCCTGCTTGATGAGGAGCGCGACGGTGCCGAGCGCGCCGCCCAGCGCGAGCGATCCGACGTCGCCCATGAAGATGTCGGCCGGATAGGAGTTGTACCAAAGGAAGCCGAGGCTCGCGCCGACGAGCGCGCCGCAGAAGATCGTCAGCTCGCCGGTCAGCGGCGAGAACCGCGGCAACTGGAGGTATTCGGCAAACACGCGATGACCGCTGACGTATGTCAACGCGGTCAATGCGGCCGCGGCAACGGCAAAGACGCTGATCGCGAGCCCGTCGAGGCCGTCGGTCAGATTGACCGCGTTGCTCCAGCTGACACAGACCACGATTGCGAACAAGACGTAAAACCAGCCGAGTTCCGGGATGAACCGCTTGAAGAACGGAAAGACCAGGCGCGTGTTGTACAGATCGATGTGCGCAAGCCAGATCAAGGCCAGCCCGACGCACGCTCCGATGACGATCTGCCAGGCCATCTTGTAGCGGGGCCACAAACCGTGGTGCGAGCGCCGCACGATCTTCAGGTAGTCATCGGCAAAGCCGACCGCACCGAACCCGGCTGTCGCGGCAACAGCGATCCAGATGAACGGGTTCGTCAGATCGGCCCACAGCAGCGTCGGGATGAGCGACGCCGACATGATCAGCAGACCGCCCATCGTCGGCGTGCCCGCCTTGGCACGATGCGTTTGCGGCCCGTCCTGCCGGATCACCTGCCCGATTTGGAACTCGCGGAGGCGCCGGATGAGTACGGGGCCGAGTGCGAGGCTGAGCGCGAGCGCCGTGATGCTCGCGCCCGCGGTCCGGAAGGTGATGTAGCGGAACACGTTCAGCGCCGGTACCGCCGTATGCAGCGGATAGAGAAGGTGGTAGAGCATCAGGCGAACTCCACCTTCAGTCGATCCACGACGACATCCGTGTGGATCCCGTGAGAACCCTTCACGAGGACGAGGTCGCCCGGGCGAATCTTCTCGAGCGCGATGTCCGCCGCTTCCTCGCTGGTGCGCGCGTACACGACCGCGGTTTCGGCCATGCCGGCGGACCTCGCCGCGGTCGCCAGATGCGACGCCGCGTCTCCGCCAACCGCGATGAGCAGATCCAGCGACGCCTCGCCGGCCGCTCGTCCGCACTGCTCGTGCAGCCGGATCGAGTGGTCGCCGAGTTCGAGCATTTCCCCGAGCACCGCCACCTTTCGCGCGCTGCCGGTCGAGGCCCTGACGGTCTCGAGCGCGCGCATCAGCGCGGACGGGCTCGAGTTGTACGAATCGTCGATGAGGGTGATGCCGCCCGGCATCCGCAGCAACTCGCCGCGATGGGCGGCCGGTTTCATCTCCGACGCGCGCCGCGCTATCTCGTCGAGCGGCACGCCAAACTCCGCGGCCACCGCTGCGGCCGCGAGCAGGTTCAGCAGATTGCCGATGCCCAGGAGCGGCGTCGACACGTGTACGCTGCCGGCCGGGGTGGTGAGCAGGGCGGCCATGCCATCGAGCCCGCGATGCTGCACCCCACTGGCGCGCACGGCGGCGCGGTCCGATAAACCGAACGTCACGGTCCTGCCCGCGAACGTGCCGATGCGCGACACAATCCGCTCGTCGTCCGCGTTGGCAATCAAGCGGTCGCTCGCCCGCGCACCCTCGAGGATCTCCGCTTTCGCGTCAGCGATCCGGTCCGCCGACTCGAAGAATCCAAGGTGCGCGTCGCCGACGTTCGTCCAGACGCGCACGTCGGGCTCGGCGATGCCGACCAGCGTGCGAATTTCCCCGGCGTGATTCATGCCCAGTTCGACCACCGCGACATCAGGGCGCGTCCGCATTTCGAGCAGCGAGAGCGGCAGCCCGATGTGATTGTTCAAATTCCCCTTGTTCCGAAACACGCTGAACCGCGACGACAGGAAATCGGCCGTCAGCTCCTTGGTCGTCGTTTTTCCGGCGCTTCCGGTGATCGCGACCACCTGCGCGCCTGATCTGCGTCGAACCTCGCGCGCGACCTCCTGCAGCGCGCGGGTCGTGTCGCTCACCTCGATGGCCACGCGACCCGAAGGCACGCGACCCGACCGGCCCGTCTCGACCACCGCGCCCGCCGCACCGCGGTCGAACGCCGCCTGCGTAAACTCGTGCCCGTCGAACCGCTCGCCCCGTATCGCGATGAACATCTCGCCGGGCGCGACCGCGCGTGAATCGATGGACCACCGTTCGATCCGCTCGCGCCCGTCGCCGGAGACGACGCGCCCAGCCGTCACGGCTGCGACTTCAGCGGCGGTCAGCGACACGTCCGTCACGTGTTACGACACCCGCGACGCGCTTCGACGCTTCGCCAGCGCCGCCCGAGCGATTTCCACGTCGTCGAACGGCAGCGTGCGATCACCAATCACCTGGTATTTCTCATGGCCTTTTCCCGCGATCACGATCAGATCGCCGGGGCGGGCGTCGCGGATCGCCTTGTCGATCGCCTCGTGGCGATCGACGATGGCGGTCGACGCGGTGCCGCGCTGCCCTTTCGGCATGACCCGATCGGCGGGCGTCACCAGTCCGCGCCGAATCTCCTCGATAATCGAGGCCGGATCCTCGCTTCGCGGATTGTCGGAGGTCACGATGACGTAGTCGCTCAGGCGCGCCGCGACGGCGCCCATCAACGGGCGCTTCGTCCGATCGCGGTCGCCCCCGCAGCCGAACACCGTCACGACGCGGCCGGCCGCGAGCGGCCGCGCCGTCTCGAGGAGGTTCTTGAGCGCGTCGTCCGTGTGCGCGTAATCGACGATGACCTTGACGTTGTCAATCGGATCCGAGACGACCTGAAATCGCCCGGGGACGTGCTCGACGCTCGTGATGCCCGATTCGATGGCGGAAAACGGAAGATCGAGCGCCATCGCGGTCGCGGCGGCGGCAAGAATGTTGTACGCGTTCGGCCGCCCGACCAGGCGCGACTTCGCGTGCAGCGTTCCGCGCGGCGTGCGAATCTCGAACGTCAAGCCGTCGAGAGAGAACGTCAACGGGCCGGGCCGCACGTCGGCCGCTGCGTCGATGGCGTACGTGACCGGCCGGCGCGCCGCAGCCGCGAAGTCTGCCCCGCGGCGGTCGTCCACGTTGATGACGCCCACCGCGCCGTCGGGCAGCATCTCGAACAGCCGGCGTTTCGCGGTGAAGTACGCCTCCATGCTTCCGTGGAAGTCGAGGTGATCCCGCGTCAGGTTCGTGAAGATGGCCGCGGAAAACCGCAGATAGTCGACGCGTCGCAGCGCAAGCGCGTGCGACGAGACTTCCATCACGCACGCGCCGCAGCCGGCGTGCACCATTTCCCGCAGCATCCGCTGCAGATCCGGAGCTTCGGGCGTCGTGCGCGAAGCATCGACGTCCCGCTCGCCGATCCGATAACCGATCGTGCCGATCCGGCCGCACCGCGTCCCTGCCGCTTCGAACATCGCGGTCAGCAGGTACGACGTGGTCGTCTTGCCGTTCGTGCCGGTAATGCCGATGAGCGCGAGCTGCTCGCTCGGGTCTCCCGCGAGAACGGCGGCGAGCGCCGCCAGCGCCTCGCGCGCGTTCTCGACCTGCAGCCACGGAGCCGTCACGCCGGCGGGAGGCGCGGATTCGGCGACGATTGCCGGTGCGCCTTTGGCGAGCGCCTGCGCCGCGAAGCGCGCCCCATCGGTCCTGGTGCCGCGCAGCGCCACGAAGACGACGTTGGGGCCGGCTTCGCGGGAATCGTAGGTGACGGCGCGCGCCTCGGCATCGCCGAGTGACGCGGGAACAGGTCCCGTGACGCCTGGCACGTGCGAGAAGAGCTCGCGGAGCGTCATGGCGTCCCTCCGGTCGGCGGAGGGGTCCGGCCGAGCTGCAGCGTGCAGACGACGTCCGGGTCGAACGGAGAGCCCGCCTCGGGCGACTGTTGAACGACGAGCCCGCTGCCCGACATGCGCGCCGTCATCCCGATGTTCGAGAGCAGCTTCAACGCACGCCGCGCGCTCAGCCCACGCACATCCGGCATCAGGCCGCTGCGGGCGGGCTCGGCCCTCGCCGTGAGGGCGCCGTCCGCGCTCGCGAGCGTGATGTCGCCTTCCTGGGCGGGATCGTGGCGGGCGACCAGCACGGGCGGCGGCGCGTTGAGGTTCGGGCCGACGCCGAGATACCTCAGCGCGGCTTGGGCGATGCGCTGGAAGATGGGCGCCGACACCGTCGCGCCGTAATAGCTGTTGGGTCCGTGCGGTGAGTCCATCACGACGATGATCGCAATGGCCGGATCGCGCGATGGAACGAACCCGACGAACGACGCGTTGTAGTCCGTATTCGAGTAGCGGCCGTTCACGATCTTGTGTGCCGTGCCGGTCTTGCCGGCGATCGTGTACCCGGGGATCTTCACGTTCTTGGCGGTGCCGTGATCGACGACGGCCTCCATGATCCCGGTCATCTCCGCCGCGGTTTCCGGCGAGATGGCCTGGCGCAGCTCTTTGTGCGGCACCTCGACGCGGCGGCCGTCCTTGATGAACGCGCGGACCACCCGTGGTTCGATCAAGTGACCTCCATTGGCCACCGTGCTCGCCGCCGTCACCATCTGGAGCGCCGTGACGCCGACCTGATAGCCCATCGAGACCGACGCGAGCGCGCTCGCATCGAGCTTGGCGGGGTCCCACACGATCCCCGGGCTGACGCCGCGGAAATCCGGCGCAAGCGCCTGGCCGAAACCAAATCGAGAGATGTACTCGCCGAGACGTTCCGCGCCAAGCCGCATACCGACCTTGATTGCGCCGACGTTGCTCGATTTGGCGATGACCTCCGTCAGCGGGATCGTCCCGAGGCCTTTGTGGTCGTCGCGGATCGTGCGGCGGCCGAACGTGATGTACCCCGGGCTCGTGTCGATCGGTGTCTCGGGCGTCATCAGATGTTCCTGAAGCGCCGCGGATGCCGTCACGATCTTGAAGGTCGAGCCCGGCTCGTAGATGTCCTGGATCGCGCGGTTCCGGCGGTCGTCGTCGTCGGACCGGACGAACGCGTTCGGATTGAACGTCGGATAGCTCGCCATCGCGAGGATCTCGCCGTCGTGCGGATCCATGATGATCGCGGTTCCGCCGGCAGCGCGGTTCTCGTCGACGCCGGCCTTGAGCTCGCGTTCGGCGATGTACTGCAGGTATTCGTCGATGGTCAGTTCGAGAGACGAACCCGGAGTGGGCGCACGCTCGACGCGGCTGTACAGCGCTTTGTGGCGCGCGTCGGTCTGAATGATGACCTTCCCCGCCTTACCGCGAATCTGCGCGTCATACGCGGATTCGATCCCGCCAAGGCCTCCCTTGTCGAGGCCGACGTACCCCAGCACATGCGCGGCGAGGTCCTTTTTCGGGTAGTACCGGCGGCTTTCCGTAATCAGCGTGATTCCCGGGAGATCGAGCGCTTTCACGCGGCGCGACTCGTCGGGTGAGATCTGCCGCGCGAGATAGGCGAACGCTCCCTCGCGCTGGAGCTTTTTGAGGATGTCCGCGCGGCGCTCGCCATTGCAGCCGTCGAGCGCCTGACACAGTTCGGTCGCGACGGTCTCCGGATCGTCGATTTGCCGCGGATCGGCGGTGACGGTGTCGGCGTCCACGCTGAACGCAAGCACGTGACCGTTGCGGTCCAGGATGTCGCCGCGCTTGGCCGCCGGCGTCACCGTCATCATCTGTTGCCGGTCCGCGCGCGCAACGAGGTCCGCGTGATCAATCACCTGCAGATACACGAGGCGCGCTTCGATGCCGACGGTCCACAGCGTCAGGAGGCCGGCGCAGACGACCACGCGCGAGCGCAGCGTCTCCCGCCACTCCTTCGCGCGGGCGGCATCCTCGCGCGCGGAGCCCCGCAACCGGGGCGCGAATCGCCACGGGACGCGGAATCGACTGGCGGACACGTCAGGCACCGGACCTCCCCGCTCTAGCGAGCGGCGACGACGGACTTCTGTGGCGGCGCGGCCGGGACCACGCGCTCGATCACAATCGCCTGATCGGGCGACGGCGCGACCAGGTGCAGTTGTTCAGTGGCGATCCGCTCGATACGCCGCGGCGCGCGCAGCGTTTCGATCTCGAGCCGCAACTGACGGTTGACCTCTTCTTCCGCCGCGCGCTGCTTCTGCATCTGTTCGATGCGATACCCGTGCTGCAGCAGCACGAAATGCTGCCAGCCCGAGAACAGCAGCACGACGACGAGCACGATGGCGATCCCTGCCGAGCGCCACAGCTGCTTCTGCCGCGCCTCGTCCACCTCCCGGACGATCGGGTTGTTCCTGATGTCCTTCTTGATCGCGTACTCGAAGTCGTATCTCATCGAGGGCGTTCGTCCCTCGGCGTCCCCTGCACGCTCTCTCGCGGCGCTCGTCCGTTCCGCGACGCTCATGCGTACCTCTCGATGACGCGCAGCTTGGCGCTGCGGGACCGCGGATTGCGATCGATCTCCTGCTCGGAGGGCAGCATCGGGCGTTTCGTGAGCACGCGAAGCGATTCGCCGGTCTTCTCCAGCGCGCGAAAGGTGTGCTTCACGATCCGGTCTTCGAGCGAATGAAACGTGATCACCGCCAGGCGCGCGCCGCGCAGCAGCCGTCCGGCAGCGGCCGTCAGGAATGCGTCCATGCCCTCGAGTTCGCGGTTCACCCAGAGGCGAAGGCCCTGGAACGTGCGGGTCGCCGGGTCGATGCGCTGATAGCCGCGGTGCGGCACCGCGCGACGGACGATGGCGGCCAGTTGCCCGGTGGTCGTGATCGGCTGTTCACGACGCGCGTTCACGATGGCCCGCGCGACGCGCCGTGAGTACCGCTCTTCGCCGAATTGAAAAATCGCGTTCGCGATGTCGTCTTCCGCTGCGGTCCGCAGAAGGTCCGCGGCCGTTTCGCCGCGCGACCGGTCCATCCGCATGTCGAGCGGTTCATCGCGCCTGAAGCTGAAGCCGCGCCCGTCCGCATCGAGCTGCATCGACGACACGCCCAGATCCGCCAGCGTCCCGTTGACGGCGTCGATCGAGCGCTCGTCGAGCACGCGTTCGAGGTCCCGGTAGTCGGCGTGCACCAGCTCGACGCGATCGCCGAACCGCGCGAGCGCAGCGCGCGCGATGTCGAGCGCCTGCTGATCACGATCGAGGCCGAGCACCTTCGTCGCGCCGGCGTCGAGAAGCGCCCGCGTGTGGCCGCCGAGCCCGACGGTGCAGTCGACGAACAGTCCACCGTTGACAGGCGCCAGCAGTTCGACGACTTCCGTCGCGAGCACCGGTTCGTGGCGCGGCTCGCTCATATGCCGAACTCCGCCAGCGCGCGCGCATCCTCGTCGGTGAACGGCTCGCGCTGCATCTTCGCGACGAACCGCTCGTGGTTCCAGACGTCGAGCCACGCGTACTGGCCGAAGACGTCCACCTCGCCCGACATCCCCGCTGATTCGCGCAGGCGCGAGTGGATCACGACGCGGCCCTGCACGTCGACGTCGGCGGTCTGTCCGTAGTAGTTCACGCGGTCGAAATACTTGAGTCGGGCAGGATGGGTGGAGGGCACGCGTGCGAGCTTCTCTTCGAGCGCGAGCCAGACCGGCATGGGGTAAATGCGGACGTACTCCCCCGTCAGGCTCGTCACGAACAGCTCTTTTCCGTGCTGCTCTTCAATGAGGGCACGAAAGGCGTTCGGGATCTTGAGCCGCCCCTTCTCATCAATTTTGGCGGCGTAGTTGCCCCGGAGCACGACTGTTTACTCCACTTTGCTCCACAAAAATCCACCGCGATAGTAGAGGGGCCGTCCTCTGCTGTCAATCGCAAAATGTAGACAGCGAGCGGGTTACGCTAAATTTTCGCCTGTGTCTGCATGCTAGGATGTGCAGATCCGACATGCTCAGAGCAGGCCTCATTGGGTTTCCCGCTTCCGGGAAGACCGCCCTCTTCCAGTTGTTGACCAGCGCGCGCGAGGCGCCCCGGCCCTCCGGCAAACAGGAGGCGAATGTCGGGGTGTCCCGCGTCCCTGACGAGCGGCTCGACCGGCTGACAGACCTCTTCAAGCCGAAGAAGCACGTGCCCGCCACTGTGGAGTTCGCCGACATGGGCGGGACAGGTGGCGTGCGCGCAGGTGCCGCTGCGCTGCTCGACGTCGCGGCGTTTCGCAATGCGGACGCGCTGCTGCACGTTGTCCGGATGTTTCGTGATCCGTCGGTGCCGCACGCGTCAGGTTCGATTGACCCCGCGCGCGACGTCCGGACGATGGAGGACGAACTGATTCTCGCGGACCTGGGCGTCGTCGAACGGCGGCTGGAGCGGCTCGAACGGGATCTGAAGAAGGCGGGCAACAACGCAGAACTGAAGAAGGAGCTCGAGCTCCTCCAACAGTGCAAGACGACGCTCGAGGACGGACGCGCGCTGCGCTCGCTGGATTTGAGCGGCGATCAACTCAAAATGCTTCGCGGCTTTCAGTTCCTGTCGGCCAAGCCGCTCCTGCTCGTTCTCAATCTCGACGAGGCCGACCTGCCGCAGGCGGGGCGCGCCGCCGAACTCGCCGGGTTACAGGATTTCGTCTCCGGCGCGCGGACGCGCGCGGTGCCGATCTGCGCGAAGATCGAGCTGGAGATTGCGCAGCTCGAGGACGCGGACGCCAAAACGTTCATGGCGGATCTCGGACTCGCGGAGTCCGGCCTCGATCGCGTGATCCGCGCGAGCTACGACCTCCTCGGCTACATCTCGTTCTTCACCGTCGGGGAGGACGAAAATCGCGCCTGGTCGATTCCGCGCGGCACCAACGCGCAGAACGCGGCCGGAGAGATTCACACCGACATTCAGCGCGGGTTCATACGGGCGGAGGTCGTCCGCTACGACCACCTGCTCGCGCGGGGCAGCATCGCGGCGTGCCGCGAGCACGGTGAGCTGCGCCTCGAAGGCAAGGAGTACATCGTCGTCGACGGGGACGTCATCAACTTCCGCCACGCGACGTGATCATCCGGGGGGCTTCGCCCCGCCGGACCCCCCATCGCCGTCGTTCGCGGGGCGCCTGCCCCGCTCGGCT
>Ga0310810_10005770_pt1 | contig 13898 bp, 11 predicted proteins | sample NCmetagenome_FD_207641 | JGI IMG/M metagenome (GOLD analysis project Ga0310810, IMG submission 207641) | Soil microbial communities from experimental microcosm in Duke University, North Carolina, United States - NC | ecosystem: Engineered > Artificial ecosystem > Soil microcosm > Unclassified ... | reverse complement strand
CCGCCCAATAAGGGAAGCCCCACTGGATCAGTTGCCAGGCGATGAAGGTCGAGAACATCGCCATCTCGCCCTGCGCGAAATTCAGGTGATCGATCGCCTGGTAGATCATCACCACGGCGAGCGCCATGCAGGCATAGATGCCGCCTGTCGCAAGCCCCGCCAGCACCTGATGCAGAAACAGTTCCATGTTTGCTCTCAGTAACCGAGGTAGGCCTTGCGGATGTTCTCGTCGTCGCGCAGCTGCTGCGCCGGGCCTTGCATCACCAGCCGGCCGGTCTCGATCAGGTAGGCGTGGTCGGCAAGATCGAGCGCAAGCGATGCATTCTGCTCGACCAGCAGCATGCTCACCTTCTCGTTCCTGTTGAGCGTGCGCAGGATGCCGAACAGTTCTTCGACAATCAGCGGCGCGAGGCCGAACGAAGGTTCGTCCAGCAGCATCAGGCGCGGGCGCAGCATCATGGCGCGGCCGACCGCGAGCATCTGCTGCTCGCCGCCCGAAAGCGTGCCGGCCTGCTGGGTGCGGCGCTCCTTGAGGCGCGGGAAATAGCCGTAGACACGCTCAACGTCGGCGGCGATCGCGGCGCGGCCCGAGCGCGTCATGGCGCCGATCTGGAGGTTTTCCTCAACCGTCTGCCGCGAGAACGTGCCGCGGCCCTGCGGCACGTGCGCGATGCCGAGCCGCACGATGTCTTCGGTCGCGCGTCCGCCGATCGACTTGCCGTCAAAACGAATTTCGCCGACGGTACGGCACATGCCGGAAAGCGAACGCAGCGTCGTGGTCTTGCCCGCGCCGTTTGCGCCGAGCAGCGTGGTGATGCCGCCGTCCTCGACCTCGAGCCCGAGCGCGAACAGGACCTGCGTCGGCCCGTAGAAGGCGCAGAGCTCGCGCGCTTCGAGCAATTTGCTCATTTGGTGGTCCCGAGATAGGCGCGGATCACGTCCTCGTTCGACTGCACCTGCGCGGGCGTTCCTTCCGCGATCTTCTTGCCGAAATCGAGCGCCACCACCTTGTCGCAGATCGACATCACCATGCTCATGTGATGTTCGACGAGCAGGATGGTGATGCGCCGCTCGTCGCGAATACGCTTGATTAGCGCGCCGAGCCCGTTGATCTCGGTGTGATTGAGCCCGCCGGCCGGCTCGTCGAGCAGCAGCAGCTTCGGCCGCGCCGCAAGCGCGCGCGCAAGCTCGACCCGCTTCTGGATGCCGAACGGCAGATCGGCGACGCGGCGGTACGCAACGTCGGTCAGCTCGAGAAACTCGATCAGCTCCCAGGCAATATCGGCGAGCGTCTGTTCCTCGCGCCGGGTCCACGGCAGCCTGAGCGCGTTGCTCATGAAATCCGTGTGTCCAAGCGGATGGCTGCCGACGCGCACGTTGTCGAGCACCGACATGGTGCGGAACAGCGCGAGGTTCTGGAACGTCCGTCCGATGCCGATGTCGGCGATGCGGTGCGGCGGCCGGTCGAGGATCGAGCGGCCCTCGAACACGATGTCGCCGGAGACGGGCGTGTAAAGCCGCGAGAAACAGTTGAACAAGGTGGTCTTGCCGGCGCCGTTCGGACCAATCAACCCAAGCAACTGATGTTCGGCAATCGTGAACGAGACCTTGTCGAGCGCCACGATGCCGCCGAAGCGCACCGAGACCTCGCGCACCTCGATCAGCGGCGCATTTGCAATCGCGATGCGCGGCATATCCATGACCGCCTGCGCCGACATGGCGGATCAGGCGAATGGTGTGAGGCTGCGGAGACCGGGCGGGATTGTTTTGATGCAAACCATGACGTTCCCTCTAGATCTCCGGCGGCCCTTAGCGGCCGCTCAATGCCACTTCGACGTTGCGGACCATGTTGACAAGACGCGGGCCGATGTCGGTTTCCAGCTTCTCTCGCGTGAAATGAAACGCCGGCGCGCCGCAGTTGAACGCGAACACGCCGTCCGGCGAACGCAGCGGGACGCCGACGGCGTTGATGTCGCGCTCCCAGTCTCCGAGCGAGATCGTGAAGCCGCGCGCCTCGAAGTCGCGGGTGGCACGCTCGACCGAGGCCTTTATTTTCGGCCAGCTCTTGCCTTCCTGCCGCTTGATGTAGCCGAGCAGCCAGGTGCGCTCGCTTTCGGGCATGCCGACGATGAGGGCGCGCCCCATCGCAGTGTTGGCGATCGGGATGCGCGAGCCCTGCATCAGGCGCAGCATCGCGCCATGCTTGGAGCGGGCAAGCTCCAGATAGATGAGATTGAGGCGGTCGCGCGTGCCGAGCGCGACCGTGGCGCCGGCGTAATCCGCTACCTCTTGCATGTGGGTGCGGGCGAGCTGGCGGATCCGCATATTGGCGAGCGCCGTGTAGCCGAGCGCAAGCACGGCGGGCGCGAGCTGATACTTGGCGAGACGCTCGACGTGAGAAAGATAGCCGAGCTTGGTCAGCGTGTAGGTGAGGCGCGACACCGTGGGCTTCGGTAGTCCGGTGCGCTCGGCGATCTCGCCATTGCCGAGGAGTCCTTCGGTCGGCGTGAAGACGCGCAACACTTCAAGGCCGCGCGCCAAGGCGGTGACGAACTTGCGATCATTGGGAACGGCAGCGCGCGCGCCATGCGCGGGCGCAACGTCCCATGACTCGTGACCGACTTCGAGGGTCAACGTCCCGCTCCCAGGCGCCGTGACGGCGTTGCGCATCTTGGCGTGCGCATTTGACAAGCAAGACCACCACACCCTAGCGTCGGGGTCAATGTGCAGAACGTCATTCCGCATCGCGGAATTTAGATTTGCGTGAAATCTGCGCGCAGATCGGAAGCCTGCTATAGAGAACGAAAATCCTCAGGGACGGACGCTCGTGGATAATCCAGTCAGCATGCGTCGCGACGGCAACGTCGCCATCATCACCATCGACAACCCGCCCGTGAATGCACTGCGCCACGGAGTGCGGCAGGGCCTGAAAGAGTGCTTCACGCAGGCGCGCGACGACGCGAGCGTCGAAGCGATCGTCGTGACCGGCGCCGGCCGCACCTTCGTGGCAGGTGCCGACATCACCGAGTTCGGCAAGCCGCCGCAGGCGCCCGGCCTGATGGAGGTGATCTCGGTCATCGACGACATCAAGAAGCCGACAGTGGCGGCGGTGCACGGCACGCCGCTCGGCGGCGGGCTGGAGCTCACCATGGGCTGCCACTTCCGGGTGGCCGCTCCATCAACGCGGCTTGGCCTGCCCGAGATCAAGCTCGGGCTCATTCCGGGCGCAGGGGGCACGCAGCGGCTTCCGCGCCTCGTCGGCATCGAGAAGGCGCTGCCGATGATCCTTTCGGGGGATCCGATTTCCGCGAAGGACGCGATGGCGGCGGGGCTGGTCGATGAGATCATCGAGGGTGACCTTGTTGCTGGGGCCGTCAAGTTCGCCCGCAGCGTGCTCGCCGCGAAACGCCCGCTCACGCGCGTCAAGGATCGCGAGGACAAGCTCGAGGAAATCCGTGCCAATCCGCAAAAATTCGACGAGATCGTCGCGCAGCACGCGAAGAAGACGCGCGGTCTGCATGCGCCGGCCGCCGCAATCGAAGCGATCCGCATGACGCTCGATACGCCGATCGACGAGGCGCAGAAGAAGGAGCGCGACCTGTTCCTCAAGCTGGTCGTCGGCGATCAGTCGAAGGCGCAGCGCCACATCTTTTTCGCCGAGCGCGAAGCCAACAAGGTGCCCGGCATCGGCAAGGATACGCAGCCGCGCGAGATCAAGCGGGCCGCGGTGATCGGCGCCGGCACCATGGGCGGCGGCATCTCGATGAATTTCGTCAATGTCGGCATTCCGGTGACGATCATCGAGAACGACGAGGCCGCGCTGAAGCGCGGCATGGCGACGATCGAGAAGAACTATCAGATGTCGGTGCAGCGCGGCTCGCTCAAGGCCGAGGATCTGCCCAAGCGCATGGCGCTGTTCACGCCGACCACCGACCTCAACGCGCTCAAGGACGCCGACATCGTGATCGAGGCGGTGTTCGAGAACATGCCGATCAAGAAGGAGCTGTTCGCCAAAATCGAGAAGATCGCCAAGAAAGGCGCAGTCCTGGCGACCAACACGTCGTATCTCAACGTGGACGAGATCGCGAGCGTGACCAGCCGCAGGCCCGACGTGCTCGGCATGCACTTCTTCTCGCCCGCGAACGTGATGAAGCTGCTCGAAATCGTGCGCGGCAAGGATACCGCTCCCGACGTGCTCGCAACCGCGATGGCGGTCGGCAAGGCGATCCGCAAGGTGCCGGTGGTGGTCGGCGTGTGCCTCGGCTTCGTCGGCAACCGCATGCTCTCCGCGCGCGGGATCGAAGCCGAGAAGCTGCTGCTCGAAGGCGCGCTGCCGCAGGACGTCGACGGCGCGCTCACCGAATTCGGCTTCCCGATGGGGCCGTTCGCGATGAGCGATCTCGCCGGCATTGATGTCGGCTGGCGCTCGCGCAAGGAGCGCGGCGTGCGCGCCGAGATCGCGGACTCGCTCGCCGAGCAGGGCCGCTACGGGCAGAAGACCGGCAAGGGCTTCTATCTCTACGAGGGCCGCTCGCCGCGCCCCGATCCGGAGGTCGAGAAGCTGATCGTCGATGCCTCGGTGCGGCTCGGCGTGAAGCGCCGCAACGTCTCGAAGGAGGAGATTATCGAGCGGCTGATCTATCCGATGGTCAACGAGGGGGCGCGCGTTCTTGAAGAAGGGATCGCGACGCGCTCGGGCGACATCGACGTGGTTTGGCTTTACGGCTACGGCTTCCCGGCTTGGCGCGGCGGACCGATGCATTGGGCCGACACGGTAGGTCTCAAAAAGATCCGCGATCGCCTTCGGCAACTTGCCAAGGATTCAGGCGACAAGCGCCACGAGCCGGCCGCCTTGCTGAATAAACTCGCCGACGAAGGCGGCACGTTCGCCGGCTACGGCCAGCAGAAGGCAGCATAGGAGAAACACTTTTGTTTCCGCTCACCCTCACCCCCGCGAAAGCGGGGTCCAGGGCCAAAGAACTGGATGCCCGCTTCCACGGGCATGAGCGGACAGGGATAGAACAGGGAGCGACACATGTCCGAGGCCGTCATTGTATCCACAGCCCGCACGCCGATCGGCAAGGCGTTCCGCGGCGCCTTCAACATGACGCATGGCGCAACATTGGGCGGGCATGTTGTCGAACACGCCGTCAAGCGTGCCGGCATCGAGCCGCGCGAGGTCGAGGACGTGATGCTTGGCTGCGCGACGCCCGAGAAGGCGACCGGCTCGAACATCGCACGCTTGTCCGCGATCCGCGCCGGCATGCCGGTCACCGTCAGCGGCGTCACGGTCAACCGCTTCTGTTCCTCGGGCCTCCAGACTATCGCGATGGCGGCGCAGCGCATCATCGCGGGCGAGGCCGACTGCATCGTGGCGGGTGGGCTTGAGAGCATCTCGCTCACTCAGGAAGGCGGGCGCAGCGCGCCGGTGACCGAAGACTGGCTGCTCAGCCACAAGCCGGAAGTGTGGATGCCGATGATCCAGACCGCCGATATCGTCGCCGAACGCTACAAGGTGAGCCGCGAGGCGCAGGATGAGTATTCGCTGGAAAGCCAGCGCCGCACGGCAAGCGGCCAGCAGGCCGGCAAGTTCAAGGACGAGATCGTGCCGCTCGCCTCGAAGAAGAAGGTGGTCGACAAGAACACCAAGGCGGAGAGCATCGAGGACACGCTGCTCAAGAGCGACGAGGGCAATCGCCCCGACACCAATCTCGAAGGCCTCGCCAGCCTCAAGCCGGTGCGCGAGGGCGGCTTTATCACCGCCGGCAACGCGAGCCAGCTTTCCGACGGCGCTTCCGCCTGCGTGGTGATGAGCGCCCGCATGGCGGAGAAGAAAGGGCTGGCCCCGCTCGGGACCTTCCGCGGCTTCGCGGTCGCGGGCTGCGAGCCGGATGAGATGGGCATCGGCCCGGTGTTCGCGGTGCCGAAGCTGCTGGAACGGCAAGGCCTGTCGATGGACGACATCGACCTGTGGGAATTGAACGAGGCATTCGCCTCACAGGTGCTGTATTGCCGCGACCGGCTCGGTATCCCGCAGGAGAACCTGAATGTGAACGGCGGCTCGATTTCGATCGGCCATCCGTTCGGCATGAGCGGTGCGCGCATGACCGGCCACATTCTGATCGAGGGGAAGCGGCGCGGCGCCAAGAATGCGGTCGTCACCATGTGCATCGGCGGCGGCATGGGCGCGGCGGGGTTGTTCGAGATTCATTAGGACCGCCATGTTTCGCCTTGTCCTGGCTGCCGGCTTGCTGGCGTTGTCGCTGGGTGACGCCTTCGCCCAGTCTCAGCCCTATGCGGGGATGCAGACGCGCGCGATCAAGGCGCTGTCCGAACAGCAGATCGGGGACCTGAAAGCGGGGCGCGGCATGGGCCTCGCGCTTGTCGCCGAGTTGAACGGCTATCCAGGTCCGATTCACGTGCTGGAGCTTAGCGATGCGCTCGCGCTAAAGGCCGGGCAACTCGCGAGAGTGCAGGCACTGGTCGACAACATGAAAGCCGAGACAAAGCCGCTCGGCGAACAGCTGATCGCGCAGGAGGCCGAGCTCGACCGCCAGTTCTCGCAGAAGCGGGTCACGCGCGACACGCTGATGCGCGCGACGGCCGCAATCGGCGAGACGCAAGGTGCGCTGCGTAATGCGCATCTGAAATATCACCTCGCGACGCTCGATATTCTTAGTCCGACGCAGGTGCAGCGTTACGCGGAGCTGCGCGGCTATCAGTCGCGCGGCAACGAACACATGCATCATCACAGATAGACCGGCGCCAGGAGGACGTTCATGGACCTTCGCTTCACACCGGAAGAAAACGCGTTCCGCGAGGAAGTCCGCACCTTCTTCAAGGAGAACCTGCCCGAGGGCATCCGCAAGAAGGCCGCGGAGGGCATCCGCTACGTCAAGGACGATATCGTCACCTGGCAGCGCATTCTGAACAAGAAAGGCTGGGCCGCGCCGCACTGGCCAAAGGAATACGGCGGCACGGGCTGGAGCCCGGTGCAGCTCTACATCTACAAGGAAGAGATGCAGCAGGCGCCGGCGCCGGAGCCCCTGCCCTTCGGCGTCTCGATGGTTGGCCCCGTCATCATCCAGTTCGGCCGCGAGGACCAGAAGAAGAAGTACCTGCCGCGCATCCTCAATCTCGACGACTGGTGGTGCCAGGGCTTCTCCGAGCCGGGCGCGGGCTCCGACCTCGCCTCGCTCAAGACGAGCGCGAAGCGCGAGGGCGACCACTACATCCTCAACGGCCAGAAGACCTGGACGACCTCTGCACAATATGCCGACTGGATCTTCGTGCTCTGTCGCACCGACACTTCGGCGAAGAAGCAGGAAGGCATCACTTTCCTTCTCTGCGATATGAAGACGCCGGGCATCACCGTGCGGCCGATCCAGACCATCGACGGCAGCCATGAAGTCAACGAGGTGTTCTTCGACGACGTCAAGGTGCCGGTCGAGAACCGCATCTACGAGGAGAACAAGGGCTGGGACTGCGCCAAGTTCCTGCTCGGCAACGAGCGGAGCGGCATCGCGCGCGTCGGCGCCTCGAAGGCGCAGGTGCGGCGGCTGAAGGAAATCGCCGCGATGGAGCGCGTCGGCGACAAGCCGCTGATCGAGGACGAGCGCTTCGCGATGAAGATCGCCGCCATCGAGGTGGAGCTCAAGGCGCTGGAGATGACGCAGCTTCGCGTCGTCGCGAACGAGCGCAATCGCGGGCGCAGCAACAAGCCTGACCCGGCGTCGTCGATCCTGAAGATCAAGGGCTCGGAAATCCAGCAGGGCATTTCCGAGTTGCTGATGGAAGCGATCGGGCCTTACGCGCTTCCCGATCAGTTCCGCCATGACGATCGCTGGAACGAGCCGCCGGTCGGCCCCGACTACGCACCGCCGCTCGCGCCGCAGTACTTCAACTGGCGCAAGATCTCGATCTACGGCGGCTCGAACGAGATCCAGAAGAACATCATCGCGAAGGCGATATTGGGGTTGTAACTTTCTCCTTCGTCATCGCCCGCGAAGGCGGGCGACCCAGTAAACACTGCGCGTTCCGTGATTACTGGGTGCCCCGCCTTCGCGGGGCATGACGACAACATGGCATGCACGGGGCATCATGGACTTCGAACTTTCCGAAGAGCAGCGCCTGCTGAAAGACTCGGTCGAGCGGCTCTGCACGCAGCGCTACGAATTCGAGACGCGCAAGAAGTACATGAAGGAGACCGACGGCTGGAGCCGCGACATGTGGCGCCAATACATTGATCTCGGCCTCACGGCGTTGCCGTTCGCCGAGGAGCATGGCGGCGTCGGCGGCGGCTCGGTCGAGACCATGATCGTGATGGAGGCCTTCGGCCGTGCGCTGGCGCTTGAGCCCTACCTCGCGACCGTGGTGCTGGGCGGCGGCTTTCTGCGGCGCGGGGCAAGCGACGCGGTGAAGCAGGATGTCCTGCCGAAGGTCGCGGCCGGCGAGTGCCTGCTCTCATTCGCGCATATCGAGCGGCAGGCGCGCTACGACCTCGCGGATGTCGCGACGACCGCGAAAAAGGACGGCGCCGGCTATGTGCTCAACGGCGAGAAGAGCCTCAGCGTTCATGGCGACGTCGCCGACAAGCTGATCGTGTCGGCGCGCGTGTCGGGCGAGCAGCGTAGCAGGAACGGCCTCGGTCTTTTTCTTGTCGACGCGAAGGCGAACGGCGTGTCGCGCCGCGGATACCCCACGATGGACGGGCTGCGCGCCGCCGAAGTCACGCTGCAGAACGTCAAGGTCGATGCCGGTGCCGTCATCGGCGAGCCCGGCAATGCTTTTCCCCTGATCGAGCAGGTGGTTGATTCAGCGATCGCGGCGCTGTGCGCCGAGGCGGTCGGTGCCATGGGCGCAATGCATGAGATCACGGTCGACTATCTGAAGCAGCGCAAGCAGTTCGGTGTGCCGATCGGAAACTTCCAGGTGCTGCAGCATCGCGCCGGCGAGATGCTGATCGCACTCGAACAGGCGCGCTCGATGGCGATGCTCGCCACCATGATGGCGGATGAGGAAAATACGGCTGAACGGCGCAAGTCGATCTCGGCCGCGAAAGTGCAGATCGGCCGCTCCGCCAAGTTCGTCGGCCAGCAGGCAATCCAGCTCCATGGCGGCATCGGCATGACCATGGAGTACAAGGTGGGCCACTATTTCAAGCGCGTCACCATGATCGATACGATGTTCGGCGACGCCGACTACCATCTCGCCGCGCTCGCCCGCAGCGGCGGAATCATTGGCAAAGCGTGATACGCCCGTTTGATGCAGCGCAACTCGCGGCGCGCGCGATAAACTAGCGTCGCAAGAACGTCAGGGAGAATTCGCGATGTCCATTCCGGTGCTGCCGCCGCCGAGCCAGAAGGCGATCGATCTCGGCGAGAAGGTGAAGGCCTTCCTGCACGAACACATCATTCCGGCCGAGCACACCTATCATGAGCAGCTCGACAAGGGCGGCGATCGCTGGACCTCGCCGCCGATCATGGAGGAACTCAAGGCCAAGGCGAAGAAGGCCGGCTTGTGGAACATGTTCCTGCCGAAGAAGCACTATCCGGATTCGCTCACCAATCTCGAGTACGCGAGCATTTGCGAGACGATGGGCCGCTCGCCGATCGGCGGCGAGCCGTTCAACTGCTCGGCGCCGGACACCGGCAACATGGAAACGCTGATCCTCTACGGCACGCCGGAGCAGAAGAAGCAGTGGCTCGAACCGCTGATGGAGGGGAAGATCCGCTCGGCCTTCGCGATGACCGAGCCGGCTGTCGCCTCCTCGGACGCGACCAATATCCGCTCCTCGATCAAACGCGATGGCGATCACTACATCATCAGCGGCCGCAAGTGGTGGACCTCGGGCGCACCGGACAAGCGCTGCAAGATCTTCATCTTCATGGGGCAGAACGACCCGGACAATTCCGAGAAGCACAGGCGCCAGTCGATGATCCTGGTGCCGGCAGACACGCCCGGCGTGAAGGTGCTGCGCTCATTGCACGTGTTCGGCTATGACGACGCACCGCACGGCCACGGCGAGGTGACGTTCGAAAACGTGCGCGTGCCGGCCTCGAACATGCTGCTCGGCGAGGGCCGCGGCTTCGAGATCGCGCAGGGGCGCCTTGGGCCCGGCCGCATCCACCACTGCATGCGTACCATCGGGCTCGCAGAGCGCACGCTGGAATCACTCTGCCAGCGTGCGATGTCGCGCACCGCTTTCGGCAAGACCATCGCCGAGCAGGGCGTGACGCGGCAGTGGATCGCGGAATCGCGCATGGAGATCGAGCAGTCGCGCCTGCTCACGCTGCATGCCGCGCACATGATGGACACCGTCGGCAACAAGGCGGCGCGCCGCGAAATCGCGATGATCAAGGTGGTGGCGCCGAAGATGGCGCAGAAGCTGGTCGACCGCGCGATCCAGGTGCACGGCGGCGGCGGCGTGTCACAGGACTTCCACCTCGCCTACGCATATGCGCGCACCCGCACCATGCGTATCGTGGACGGCCCGGACGCCGTGCACGAGGAGGCGGTGGCGCGGCTGGAACTGCGCAAGTACGAGGACCGGAGCCAGAAGAAGTAGGCGGCGAGGCCTCTCCTTCTTTCCCCTCTCCCGTTTGCGGGAGAGGGTGCCGAGCAAGCGTAGCGAGTGAGGCGGGAGAGGGCCTCGGCCTGAATAGCCCTCTCCCGGCCGCTCACTTCGTTCGCGTCCACCCTCGCAAGCGGGAGAGGGGAAAGCGAGCGTGTGGCTCGCCTCACGCAATCGTCACGCCGCCGTCCGCCACGATCACCTGACCCGTGATGAAGCTTGCGGCAGGCCCGGCGAGGAATGCCGCAACGCCGCCGATCTCGTCCGGCGCACCGATGCGGCGCAGCGGGGTCTGCGCATTCCGCCGCTTCAGATTCTCCTCGTTCTCCCATAGCGCGCGCGCGAAGTCGGTCTTGACCAGGCCGGGCGCGATGCAGTTGACGCGCACGTTCTTTGGCCCCCACTCGACCGCAAGGCTGCGGCCGAGCGAGAAATCCGCCGCCTTCGAGATGCCGTAGGCGCCGAGCATTCCCGAGCCGCGGATGCCGCCGATCGACGAAACGATGATCACCGAGCCGCCGCCGCGCTCGACCATCAGCGGGATCGCCAGATTGCAGAGCCAGAGATTGCTCTTGATGTTCGACGCCATGATCTTGTCGAACTGCTCGTCGGAGATCCCGCCGAGCGGCCCGTAATACGGGTTCACCGCGGCATTGCACACCAGGATGTCGATCCCGCCGTACTGCTTCACGGTCCCGGCAATCAGCGCCTCGACTTCCGGTTTGCGCGAGATGTTGCACGGAATGACGGTCGCATCGCCGCCCTTGCCCTTGATGCCGGCCGCGACGGCCTCGCAGGCGTCGGCCTTGCGGCTCGACACCACCACCTTGGCGCCGAGCGCCGCGCAGTGCTCGGCAATCGAGCGGCCGATGCCCCGGCTCGATCCGGTGACGATGGCGACCTTGTTGTCGAGGCTGAACGGCGAGGCCATGGCGTGCTCCCTTTGCTGCGGGAATGATGCATGGCCCGCGCGCCGCGACAAGGCGGCGGGTTTCGCGGGGCGGAAGGAGGTGTTCGGGCACACCGCGTTCCGCTAAGGTCCTTTCGAGGAACACGACAGGGAGATGAGCGATGCGTTCATGGATCGCGGCGGGAATTGCCGCACTGGTGCTGGCGTTGCCGGTTTCGGCACAGGCGCAGAAGCCTGAAACCGCAAAGGTCCGCCTCGCGGTCGGCGGGAAGTCCTCGCTCTATTACCTGCCGCTCACCGTTACCGAGCGCCTCGGCTACTTCAAGGACGCGGGTCTCGATGTCGAGATATCGGATTTCGCCGGCGGCTCGAAATCGCTGCAGGCGATGATCGGCGGCAGTGCCGACGTCGTGACTGGCGCGTTCGACCACACCATCCAGATGCAGGCGAAGAACCAGGCGATCGTCGCGGTGGTGCAGCTCGGACGGTTTCCGGGCTTTGCGCTCGCGCTGCGCAAGGAGAAGGCTGCCGGCTACAAGAGCGCGAAGGATCTCAAGGGCATGAAGATCGGCGTGACCGCACCCGGATCGAGCACGCATTTCATGGCGCTGCACATGATGACGCAGGAAGGGCTCAAGCCAGAGGATGCTTCCTTCATCGGCATCGGGGCGGGCAATACCGTCGTGGCGGCGGTGAAGCGGGGCGAGGTCGACGGGCTCGTCAATGTCGATCCGATGATCAACCTGCTCAACGAGGAGGGCGAGATCAAGATCGTCGCCGACACGCGCACGATGGAGGGCACCAACAAGGTCTACGGCGGCCCCTACCCGGCCGCGGTGCTCTACGCGACGGCCGCGTTCGTCGAGAAGAATCCCGGTACGACGCAGGCGCTGGTGACTGCCTTCGTGCGCGGCCTGAAATGGGTGCAGTCGCACTCGCCGGAGGAGATCGCGAAGGTGATGCCGGAGGAGTACGCGCTGGGCAACAAGGCGCTGTATGTGGAGTCGATCAAGACCAACCACCCGGCCTATTCGCCGGACGGCAAGTTCATGCCGAACGGCCCGGAGACGGCGCTGAAGGTTCTGAAGGAATTCGACAAGAACGTACAGAGCGCGAAGATCGATCTGTCGAAGACCTACACGGCGAGGTTCGTCGACGCGGCGAACGCGGGGCATTGAAGGCTGCGTCATCACGGGGACCGCAGCGATTCAGTCGGACTTCATTTCGCTCTAGTGCGGCGGCCGCTGATTGGTGGCGAGCCTCGCGCGATCGACTCGCAGGAACATCACTTGCGCGTCATCGGTCCAGAGCACCAGCGTGCCGTCCGATAGCGCGCCGATGTCGCGGAGGCGATGGCCAAGCGGGACCGGTTCGCTGTAGACCACGCGGCCCTCGCGATCGCGGCGCAGCCGGTGCAGCGCTTGCGCGCGCAGCGATTCCACCAGCAGATCGCCGTCCCATGCGGGATGGAAGCCAGCGACCTCGATCAGATTCGAGACACCAATCGACGGGACCCAGGCGAACACCGGCGGCTCGAACGGGTGTGACTCGGCCACCGTGCTGTTCGGCCAGCCATAGGTGCCGTAATGCGTCCCGTAGGTCGCGATTGGCCAACCGTAATTCTTCCCCGCGACGATCAGGTTCAATTCATCGCCGCCCTCCGGCCCATGCTCGGTCGAATAAAGCGCACCCGCCGCGGTGACCGCGAGACCCTGCGGATTGCGATGCCCCAGACTGACGCGCGTCTTCGCATTAGTGCGCAGATCGATCTTCAGGATCTTGCCGAAGTCGCTGTCCGGGTCCTGCGCTTCCAGCCGCGACCGCATGAAGACGTTGTCCTGATTGTAGTCCCCGGCCGTGAGATAGAGATCGTCTCCGCGCAAGAGCATCCGGCCGCCGCCGGCAATGCCCGAGTACCATTCGGCGGCGAGCGGCAGACCCTCGTAGACATCCTGCCACGCGCCGAGCGGCGCCAGCTCTTCGCTGAGCAGGATCGCCGACACAGCGAGCGCCGTCGTTCGGAGTTCGGGCACATAGCGCTCGTAGGAGACGAACAGGCGGACACCGGCCGGCTCCCTGCGCGATTCCACATCGTGCACGACAAAGCCGGTGTTCACCCAAAATGGGCCGGCCAACATCGGCTTACGCGCGTACTGCTCATAGTCACCGGCGTGATTGTCGATCGGCGGGAGCGCCAACGCGCGCACAGTTTCGTGTTCGAGGGCGAAAAATGCGCCTTGCAAGTCGACGATGACGATCATGTCGTCGATGACGGTCATGCCGCCACCCGCGCCAGGATGGACTCCGAGCGCGGGCGGGATCGCTACCGTGTCGATCGAGAGCGGAAGCAGCGCGGTATCGAGGAAGCGATAGACGTGTTCGGCCGGAAGTGCGGTGTCGCTCGCGCGGCCGGAA
>Ga0310810_10005768_pt1 | contig 13900 bp, 9 predicted proteins | sample NCmetagenome_FD_207641 | JGI IMG/M metagenome (GOLD analysis project Ga0310810, IMG submission 207641) | Soil microbial communities from experimental microcosm in Duke University, North Carolina, United States - NC | ecosystem: Engineered > Artificial ecosystem > Soil microcosm > Unclassified ... | reverse complement strand
CGGCGATGAGACTCCGCCAGGCGTTGATACCGATCGGCGAAGAATGAGTGCGCTTCGGGTGTCAGTTCGCCGTCTCGTCCGACGCGGGCGAACCACACCAGCACCTTGGCGGACACCAGGTCGGCCGCCAACAGCAGCGATGACTCGGCTTGGGGTGGCTGTCTCCTCATTCCAAGCTCCTGCTGTGACATCAGCAACTCGGCGTATTCCGTGTGTTCCGCGGCCAACGGCGTAATCCGCGACCGCTCAGTGCGGCGCCGCGGCCGCGAATGCGTACAGCGTCGACTTCGTGCGCAGGTAGATCTTGCCGTCGGCGATGGCCGGCGTCGCGAAGACTTCGTCGCCGAGCGGATTGACCGCCAGGATCTCCCACTCGCCCTTGGCATCCACCACGGACGCCGTGCCGTCCTGGCTGACGAGGAAGACCTTGCCGTCGGCGCCGACCGGGGACGCGAAGTACTTGTCGATCGCTCCCTTCAGCCGCCCCTGCTTCAGCACGTTGCCGGTGGCCGGATCGATCGAGAGCAGGATGCCGCTGTCGTTGACCATGAAGAGCACGCCCTGGTAGAGCAGCGTCGAGGGGACCTGCGGCACCGGCCGGGTGTACTTCCACTTGACCGCGCCGGCCGTCACGTCCCCCTTGCCCCCGAGCTTGATCGCGAGCAGGCCGTTTTCGGCGGCGAGCATCGCGCGCATCACGTCCCATTCCTTCGCGTCCAGCTTGCCGTCACGATCGCCGTCGAACGCCGGAAACCCGTTCCTGGGGCTCAGCATCTTGTCGAGCGCGGGAGGCCCCCCGGTGACCTCGGTGTCGGCGATCTTGCCGTCGTTGTTCTTGTCGTAGATCTTCAAACCCTCGTCCCACGGGATCGTCGGTACCTGGGTGCCCACTTGATTCTGCGGAAAACCCCAGCCGTTGATCCACGCCGTATCCCCTTCGATCGACACGACCGACTTCATCTCGCACGCGAGGCCGCGCACCCACCACACCCGGTGGCCGTCCTTCACGTCGTACGCCGAGAGCTGGAACGACTCGGGAATCAGGATCTGCCTGCCGCCCTCCTTCGACTCGTACACCGTCGGCGTGGAGTATCCCGAAATGACGCCGGGCCGATCGATCTTGTATCGCGGCTTCCCGGTCTTCGCGTCGACACCAAGCAGATAGGATCCGGTGTCCTGATCGACCGGAAGCACCAGCGTCCCGTCGACGACGATCGGCGACGCGCCGAAGCCGTAATACATGTTGAACGGCCCGAGCGGCAGCCGCCACAGTTCCTTGCCGTCCGCCGTGAACGCGATCAGTCCGAAGTCCTGGAAGAACGCATATACGGCGGTGCCGTCGGTGACGGGCGACGGCGATGCCGGCCCGTTGACGTTCTCGATTCGTCCAGCCTGCCGGCGAGGCACCTCGCGCCGCCACAACTCCTTGCCGGTCGCGCGGTCGAGCGCGAGCACGACCAGCGTCTGGCCGTCGATGCCCGTCATGAAGATGCGCGTGCCCGTCAACACGGGCGACGAGTGGCCCGCCGGCACCGCGGCTTTCCATACGACGTTTTTCGACGGGCCGAACTCGGCCGGCAGCCCGGTGGTGTTCGCGACGCCCGTTCCGTTGGGTCCGCGAAAGCGGGACCAGTCGGGATCCGATGCGCCGAGCGACAGCGCGACGAGGCTGAACGCGATGAGTTTCATCATTTGGATCCAATGGCCCACAAGAATTTCGTTGTCCGGAAGTACATCCGCCCGCCGGAGATCGCCGGCGAACTGAGCGTGTAGTCGTCGAATTCGTTCTCCGCGAGCACCTGGAACTCCGGTCCCGCCTTGATGACGCTCGTCACGCCATCCTCGTTGGTGATGTAGATCTTGCCGTCGGCCAGCACCGGCGAGCCGCTGTAGGTCCCGGGGCGCAGCCGCTGCCGGCCGTAAATCTCCTTCCCGGTCGGCGCGTCAAGACAGAACATGATCCCGCGATCGTTGACGACGTACATGTACTTGCCATCGGTAACCGGCGTCGGCACATCCGGACCGCTGTCGAACGACCAGATGACGTGAGACTTGGTCGCGCCGCTGCCCCCGCTGGCCTTGAGCACGAGCATCGGCCGCTCGCGCGTCGGCGCGATGATCAGATCCCCATGAACCACCGGAGATGCGACGATCCGGTAGTTGGGGTTATTGGTCGGATTCAGCCCGTCCACTCTCCACAGCTCTTTCCCCGTGGCGACGTCATGGCCGGTGACGACGTCGCCCCCGGTCACGACGATTTCTTCGGACCCGCCTGTCTTCAGGATCGCCGGGGTCGTGTACGAGTCGGGCGACTCCATGTGGGCGTTCGTCGGCCGCTCGACTCGCCACGTCGTCTTTCCGGTCGCTTTGTCGATGCGGAGGAGGTAGGACGGATCGTCCGTACGCATGCCGTGGAGCACCTGGACGAACAGCGAATCGCCGTGGAGCAGCGGCGACGAGCCGTAACCCCAGTTGAGGCCAAACGGCCCGTAGTCCTTCTGGATATCGCGGTGCCAGATTTCCTGTCCGGTGAAGTCGAATGCCTTGAGGATGCCCGTCCCCGTCATGACCCACACGTTCGTGCCGTCGGTCACCGGCGACGGCGTGGACTGGTTCTGTTTGCGCTGCATGCGATTGCCGCCGCCGAGCGGACGCTGCCACTGGATCGTCCCCTTGAGGCGATCGACGCACCAGAGGTGCAGGCTCGGCGTGTGGCCGGTGTCGGGCAGCGCGTCGGCGACGTTCAGGAAGATGCGGTCGCCCCAGATGATCGGCGTCGAGCCCGACAGCGCCGGCATGGGCAGCTTCCACAAAATGTTCTCGGTCTGCGTCCACTTGACCGGCAGATTCGTCTCGCTACTGATCCCGTTGTGCGAGGGACCCCGCCAGTGGGGCCAGTTCTCGGCGCCCACAGGCGCGACAGCGCAGGCGAGGAGGATCGCGGCAATGGTATGGCTACGCATCTAGCGACTCCACTATCTGTACGGGGACGCGCCCTGGCACAAAGATCACAAAGATCACGAAGTTCACAAAGGACGATCTTAGTGCGAGTGCGTGGACCCGTCGTTCGGTTCTCACTCCGACCTCAGCGCACCTACCAGCGACATCCGCAGGGCCGCTCGTGTCGCGATGAGGGACGATACCAGTCCCGCCGCGAGCACCGCAACCACCAGGGACCAGCCGCCCGCAGTGAGGGGCAGGCGCGCGCCGCGCTCGAGCGCGGCGGGGGCAATCGCCACCACCGCGCTGATGGCGCCGGCAGCCAGGCCCCAGCCCAGCAGAACCGCGTTCTCCGACAGGATGATGGCGAACAGCTGCGCGCGGCCGTAGCCAACGGCGCGGAGGAGCGCCAGCTCCTTCCGGCGCTCGAGCACGTTACGCAGAAGTACGGCCGCGAGCCCGACCGTGCCGACCAACAGCCCGAGTCCTCCCAGCGTCTGGAACGTGGACAAATAGGTGTTTTCCACGGCGTGAAACTCCGCGAGGCGCTGTGCGCTGAGAGCCGCATCGGCGCCGAGGTCCTCCGCACCGCGCTCCACGGCGGCACTGAGCTCCGCAGCCTTGTCGGCCGCGACGTCGATCATCAGGAAGCGGTAGCCCTGCTGCTCAGGAAAAAGCGCGATGAAATTGGCCTCGGCCATCAGCAGCGCTCCCTGGAAAACGCTGTCGCTCAGGGCCGCCACGAATCGGAGCCGGACGGGCTTGCCTGTATTCGTCAGGACCATCTCGTCGCCGAGCGACTTGTGCAGCACGTAGGTCATCGAGTTGGCGTCGGCCGCGATCGGGATGACCCCCTCCGGCAGCGTCCTCGTGAGCAGGAGCCACGGATTCCGTTTCTCCGCATCCGTTGCGGCGAGCGAGCCCTGAAAAGCAAAGCGGCCCGAGTCAATCAGCCGCCGGCTGACGCCGAGGATGCGCGGGTTCGTCGGCTCGTAGAGATTCAGGCAGCTCGTCTCGTCGCCGGGACGCACGCGGAAGGGCTCGATCGTGATGTCGCTCCGGCCGCCGAGCCCAAGGGCCAGGCGGCCGTCCGGCGAGTTGGGATCGTGGATGACGGGCAGCAGCAGGTCGACCATCAGCGGATAGCCGCCCGTGCCCGAACCGCGATCGGCCGCGTCACTGTCTCCCTTCCGGAACGCGTCGACGGAGATGAGGATGAAGGTGGCCGACGCGATCACGGCGATCGCGAGGACACTGCGTCCGGGACGTTCGGTGGCGTTGCGGACGCCGAGGCCGGCGATCGAAGGGGTGCTCGAGCCGCGGGCCGCCGCGGCCAACCGCCAGTGCAGCACACACAGGCAGGCGATGAGAATCGCGGCGGCGGCGCCGAAAAAGGCGCCTGCTGGGGGGATCACTTTCATCGCGGCGCCGGCCATCAATCCGCATCCGAGCAACGCGGACATCAGAGCGCCCGCCTTCGCGCCTCCGGCGCTTCGGCGGGCCAGGCCCGTGTCGGCGCGAATGGTGCCCGCCAACAAGCTTCGTTCTGAAATCCGAGCCAGACTCCGCAGCGTCCACCAGATGCACGCCATCGCGGCGATCACGGCGCCCGCGGCGCCGGCAACGAGCGAGATCGGCGAGACGTGGAGCGTGAGGAGGGTCGTTCCCACGGCCCCCGACCACCAGGTTCTCAAGCCGGCCATCATCGCGGCGCCGTAGGCAACCGCGCCCGCCATGCCGATGACGCTGCCGAGGAGCGCGAGGAGCAGCCCTTCAGAGGCGAACAGCCTGCGCACCTGTGGCGTGCTGAACCCGACCGCACGCAACAGCCCGACCTCGCGCGCGCGCTGCTCGACGCCCAACCTGAAGAAGAGGGCGGCGAGCACGAGGGCCGACGCGACGAGAAAGAAACTGAAGTAGACGAAGTACTCGCCGAAATCCGTGGAGCCGCGTGAGGCGTTCAGCGCCTCGGCCCGGGCTGACCGCACGATGAATCCCGTACGCGCCGGGTCGAGCTCGGATCTGAGCGCCGCTTCGAAGCGCTCACGGGCAACCGTCAACGGCTGGCCCGCGGGCAGAATTCGGATCGAGGTTCGATCGCCGTAGCGCGTGGTCCAGAGCTCGCGGCCGGCGGCAAACGGAATAAAGGCCTTGGGCGTGGTCCGGTACTGCTTCCAATAGGCTTCGTCCACTGGCCGTACACGCTTGAGGTCGATCGGGAACGGCGGATCCCAGTCGCCGAGTGTGTCGGCATCAGAGATGCCGGGATACACGGGCGCAAGACGGCGGTCGGCGGCGGCGTCGGCAATGGGCACGACCGCCGCCAGCTTGAAGTCCGCGCTGCGGGTCTCGAGCAGCCCGGGCTCCTGCCAGACGTAATAGTCGAGAACGATCGTGTCTCCCGGCTTCACCGCCAGTTCCTTCGCCGTCCAGTCATTCAGGACGATGGGCGGCAGTACGGGAGGCTGGGTCCCATCCTTGCGCCACGGCCGCGCCAGCTCGGGGGCGATCTCCTCGGCGCTGATGGCCGTCACGAGCGAATAGGGCACCTGACGGTCGCCGCTGCGGATCGAGTTCGCAAGGTAGGTGAGCACCGGGCGCGGCTGGGTCGCGGAGACGACGGCGGCGTGGTCCACGGCATCCGCGCGTGTCGCGTCAATGAGTCCCGCGGTGGTCTCCACGGCGAGCGCGTGCTGGTCCTCGAGCGAGTGCAGCGAGAGGCCGTAATCTTCCAGGAGCGCGTGCTGCTTCAACAGGGCCGCCAATGGATCGCCCGTCAACCCATCGCGGTCCGCGATCAGCATCGCGTTGACGAGGTGTCTCTGCTCGAGATCCTGCTGCAGCCGGGACAGACTCACGAAGACGGCGCGGACAGCCCCCTGCTGCGGCTGGATCGAGAAGTCGCCGAGCTGGTCGGGGCTGACGATGGCGCGAACCGTCAGCCGGATGGTGCGGCCGGGATCCTCTTTCCGTCCATGCAGTGACTCGGTTGGAATGGCGGAGGGCCTCTCCACGCGGACGAGTACCGTGGCTCCCTCACCGGCGCCGATATCCGCCGCGAGCGCGGAGCTCAGGAGTGCGTCGCGCGCCGCGGGGCCGCTGCGCGACTCCACATGGTGAAAGCGCCAGAAACGATCGTCGACGCCGTACACCTGCACTCGTGACGCCCGTCGTCCGCTCCCCTGCTCCGTCACGAGGCCCTGCATGACGATGAGCGGGGTGATGCCGTCGTAGGCCGCCGCGAACGCCGAATTCCCACGCAGATCGTCCGCGAGCGCTTCGCGAAAGAACGTCGTCGCCACGACCACGCGATCCGTCCGGCCGAGCCGCTGGAGGACGAGATCGCGCAGGCTGCCGCGCACCGAATCGCCGACGAGCAGCGCGCCGGCGAGCACCGCCACGGCCGTCGCGACGCCTGCGATCACGGCAAGGTTGGTCCGCCAGTAATGGCGAAGCCCGGCCATGACGAGTGTCCGGGGGTTCATGATCGTTCGAGATGCGCGTCGATCAGATTGAACCGCGCGGGCAGCTTCTCGGCGAGCGCCGCGCTGTGGGTGACGACAATGAGGATGGTCTGCTTCAACTTGTGAAGCTCCAGCAGAACGGACGCGACGTTGTCGGCGGCCACGCGATCGAGGTTGCCGGTCGGCTCGTCGCATAAGAGCAGCCGTGGCCCGCGGACCAGCGCGCGGGCGATCGCGACGCGCTGCCGCTCGCCGCCCGACAGTTCCCCGGGCCGATGCTCGATGCGATCGGCCAGGCCTACCTGTTCGATCAGCTGACGCGCGCGCGCCTGTTCCGCCTTCGCCTCCAGGCTTCGGCGAGACGAGTCCTGCCCGACGAGTGTCGGGATGAGCACGTTCTCGAGCACGGTGCACTGCGGCAGCAGGCAGTGGTCCTGGAAGACGAATCCGATCTGCGTGTTGCGGAACGCCGCGAGATCGATGGGGCTCAGCTCGAACGGATTGCGGCCGTCGAGCGTGACCGTACCTGACGAGGGAGGCTCGAGGCCGCCGAGTATGTACAGGAGTGAGCTCTTGCCGCTGCCCGACGGTCCCATGATCGCGGCGGCGTCGCCCGGCGCCATGTCGAAGGACACGCCGGACAGCACGCGCAGCGGGCCGCGCGGCGTTGGGTACTCCTTGGCGAGATCAGTGACCTTGAGCATCAGCGGATCTTCCGCCTAAAGGCGGAAGCCACGGGATTCTCTATTTGATTCATGCCTCTATTTGATTCATGCCTCTATTTGATTCATGCCTCTATTTGATTCATGCCTCTATTTGATTCATGTGGCTTCCGCCTTCAGGCGGAAGTTGGAGACGAGCGAGTCGTACACCGCCATCAGCCGGTCGGTCGATCGCGTGATGCTGTAATGCTCCCGGACGCCGTCGAAGCCGGCGCGCCCGAGCCGTTCGCGGCGGACCGGGTCCTGCCAGAGGCTGTGCAGGGCGTCGGCGAGCGCCTTCGTGTCATCGGGCGGCACCAGCACGCCGCCGCCAGTCTTCTCGACGATCTCGGTGAATGCGCCGCGCCGCGGCTGCACGACCGGGACGCCCTCCCCCATCGCTTCCAGGAGGAAGACCCCCTTCGGTTCGTCATAGGGCGCGGGCACCGACAGCACGTCGAGCGACTGCAGGAATGCCAGTTTGCCGTCGCGATCGACCGCGCCGTGATACATGAACTCGCCGGCCAAACCGGCCTTCGCGAGATCCCGCTTGACGCCGTCCAGGTACGACGCGTGCGCCGGCGCCATGTAGCCGGCGGCATCGAGGCGCATCTTCGCTGCGGGCGCGCTCGCGCGCAACCGTTTGTACGCCTCGGCCAGCACGTGCAGCCCCTTTTCGGGAGCCACCCGGGCGAAGTAGCCGACGCGGAAGGTGTCGTCCGTGCGCGTCGCGCGCTCGTAGCCCGCGAGGTTGATCCCGAGAGGGACGACCGAGATCTTGCCGGCGGGAATCTTCAGCATCTCCGACATGATCGGCACGTAGTAGTCGCTCACCGACAGAAAGTGATCGACGTCCTTGACCTGTTCGCGGATCAGCGCCACCGCCCGGCTGCGATACGGCTCGACCAGTCCGTTCAGGAACAGGTCCTCCCCCTGGAGGGTACAGCAGATGGGCCGCTTCACCGCGCGGCGGAGCGGCGCCGCGAGGCCGATGAGGAGCGAGTTCGGCAGGTTGACGACGTCGGGAACCGCCTCGTCGGCGATCCACTCGAGGAGCTTGTCGAACTCCCGGCGCAGCACGCCGCGGTCTCCCTCGAGCATCGAGATCGTCAAGTCGCCGAGCAGCCTCGGATCGGTCGAGAGCGATCGGCTGGCGAACGCGTTGATGACCCATGGCGCGTCCCACAGGCGATCGAGGAAGCGTGGAGTCTTCCGGAAGATCGACGAGTACTGCTGCAGGTAGATGCTGATCCCGCCGAACAGCACACGTTTGTTGCTGACGTTCGCTTCGTCAGGATTCGTGGGCGTGTAGAGCGGCAGCAGGGTCACCCGGTGGCCCCGCCGCAGGAGCTCCACCGCGAGCGCGTTGTCGCGCGAGCACGAGCCGCAGTACATGCCCGCGGCGCCGGCCGTGATCGAGAGGATGTTCATGAACGGGCCACGGCGTCGGCACGAAGATCACAAAGTTCACAAAGATCACGAAGGCCAAAGCTCCACAAAGATTCCCTGCGATGTCCAGCTCTTTGTGATCTTCGTGGTCTTCGTGATCTTGGTGATGAAACCGTGACGTCGTGAGCCATCGTCAGAGCTCCGCGGTCTGGAACGCCCTCGCGCGGAACAGGAAGTCGATGAGGTTCCCCTCATGCGGCTGCAGCCAGTTCAACTGCGTCGTCGGCACGGGACCGAGGTTCAGCCGGTCGACGTGGACGGCGTCGATCAGCCTGCGCTGCAGCGCGCGATCGTTCGTGAGGGCCGTGCAGACGAGGGTCGGCCCGATCGCCTCGAGCATCTTCGCCTCGGCGCATTGGACGACGGCGACGAAGGGGAACATGTATTCCTTCTTCGCCGCCGGCGCGTCCGGCGAATCGCAGTGGAGGACGGTCGGCAGCAGGTAGTCCGCGCGCCCCTGCTTCACGAGGCGCGGGGCGCCCTCGCGATACTTCGCGGTCACGTCGGTCACGCCGGGCGTCTGGAGGTCGGCGTCGATGGACTGCGAGATCGCGTCGGCCACGCCTGGCACCGTGAAGGCGGCCAGGCTGGCGGCCGGATCGTCGGGAGGCAGCGGGACGATCGTCGCGAGCCGGCGCGCGATGGCGTCGGCGATTTCGCGGGTGTGGCGGCTGGCCCAGATCCCCGAGCAGTTGATACAGCCGCGTCCACTGTTCAGGAACACGCTGTCGACCATCATGTCGAGAAACTGTTCCCAGCGATCCACCACGTCGTCGCCGATCACGATCTTGGAGAAGCCGGGACCGTGCGCCTGCACCTTCGGGTTGCCGCGGTAGCGATCCACGGTCGGCTGGCCGCCGAAGATCATCGTCCGGTCGACGGCATCGAGGACCGCGGCGCCGACGTCCGCGCCGCCTGGATAGAGCGAGATGGCTGCGCGCGGGATGCCGGCCTGGAAGAACGCTTCCGTCATGCGGTACGGCGTCCAGGGCTCCTGGGGGCCCGGCTTCAGGACGAGTCCGATCTGCAGCGGGATGATCGGCAGCCACAGCGTATGGACGCCCGGAGAGTTCGACGGCAGCACGAGGCCGACGACGGGACTCTGGACCTGGAAGCTGATGGGGACCCCGCGTTCGACGCCGTGGCCGGTCGAGAGGACGTCGAGCGAGAGCCCGCGCGTCAGGTTGTCGAGAATCTTCCGCATCTCGGCGAGCACGAAGCCGTTCTTCTTCATGTTCGCGCGGCACATTCTCTCGGGAAGTCCCGTGCTGGCCGACTGTGCGCGCGCAAACTCGTCGGGCGACTGGCTCCCGTCACCGATCGGGAGCGTGGCATTCATGTAGAGCTCACCGGCCTTGGCGGCGCGCGCGATCAGCTCGTCGATGGGGATTTCGCGCAGCACGTCGCGCGCGCGCTGCGCCTTGCGCATGTCGCGCTGAATCAGCCCGCCATTAGCGCGGCTGACGGTCGCGATCGGCTCGCCGGTCGAGAAATGGACGACCTCGTCCTTCTCGAGGCTGTCGTAGGGTGTTCCCCACCGAAGTACGGGCAGATGCAGCATCGCTTATGTAGTGCTGTCTCTCAATAGACACCGACGGTGGTCGTCGAAGCGAACCCGCGGTACGGCCGGACCCCGCTGACACCGTCCCAGGGATACGTGTCGTAGGGCGGCTCGCGTTCGCCTTCGTCGCGCTCGAGGAACCCCGGCATGAAGAACTCCTTCGTGAGCGTCGTGAGCTTCACGCGGCCGGTCTGCCCGTACTCGACGACCTTGTTCTGATCATCGAAGTCGACGACCTCGACCACGGCGCGGGGCTGCGGCGCGTAATAGGTGATCTTGTAGCCGTTGTGCGGGCCGCTGGGTGCGCTCGCCGCGAGGCCCATCAGCGTGTTGCCGTAGGTCGGCGTCATATACGCGCCGTCGAGCAGCTCTTCGTGCGCGAAGCGGTTCCACTGCGGCGTGAACTCCGTGCCGCCTGAGAAAATCCCGGTGACCCCCATCTGCCGGATCGTCGTGCCCATCGACTCGAGACGGAGCGCCAGCGATTCCAGCAGCTTCGGCGTCGCAAACATGCAGCGGATGTCGTGGCCGGCCTGAAGAATCGTCACGGCCTGGTCGATCACGTGATCCTTGTACGCCTGGAGGTGTTCGGACCAGCCCTTCTTGATAAGTTTGACGACCCAGCGCGGATCGAGGTCGACGCAGAAGCTGATGCCGCCGCGGTATTGGGCGAGGTGCTCAACGGCGAGCCGCAGGCGCCGCGGCCCCGACGGCCCGAGCATCAGCCAGTTGGAGCCCTTCGGAAAGTACTCGTCCGGCAGCGTGCGGCTGAAGAGCTCGTAATCCGTCCGGAAATCCTCGGAGGCGATGCGCGTCTTGGGGATGCCGGTCGTGCCGCCGGTCTCGAAGACGAAGATCGGCTTTCCGTCGAGACCCTTGGGAATCCATCGCTGCACCGGCCCGCCGCGCAGCCACTCGTCCTGGAACTCGCCAAAGCGCTGCAGGTCGGCGAACGTCTGGATCTCACGGCGCGGATCCCAGCCGGCCTTCTTCGCGAAGTCGAGCCAGAACGGCGTGCCGGTCGCGGGGTCGAAATGCCAGGCGACCACCTCGCGCATCCACGCGTCGAGTGAGTCCTGTGGCCCGCTGGTTGGCGATGGGGGCATGGCATCGTAGTATATCTTCCTTGCGGGCCGCACTCGTTACATCCATCACAGTGCTCGTGTACGCGCTGCACCAGGACTTCTGGTTCTGGCGCACGGCGCGGCCACTCGTCTTCGGGTTCCTCCCGATCGGGCTCTTCTACCACGCCGCCTACACCGCTCTGATTTCGCTCTTCATGTGGTACCTGGTCCGCGCCTTTTGGCCCTCGCACCTCGAAGAGTCGAGCGGCAAATGATCCCAGCGCTGGTCGTGTTCGGGTATCTCGCAGTGGTCCTCGGAATCGGTCTCTTCGCGGGGCGTGCGCGCCCGGGGGCAGCCGGGACTGGCGAGGCCGAGGACTACTTCCTGGCCGGCCGCACGATCGGGCCCGCGGTCTTCCTCCTGTCGCTCTTCGGTACCAACATGACGGCGTTCTCGATCCTGGGCGCGTCCGGCCATGCCTTCGCCAACGGCATCGTCACCTACGGCCTGATGGCGTCCTCGTCGGCGCTCGTGATTCCGCTCGGGATCTTCCTGATCGGGACGCGGCTGTGGGCGCTCGGCAAGCGGCACGGCTTCATGACGCCGGTCCAGATGTTCCGCGACCGCTGGGAATGCGGCCACATCGGCACCGTCATCTTCGCCGTGCAGGCCGTGCTGCTCGTGCCGTACATCGTCATCGCCGTCATGGGGGGCGGCACGACATTGCGAGCGGTCAGCAACGGGCTCGTGCCGTACTGGCTCGGTGGCGCGGTCGTCTCGCTGGTCATCATGGGATACGTGTTTTTCGGCGGCATGCGCGGCACCGCCTGGGTCAACACGTTTCAGACGGTCCTGTTCCTGTCGTTCGGCGCGATCGCGGTGGTCGTGATCGCCCGGGGCATGGGCGGGTTCTCGAACGCGATGGAATCGCTGCTGGCGTCGCCGGGCACGGCGCCGCTCCTGACACGCGAGCGCGTGTCACCGCTCTACTTTCTCAGCTACACCTTCATCCCGCTGTCGTCCCTCGCGTTTCCTCATATCGGCATCTTCTGCCTGACGGCAAAGCGTCTCTCCCACTTCCGGAAGACGGTCATTCTCTATCCGCTCTGCATGCTCGCCATCTGGCTGCCCTCGGTGTTCCTGGGCCTGGTGGCCAACAAGGCCGTGGATCTCCCGCCCATCAGGGCCAAACTCGAGGCGCGCGCCACTCTCGCGGCGCCGGGAGCGGTGCTCCCGCCGGAGCGGCGCGCCGAGCTCCGCGCCGCGGCGAGCGGCGACGACGTGATCCTGAAGCTGGTGGAAGGCTACGCGCCGCTGTGGCTCGCCTCGCTCCTCGGCGCCGCGGTGATGGCCGCGGTGATGGCGAGCGACTCGCAGATTCTCGCGTTGTCCACAATGTTCACTGAAGACGTGTTCGCGTTCTACGGCGGCGCAGCGCGCTTCGGCCCGCACGTCCAGGTGCAGACCGGCCGCATCTTCGTCATCCTCCTGACCGTCGTCGCCTACTCGATCGCCATGGCGGCCCCGCAATCGATCTTCGACATCGCCAGCCAGTACGCGTTCGCCGGATACGCCGCCCTCTCTCCGCTCCTCGTCGCGGCGCTGTTCTGGAAGAAGAGCACGAAGTGGGGCGCTCTGGCGGTGACCGTATGGTCGGCGGCCGCCGTCGCCGGCGTGGCCGTCCTCCAGGCGACAGTGCCGGCACCGGGCCCGGGCGCCGCCGTGGGGGTCCTGTCGCTGGGCGGCGTCGAGGTCATCAGCCGCGTGGCATCCGGAACGACGGTCCTCGGGCTCCTGCCGGTCGTCCCCATGACGCTCATTTCGGCGCTGCTCATGTTCGTCGTATCTTCTCTGACACCCTTTGCCCGTCCCGCACCGGCAACCATGATTCGGTACAAGGTATGACGAACGCACAGACCGACAGTCCGGCCCCCCGGCTGACCCCGATGCAGTGGGCCATCTGCATCACGGCCGCGATTGGATTCGCCTTCGACTCCTACGTGCTGCTGATGCTGCCTCTCATCGTGCGGCCGGCGCTCGTCGAGCTGCTCCACGTGCCGGCGACCGACCCGTCGGTCAACGCGTGGGTCGGCACGCTGTTCAACGTGCCGGCCGTCGCGGGCGGCATCTTCGGACTGCTGGGCGGCTACCTGACCGACATCTTCGGACGGCGGCGGCTGCTCGTGTGGAGCATCCTGCTCTATGCGATCTCGGGATTCGCGGCCGGCTATTCGACCACGGTGTACCAGCTGCTGTTCTGGCGCTGCTGCATGTTCATCGGGGTGTGCGTCGAGTTCGTGGCCGCCATCGCCTGGCTGTCGGAGCTCTTCACGCACCCGAAACAGCGCGAGGCCGTCATCGGGTACTCGCAGGCGTTCGGATCGATGGGCGGCCTGATGGTCGCCGCGGCCTACTACCTGGTCGTGACCTACGCCGATTCGCTGCCAGCAGTCCGCGGCACGCACGACGCCTGGCGCTACACGCTGATGTCCGGCATCGTCCCCGCGATCCCGTTGATCATCATCCGCCCGTTCCTTCCGGAGTCGCCGGCCTGGCGCGAGAAGAAGGCCAGCGGCACGCTCAAGCGGCCCAGCTTCGCGGAGCTGTTTCGTCCTGAGTTCCGCCGGACCACGATCGTGACGACGATCATGATGGCGTGCGCGTACGGCGCGGCGTTCGGCGCGATTCAGCAGATGCCGCGCATCGTCCCCGGTCTGGCC
>Ga0310810_10005767_pt1 | contig 13902 bp, 14 predicted proteins | sample NCmetagenome_FD_207641 | JGI IMG/M metagenome (GOLD analysis project Ga0310810, IMG submission 207641) | Soil microbial communities from experimental microcosm in Duke University, North Carolina, United States - NC | ecosystem: Engineered > Artificial ecosystem > Soil microcosm > Unclassified ... | reverse complement strand
ATCGCTGCCCTGGGCCGGGACCACCGTCCGCTCCGGCTCGATCCGCCCGTGCATCTCGAGGTCGAGCTCGCGCTCACCCAGATGGCCGACATGGCCGAGCTGGTCCCCGGCTCAGTGCGCACCGGCGCCCGCACCGTCAGCTTCCGGCATGATGACTATCGTGAGGTGTTCCGGGCGTGGCGGGCGTTCTACAATCTGGCCGGCGTGGAGTAGGCGGGGTCAGTCGGAAGTTGAATTCACCACCCGGTTGATGATGAACACGTTTCCGGTGCTGCACGTCCCGGGCTGGTCCGAGGCGGTGCCGAGCAGGGTGGCCCGGGTGCCTTCGTGGCGGAGCGCATCGGGCAGCTCGGGAAGCTCGTAGACATCACCGTCCGCCGTCTGCAGCTGCCAGCAGCCACCTTCCGCGCTGTCGTAGTGAATCACCCCCACCACCCGCAGCTCCCCCGTGCTCGAGTCCGTCGAGATGGCGCAGAAGGACACCGACGGCGAAGTCGCGAGTATCAGCGAAAAGACGGACTGCTGCAGAAGTTGACGGGGATGCGCGGCCATGAGGCCTCCGGTGTGCCGACGCTCCGCTAATATAGCGTTCCGCTCGAAGCGCGATCAGATCGGCCGACTACCCGCCCTCTCGTCACCTCATAAATAGCTTTAGGTGTTATTTGTAACACATTGTGCATACGCCGCTTACGCTTACTACCTTGTGGCAGCTTCTCCCCGCGCCTCGCGCCCCCGCTCCATCGCCGCCTCGGTCTCCAGGCTCTCCTTGTCGCGGAAGATCGTCGCCACCGCGTAGGTGCGATCGCCGCGGCGGAACCACACCGAGCAATCGTGCGCCGATGGGTCGCCGTCCACATCGACCACGTCCCACCGCTCCGCGTGCCCCACGTAGTTGATTGCGACGTCGTAGTGCTGGCTCCAGAAGAACGGCACCGCGTCGAAGCGTCGCTGCAGGCCGAGAATGTTCTGCGCCGCCGCCTGCCCCTGGCGCTGCGCCACCACCCAGTGCTCCACCCGGATCCGCTCGCCGGTGAGCGGGTCCGGCCAGCGCGCGATGTCACCCGCGGCGTAGATGCCGGGCGCGCTGGTCTCGAGCCGCTCGTTCACGCTGACGCCGCGGTCCACCGCGAGGCCCGCGCTCTGCGCCAGCTCCACGTTCGGGCGCACTCCGATCCCGACCACCACCAGATCCGCGGTTAGGCGCTCACCTCGATCGAGAGTCACAGCGCCGGCCGTGATCTCGGCGGGCTTCCGCTCGAGATGGAAGCGGACGCCGTGCTCTTCGTGCAGGCCGCGGATGAAGTCGCCGAGCGTGGGGCCCAGGACCCGCTCGAGCGGACGAGTGTCCGGACCCACCACGTCCACTTCCATCTTGCGGGCGCGGAGCGACGCAGCCACCTCGAGCCCGATGAAGCTCGACCCGATGACCACCGCGCGGCCGCCTTCCCGCGCCGCGGCGATAATCGCCCGGCTGTCCCGAAGCGACCGGAGGTAGTGCACCGGCATGCCCCCGCGGTCGACCTCCGGACCGAGGCGGGCGGGCGTCGCGCCCGTCGCCAGGAGCAGTGCGCCGTAGTCACGGGTCGAGCCGTCGTCCAGCTCGACTCGGCGCTCGCCCGGGCGGAGGGTTGCCACCCGGCGCCCCCGCAGGCGGTCGATCCCGTTGTCCCGATCCCACTCCGGTGACCGCAGCGGCAGCCAGTCCTCCGGCGCGTTGCCCGCGAGGTAGTCCTTGGAGCAGTTGGGCCGGTCGTATGGCGCGTCCGCGTCGGGATCCACGATGGTGATGGGCCCGCCGTAGCCCTCGTGCCGGAGCGTGGCCGCGGCACTGTCGCCCGCCGCCCCGCCGCCTACGATCACGACCGACGCGGGTGCGTTCTTCCGGGCAGGGGCCGCCTTGCGCTCCACCTTGCCGGTCACCCGCACCGTTTCGGCCGACACCTCGACCCGGTAGCAGGTCACGGGGTGCAGTGCCGGGGGACGGAGTGCCTCGCCGGTACGCAGACTGAAACACGCGTGGTGCCAGGGGCAGCGCACCGTCTCGCCCACGATGAGCCCTTCGCCCAGCGGGCCGTTGTAGTGACTGCAGGTGGCGCCGATGGCGAGCCACTCGTCCTCCTGCCGCACCAGCAGCACCGCCTCACCGTCCACCTGCCCGACCACGCTGCCGCCCCGCTTGACGCTGGTGACCGGAACGCCGCGAGTCAGGTCCGGGCCGCTCGGCTTGGCCTGTTCTCCCATCGCGCCTCCACGTAAGGGTCGGATGCCTGGGGAATCATACCGCGCCGGGGGACAAATGACACGAACCCTCCTTGCCCGCCCCGCGTGCGCAGGGCCGGACAAGGAGGGTCGCTGGAACGTGGGTCGAACGAGCTACCGATCTTCCCGCATCGGCCGCTCGCGCGACTCGGGCTCTCCGCCTCGGAATTCGAAATGTGCGTCGGAAAGGATCCGGCCCCGCCATCCGATCGCCGCGCCCCGCAGGAGGCCGTCTGCCAGGACCCGATCGGCGAGCACCGCGGCCGATTCCCAGACCCCGGGGACGAGTCCCGGGTAGAGTCGGGCGTGCTCCGATAGCAGGCGAGCCTCGCGGCGCGTGGCGAGCGTGAGGGGGCCGACGACATCCCGACGCCGGACCGTCGTGAGCGAGGGCTGCGGCATAGTCACCTCCCGTCCTCCGCCAGCACGCAATACAGCTTCATAATCCGGACGATGCCCGTCAAGAGCACCGGGTATTGCCCTGGTCGCGGGCCGGTCACGGTCCGCCAACGGCAACCTGTCCTCATTACCCCTCGGCGGTCAGCCGTCGGATCACGTTGTCCAGCAGGTCGTGGGGGATGTCGATCTGGCGGAGGCGCTCCCGGATCAGGCGCAGCAACGCCGCCTCGAAACGGAACTGGGCCTCGCATCCGAGGCACCGGTTCAGGTGCGTCTCCACCTGACGGCGCTCGCGGGGCGAGAGACTGCGGTCAACGTACTCATCCAGCCGGCCGACCGTCCCGGCGCACGGCGAGCCATCCACGAGGCGGATCGACATGCACGCCAAACGGCGGCCGCCCGGGGAAAGTTCCCTCTAACTGCCCGGGTCCCATCCCTCCTCCGCCACCACACGGCGGGCCCGGCTGAAGGCGATGTTCCAGCGCCGCCCCGACTCGAAGTCCTTGGACCAGCGGTCACGGACCGCGATTCCGAGGCTGCGGCCCTCGGCGCTCGGCAGGCTGGGCAGGGTTCGGCGGATGGTGGGGAGCGCATCGGCACTGAGTCCGGCGATGTAGTCCGCATCGACCTCGCGCCCGGCCGCCACCCGGGCCAGGTTGGTGCGCGCGATCAGGGCGTCCGGGTTGAGCAGGTTGAGCGCCCCGAGGATCAACGCGGCAGCGGCCACCGCGCCCGGCGCGAACCGCTGCCGGCGTCCCCGGAGCACGCTGGCCGCGAACCAGCCGAACACCAGCACCAGCCAGCCCATGAAGGCCGTGGTATAGAAGCGGAGCTCGGTGAGGCCGTATTCGACCGTGTAGAGGCGCATGCGGTACAGCGCCGAGGCAAGCATCACGTCCAGCAGCAGGAGCATCAGCAGCGCCAGCGCGCGGAAGCGGCGCACGGCGCCGCGGTCGGCGTCGCCCAGCAGCCAGTCGGCGGCGAGCAGCAGCGGCAGACTCAGGGCGGCGACAGTTACCAGCTGGAAGAATCCGCTCCGGGCGTACTCCGCGTAGCTGAGGCCGCTCACCGCCTGCACGAACGCCGCACCGCCGAAGAGGGCGCGAAACTGGACCAGCACGAAGCTCGCGAAGAGGAGGTTCACCACCCCGAGCACGGTGCCCACTTCGCCCAGGCCGAGCCGCCCGCGTCCGGCGGCCGGGATCGGAACTGCGGGGAGGGCGGACCGGGCCCAGACGACGACGCCGATGACGCCCGCGGCCACCCAGCCCCAGCGCAGGATCGCGAGCAGATGCTCGGCCACCGTATCCAGCCGCAAGGCGAGATGGTCCGACATGATTCGGTTGAAGACCGGGTCGGCGTCCATCAGAAGACCGCCGAAGACGACGGTAATGGGAAGCGCCGCGAGAAGCCCGAGCGCCGGCCCCTTGAGCCGCCGGGCCGGGGTGTCGTCCGGCAGAGCTCGCCAGTCGATGTCGCCGAACACCAGCGCCGGTGCGCCGCCCACGGCCCCCGCGCCCAGGCGGACGGCGCCGGCGACGTAGTCCATCATGCCGGCCTTCCAGAAGCCCAGCCCGCGCACCTGCGGCAGAGCCAGGACGCCGACGGCGCCGATCGCGAGCAGGTTCAGCGCGAAGAGCACCTCGGAATCGCGCCAGACCAGGGCCAGCACGAACACGCCCGCGGCGAGTCCGAACCCGGGAGACGGCGGCTCCAGCTCCGGCTCCCGCATGAGGACGTAGCCGATGGCCAGCACCAGCGCACCGACAGCGAGCGCGAGGTCGAGCCGCTCCGGCACCGTGCGCTCCAGCACGTCGCCCACCACGCCCACGGCGAGCGCCGCGGCGGCGATGGTCAGCCCCTGCCGGGTCCGGTCGGTCATCGAGCTCACCCGGCCACCTCGGCCGTGAGTCCCCCGAAGCGGCGATCCCGGCCAGCGAACTCCCGCATGGCGGCCGCCAGGTCGGCCTCGGCGAAGTCGGGCCAGAGACGCTCCAGAAACACCAGCTCGGCGTACGCCGCCTCCCAGAGGAGGAAGTCGCTCAAGCGGCGCTCGCCTCCGGTGCGGATCAGGAGATCGAGCTCCGGCACCGGCGAGCCGTGATCCACGATCGCTACCAGCCGGCCGAACGCCTCGCGTCCGATCGGCGTGGCGGGCTGCACGCATTGGGCGGCGCGCAGAATGGCGTCGCGCCCGCTGTAGTCCAGCGCGATGCGAAGCAGAAGGCGTCGTCCCGCGGCCGTCGCCCGCTCGGCGCGCTCGATCCGGCCCACCAGCCCGCTGTCGAGCCGGTCCCTGCGGCCGATGATCTCGAGTCGGACGCCGTTGCGGACGCATCGCGGCGTCTCCATCCGCAGGTATTCCCGGAAGAGGCGCATGAGCGCGCGGACCTCGAGCGCGGGTCGGTTCCAGTTGTCGGCCGAGAATGCGTAGAGGGTCAGCGTGCCGATGCCGAGGCCCGGGGCGACCTCCACCACCTGGCGCACCGTCTGGGCGCCCACCCGGTGCCCCTCGTGCCGAGGCCGCCCTTTCCGGGTGGCCCAGCGACCGTTGCCGTCCATGATGATGCCGACGTGAGGCCCGGGGATAACGTGCGGTGAAGCGCTTTGTTTCATAAAGTTGAGCCTCAAAAAAAAAGGACGGCCTCAGCGATCCCGGGTGCTCCGGATGATCGCCTCCATGTGGGCCAGGTAGCGCTCCAGCGCCCGCCGGCCGGCGGCGCTCAGGCGATACTCCGTCCGGGGCACCCGCCCCTCGAACGACTTGGTGCACACGATGTAGGCGGCCTCCTCGAGCTTGCGCGCGTGCACGCTCAGGTTGCCGTCGGTGGTCTCCAGCAGCCGCTTGAGCTCGTTGAAGGTCAGCGACTCGTTGACCGCGAGCGCGCTCACGATGGCGAGGCGCATGCGCTCGTGGATGAGCCGGTCGAGCTCGAGCGTCCCGTGGGCGGCGGAGCCGCCCTTCACGCCGGCCAAGGGGCCGGGGCCGCGCGGCTCTTCCCCGCCCCGCGGCGCGAGATTGGACTTAGCCACCGTACCTCCGCGCGATGATCCAGCCGAAACCGATGTGCAGGCCGCCGAAGCCGATCGCCATGAGCAGATTGCCCCAGGCCGCGGGCCCCAGCAGGGCCAGCGCCCCCAACGCCATGAAGCAGAGCCCCATGAGCGGCACCACCCGCACCGAGAAGGCTCCGCCGGTGACCACCCCGGTGCCGTAGAGCAGCAGCCAGGTGCCAGGCAGCGCCTGGTACAGTCCGGCGCGCACCAGCGCGACGGTGAGCAGGGCTCCCACTGCGATCGGCGGCACGTAGCTCAGAACGAAGCGGCGGCCCGGATAGCTGAAGACGGGGGTGCCGGCGTGTCTGGCTTTCCGGACCATGCTCCAGCCGCCGATGGTGAGCGCGACGACCGAGGCGCCGAGCCAGGTGGCCAGCCATTCGACCGGGGTGAGTCGAGTCTCGGCCGCGGCGGCGGCCACCAGTGCCACGGCCCCCATGGCCACCCCACCCCAACCGGGCACGGCGGTAAAGGCCGTGGCCCGCTCCATGGTCTGCCGGATGAAGGAGAGGTTGTCCATCGCCCGCGCGTGCAGCGCGGGGGGGTCATCGGCGGACGTGGGCGGCACCAGTCGGGGAGAGGCCATGGGCGCAGTATAAGGAGTGGACCTGACTCTAGCAAGTACTTTGTGATGCAAAGTGCTGCATGCCGACCCTCCTGCCTCCACCTCTCCCACCCCGAAGATCCGACCGTGCGGCTAGCGCAGCTCCGACGTGCACTGCGGGCACCGGGTCGCCCCGATCGGGATTGCCATGCGGCAGAAGGGGCAGTCCTTCGTGTTCGGTGCCGCGGCCGCGTCCACCGGCTTGAGCTGATTGGCCGCCCGCACCAACAGGAACACGGCGAATGCGACGATGATGAAGCTCACCACACTGTTGATGAACACACCGTAGTTGATCGTCACCGCGCCCGCGGCTTTGGCCTCCGCCAGACTGCTGTAGGGCCCCGCTGCCTTGGCCCCATCCTTGAGAGTCACCATCAGGCTGGAGAAATCGACGTTGCCCAGCGCCAGTCCGATCGGCGGCATGATGACATCGTCCACCAGCGATTTCACGATCGTGCCGAACGCGCCGCCCATGATGAAGCCGACGGCGAGATCCAGCACGTTGCCCCGCATGATGAACGCCTTGAATTCCTTGAGCACGTCCGCGCCTCCGGATGAAGGGAAACGGCAGGCCCGCTGTCATCATATAGCATGGGCGTGAGAGCGGCGAAAGAGGCGCTACGCGCCTCGGGCCGCCGGCTCGCTCTGCGGGCCGAGCGGCAGACGCAGCACGGCGCGGGCGCCACGCCCGCCGGGCCGCGGCATGAGGGCCAGCGCCCCGCCGTGCGCCTCCGCGATCTGTCGGCTCAGGACCAGACCGATCCCGGAGCCGCTGGCCTTGGTGGTGAAGAAGGGCACGAACAGGTTGCCCGAGTCGGGCAGGCCGTGGCCTTCGTCGTCCACGGTGACCTCCAACACGCCGGCCACCGTGCGCCAGCCGAGCCGGACCCCGCCGCCGGTCTCCAGGGCCGCGTCCACCGCATTGCGCACCAGATTGATGAGCAGCTGGTCGAGCTGGTCGCCGTCGGCGGTGACGGTGACGGCGACGCCATCCACGACGCCCACCGGCAGCCGGGTCTCCAGCGCGGCCACCCGGCGCACCCAGGTGCCGACGTCCACCGGACCCGGCTTCGGCTGGGGCAGCCGGGCCAGCCGGGCATAGGAGCCCATGAATCGGCCGAGCGCTTCGGCGCGACCTTCGATCACCTGGAGGCCGGAGCCGAGGTCCTGCTCCCAGTCAGGCGGGCGCGCGGGCCGCGCCGCCAGCGCTCTGAGGCTCCCGGCGATCGACTTGATCGGCGCGAGGGAGTTGTTGATCTCGTGTCCCAGGACCCGCACGATCCGCTGCCAGGCGGAGCGCTCCTCGGCGCGGAGTACGCGACTCAGGTCGGACAGCACGAGGAGCTGGTGCGGCAGGCCGTCTTGGCGGAAGGTGCCGGTCCGTACCTCCCAGCGGCCGGCACCGCCGGGAAAGATGGCATCCAGGGTGCGGGGCGATTCGCCGTCGAGGACATGGCCGAGGCCGACCGCTTCCGCCTGCCGCCCGAGCAGCCGCTCGGTGGGCTGACCCAGCAGCCGCTCGCCGCCGCGGTTCACCAGCCGGAGCCGCCGGCTCCCGTCGAAGGCGAAGACCGCGACGTCGATCTCCTCGATCACTCGCCGGAGCAGCGCGGTGGCCTCGAGCTCCCGGAGCCGCTGGCCCCGGAGCGTCTCGCTCAGCGCGTTCACCTCGAGCAGCGCCAGGCCGAGCGCGTCGTCCGATCCGGCGCCGCGCGCGCGGATCGAGTAGTCGCCCTCGCGCAGCGCGGCGAGCAGGTTGGAGATGGTCTGCAGCGGGCGCACGACCCTCTCCCGCAGCAGCGCGGCGCCGACGATCCAGGCGCCCACCGCGAACAAGGAAAAGGTGAGTCGCACTCGCAGGGGATGGTCACCGCTCCAGAGCAGCCCGCAGGCGACCAGCACGGCGGGAAGTCCGGCCAACAGCGCGCCGGTGAAGACTCGCGACTCGTGGCTCCGGGGGCGGCCCCGGTCAGAGCCCATGGTGCTGAAGTCGGCGGTAGAGTGCGCTCCGGCTCAGCCCAAGCGCCTTGGCGGCCTGACTCACGTTGCCGCCGTGGCGCTCCAGCGCCTTGCGGATCAGCACCCGCTCGACCTCCTCCAGCGGCAGATCCTCCAATCGGGTCGCCGCGCCCCCGGCGCCCTTGAGCCCCAGGTCGGCGGCCCGGAGCGTGGGACCGGTCGCCATCAGCACCGCCCGTTCCAGCGTATGGTCGAGCTCGCGCACATTGCCGGGCCAGGCGTGCGCCTCGAGCGCGGTGACCGCCTCGGGCTCGAGCCCCGCGATCGGCTTCCGGTAGCGCGCGGCGTACCGGCGGAGGAAATGCAGCGCCAGGGGCCCCAGATCCTCGTGGCGGTCCCGCAGTGGGGGCAGCCGAATCTCGATGGTGTTCAGGCGGAAGAGGAGGTCCTCCCGGAACCGTCCTGCCTCGACCTCGGCGCGCAGGTCGGCGTTGGTGGCGGAGAGGAGCCGGACATCGACCTTTCGCGCGCGCGAGGCGCCGACCCGCTCGACTTCTCCGGTTTCCAGAACGCGGAGGAGCTTGGCCTGCTGCCGGGGCTGGAGGGTCCCGATCTCGTCCAGCAGCAGCGTCCCGCCCTCCGCCAGCTCGAAGCGGCCGATCCGATCGGTGCGGGCGTCAGTGAACGCTCCCTTCACGTGCCCGAACATCTCGCTCTCGAAGAGGCCCTCGGACAGCCCGCCCAGGTTCACCGCGACCATCGGCTTGCCGGCCCGAGGCGAGGCGGCGTGCAGCAGGCGGGCCACCACTTCCTTTCCGGTGCCGTGCTCGCCGGTGATCAGCACGTTGGCGTCGGATGGCGCCACCCGCTCCATGAGCTGCAGCACCGGCCGCATCCCGGGCGAGCGGGCGATCAGCTCAGGCGCTCCGTCGGCGCGGAGCAGCCGATTCTCGCCCTCCAGCCGGCGGCTCTCCCGCAGCGCCCGCCCCAGCTCGACCTGGGTCCGCAGCGTCGCGAGCAGCCGGGCGTTGTCCCACGGCTTCTCGATGAAGTCGCGGGCCCCGCGCCGCATCGCCTCGACCGCCTTCTCCACGCTGCCCCAGGCGGTCATCACCACCGCCGGCAGAGTGGGATCGATCCCCCGCAGCTCGGAGACGAGCTCCAACCCTTCCCGTCCGGTGGTAGTGTCGCGGGCGTAGTTGAGATCGAGGAGGACGGCGTCGAAATCGTGTGCCTGGACGGCCGTCAGTACCGCGGCGGGGGATGCCGCGGTGTCGATGGCGTACCCCTCGCCCTTGAGCAGGAGGCGCAGCGCCTCGCGGACGTCGGGCTGATCGTCCGCGACGAGCACATGGGGCGAGCCGGAGGGCGGAGGGGTCGGCAACGGGTTCCTGGCCGGGGAGACGGCGGGTAATCTAACGCCGCAGCTCGCGGCGACGGACCAGCTTGAGGCCGGACCAGACCTCGTCCACGGCGCACACCTTCACGTCCACCAGCCCGTAGGGCAGCGCGATGTCGCGGATCCGATCCTCGGTCACATCGGTGGGGACGCCGGAGGACCGCTTGGGCCAGCTGATCCAGAGCATGCCGTCGTCGGCCAGGGCGCCGGCGAGTCGGGGAAAGGCGCGGACCAGCTCGGCCTGGCGCCTGGCGAACCGGTGGATGAAGCGCTCGGTACGTCCCAGCCGGGACCGGATGACGGCCCCGGCCGGGAGCGGGTCGAGCAGGTCGGAATAGTGCTGTGGCGCGCCGAGGGCCACGACCCGTTCGTCCGGCCGGATGCCGAGCTTGGCGGCCAGCGCGCGACCAGAGTAGCCCGCGCCGGTCACCGGCTCAGCCCCGCTGTCCCGCCGTCTCCGCCGGGCTCGGCTCGGCGATCCACCCGTCGTGCAGGTGGATCGTGCGGTGGCCGTAGGAGGCGTTGCGCTCCGAGTGGGTCACTTGCACGATCGTCGTACCCTGGCGGTTCAGCTTGGTGAACAGCTCCATGATCTCCTCGCCCTGGGCGCTGTGCAGATTGCCGGTCGGCTCGTCGGCCAGGAGCAGCTTGGGGCCGGCGATCACCGCCCGCGCCACACCCACCAGCTGCTGCTGGCCGCCGGAGAGCTGGCTGGGGAAGAGGTCCTTCTTTCCCACCATCTGGAACCGGTCCAGCGTTTCGGCCACGATCGAGGCCCGCTCCTTGGGCTTCACGTCGCGGTAGGAAAGCGGGATCTCCAGGTTCTCGTACACGGTGAGGTCGTCGATCAGATGGTACTTCTGGAAGACGAACCCGATGTGCCGCTTGTTGAGCTCCACCCGTTTCTTGGGCGGCATGCCGTGGACCGCCTCGCCGAGCAGCCAGTATTCGCCGCTCCAGCTGTGGTCGAGCAGGCCCAGGATCGCGAGCAGGGTGCTCTTCCCCGCCCCCGACGGCCCCATGATGGTCAGGAACTCGCCCTCGCGGATCTCCAGATTGATCCGGCGGAGCACATAGGTCCGGGTGGGGCCGGCCTGATAGAAGCGTTCGACGTCGACGAGTCGGATCACGAGTCACTCCGAAAAGTGGTCATTCGCTGCGGAGCGCGAGCGCTGGGTCCACCCGGGTCGCCCGCCGCGCGGGGACATAGCAGGCCAGGAGCGCCACCAGGGTCAGCAGTGCGGCAATGCCGGCGAACGTGAGCGGGTCGCCCGGCGCCACCTGGTAGAGCTGCCCGCGTAGGAGCCGCGCCAGGACCAGCGCAGCGGCGAGCCCGAACGCCATGCTCACCCCGACCAGCCGCATCCCGCCGAGCACCACGCTCCGGCGAGTATGCCCCGGCTCCTCGCCCAGCGCCAGGCGGATCCCGAACTCGCGGGTACGCTGGCTCACCGAATATGCGATCACACCGTAGATCCCCACCGCGGCCAGTACCAGAGCGATCCCGCCGAGGGCGGCCATCAGCAGGAGGCTGAAGCGGCTCTGGGCCAGCGCATCGTCCACGTAGCTGGTGAGCGGCGTCATCCGCCGGAGCGCGATGGTCTTGTCCATGTCATGCACCTCCCGGCGCACCTCCGGCGCCAGCGCGCCGGGATCGCCGACGGCCTCCACCACCACGTCGGCCTGGAACCAGGTCTGCTGGCCGATCGGGCGATAGAGCTGCGGGCGGACCTCGCGGGTCAGGTCGTGGGCCCGGAGGTGCGCCACGACGCCGACGACCTCGACGTACATGTTGGGGCTGCCGGTCGGGGCCACCTGGAGCTGCTTCCCGACGGCGTTCTGCCCCGGCCAGGCCACGCGGGCCAGGCTCTCGTCCACGATCGCGACCGGCGGGGCCTCGGCATCGTCGTCCGCGGTGAAGTCCCGCCCGGCGACGAGGCGCGCGTTCATCGTGCGGAAGTACCCGGGGGAGATGTTTCGCCCGTCGGCCGTCACGCTCTCCCACTCCCGCGCGGTCTTTTCGTCATACGCGAACGGCGAAAGCGACCCGCTGCCGCTCAAGGGCAGCTGCGAGATGATCCCCGCGCTTCGCACTCCGGGCAGCTCGTCGAGCCGGCGCTCCAGCTCGGCGAGCCAGACGCGCAGATCCGTCGCCTTCGGGTAGGTCTCCGCCGGCAAGGCGACCTGGAAGGTGAGCACGTCATGGGCATCGTACCCCGGTCGCACCTGCTGCAGGGCGAGGAAGCTCCGGATCAGAAGTCCCGCGCCGACCAGAAGGACGACTGCGAGCGCCACCTCGGCCACGATGAGCAGCTCCCGCACCCGCCGCCGGTCGCCCGCGCTGCCACGGCCGCTGCCCTGCAGGCTCTCGTGCGGATCGGCGCTCGCGGCACGCGCGGCGGGAAGCAGCCCGAAGATCACCGCGGTGACACTGCAGATGGCGAAGGTGAAGAGGAGCACGGTGCCGTCCAGCTGGATGTCGCCCAGGCGGGGGAGGTTCGCCGGATGGAGCGCGCGGAGCGTCTCCAGCGCCAGCACCGCGAGCACGAGCCCGAGCCCGCCCCCGGCCAGAGCCAGCAGCAGGCTCTCGGTGAGCACCTGGCGGAGCAGCGCCCGACGGCCCGCGCCGAGCGCGGCCCGGAGCGCGAACTCCGAGCGCCGCGCCGTCCCGCGCGCGAGTAGCAGGTTGGCCACGTTGGCGCAGGCGATCAAGAGCACCAGACCGACGGCGCCGAGCAGCAGCACCAGTGCCGGACGAGCGTGCTTGACCACGTCGTCCTGCAGCGGCACCGCGCGGATCCGCACCTGCGAGGCCGCGTGCTCGGGGAACTCCTTCCGGAATTGCGCGGCGATGCCGTCCATCTCCGCCTGGGCCTGGGCCAGCGTCACGCCCGGCTTGATCCGGCCGAAGACGGTGAAGAAGGTGTAGTTCCGCGGGGGCGCCTGCTTGTAGTCGAACTGGATCGGGGCGTAGACCTCCGCGTCGGTCACTAGGAAGCGCTCGGCCGGCAGATCCAGCCGGAAACCGGGAGGCAGGATCCCGACCACCTGGTGCGCCACGCCATCCACCTCGATCGTGCGTCCCACCAGACTGGGATCGCCGCCGTAGCGGCGGAGCCAGAGCCGGTGGCTGAGGACCACCACGTGCGCCCCGCCGGCCACTTCTTCCTCGGGCATAAAGGTGCGCCCCAGCATCGGCTTCACGCCGAGCAGCGGGAAGAAGCTGGCGGTCACCGTGGTCAAGTCCACTCGCTCCGGCTCTCCGTCGCCGGTGAGATTCCCTCGCAGGTTGGCCACCCCGGCCCCGCTCGCTGCGGCGAAAGCCTGAAAGGTCTTGCTCCGCAGCTGGTAGTCGCGGAAGTCCCCCGGCGACACGGCGGGCAGCGACTGCGCCCCGACGCCGAAGTCGTTCCAGATCATGACCAGCCGTCCCGGATCGGCATAGGCCAGCGGCCGCAGCAGTACGCCGTTCACCACCGTGAAGATCGTGGTCGTTGCGCCGATGCCGAGCGCCAGGGTGGCGACCGCGACGGCGGTCCATCCCGGGCTCGCGCGCAGCGCGCGCCAGGCGTACCTGAGATCGCGCGAGATCGTCATCATTCGCTCCTGAGGGCGAGGGCCGGGTCCACCCGGGTGGCTCGGCGGGCGGGGAGATAGCAGGCCAAGAGCGCCACCGAGGCGAGCAGCACCCCAATGCCGAGGAAGGTGAGCGGATCGGCCGGCCGGACCTGGTAGAGCAGTCCAGCGATCAGCCGGCCCAGCAGCAGCGACGCGACCAGGCCGAGCGCCAGGCTGAGCCCGACCAGCCGCATGCCGCCGACCACGACGCTGCGCCGGGTGCGGCGGGGGTCCTCGCCCAGCGCGAGCCGGATGCCGAACTCGCGGGTTCGCTGGGTGACCGAGTAGGAGATGACGCCGAAGATGCCGACCGCCGCCAGCAGCAGCGCAAGCGCGCTCAGCACCCCCATGAGCACCAAGCTGAAGCGCGCCTGGGCCCGCCCCTCCTCGAGATAGGTGCTGAGCGGCGTGAGGTGGCTGATGGCGAGGTCCTTGTCCATCTCGCCGATCTCGTTCCGCACCTGGCCCGACAGGCCGATCGCCTCGACCGAGCTCTTCACGGCGAACGAGATCGTATTGAGCCCGGCCTGCCCGGTGGCGAAATAGATCTGCGGGAGCGTCGCCCGGGTGAGGTCGTGGATCCGCACGTGCTCCACCACCCCGATCA
>Ga0310810_10005765_pt1 | contig 13904 bp, 9 predicted proteins | sample NCmetagenome_FD_207641 | JGI IMG/M metagenome (GOLD analysis project Ga0310810, IMG submission 207641) | Soil microbial communities from experimental microcosm in Duke University, North Carolina, United States - NC | ecosystem: Engineered > Artificial ecosystem > Soil microcosm > Unclassified ... | reverse complement strand
CACCAGCTCATCCACCATCCGACGCGTGTTACAAAAAATGATGCCCAGCTTCAGATCATGAATGTCAATCAGCCGCGTCAGCAGCTCCACCTTGAACCGCCGGTCCACTTCGTAATAGACCTGCTCGACCGTCGGCACCGTCAGCGCCTTCTGTTCAATACGCACGCTCTGCGGCTCACGTGAATATTTCTCAATTAACTGCTGGATTGGGCGCGGGATCGTCGCCGAGAAAAACACTGTCTGCCTCTGCGCGGGCGTTCCCTGAAGAATCAATTCGATGTCGTCGCGGAAACCCATGTTCAACATGACATCGACCTCATCCAGGATTACCATCTTGACCCGGTTCAGCCGCAAGGTGCCGCGCCGCATGTGATCCATCACCCGCCCCGGCGTTCCGATCACTACGTGCGCGCCCTGGCGAAGTCCGTAAAGCTGCCGGTCGTAGGATTGTCCCCCATACACCGGCAAAGCCTGCAACCCGCGTTTGAACAGCGCCAACTTGTGCACCTCCTCGGCCACCTGCACCGCCAACTCCCGTGTCGGGCAAAGAATCAGCACCTGGGTCGTGCGCTCTTCCACAGTAACTTTTTCCAGCGCCGGTGCCGCGAAAGCCACTGTCTTGCCCGACCCGGTTTGCGACTGACCCACCACGTCCTTGCCTTGCAACAACAGCGGTATTGCCTCAGCCTGGATCGGCGCGGCCTGTTCAAAGCCAAGCCTGTCAATGGCCTTGAGCAGGTCGCTCGAAAGCCCGAGTTCAGAAAATAATTTTGCTGCCATGAATAAAAAGCTCCGACACAGAATGTTTCTCCGGCAGCAATCATACCCCGGCCCTGCCTTAGAGCGAGGAACAAAGTGTTCCTCGAAACCCAGCCGTTCACGGTTTGCTCGGTGTGAGAGTATCGGTCTGTTTGGCTTCGCGCGTCGGCCTTTTCCGCCTGGATCAAACAATTTGCGAACGAGTTCGCTCTTGCGAAAAATCAGGCGCCGTTCCAAAACAGTCGTCAACGGCTCCAGCCTCTGGTTCAATCCAACCGCTGATCCGGGATGATATGAACCGGCTGAACTTACGCTTTGGAAGGTGCGATATGCCGGATATCGCGAAAATTTTCCTCGTTTCATCGCTGTTCTTGATGCCGGCGGGATTAGCCAGGGTATCAGTCGCTGCTACTGGACCTGTTCACATTGCCACAGATTATCCTCATTCCTTTCAGTACCAAAGCGCGGAGCGGTTTTTTCCCATGGGGGACACTGGCTACTTCTTAATCGGCCAGCCAACCAACGTCATCGCGCGCTTCATCGATTCACGCCGCGCTCACAAGTTTAACTTCATCCGTATGATGCCCATGGCCCCTGGGTATTGGCCTTTCGGGGGCACGCCGCGCCAGCCGGACTACACTTCTATTCGCGAGATGGCGATGCAAAAGCTGGATTGGGTCTTTGACTATGCTGCCAGCCAGGGCATGAACATCGAGTTGATTATCTTCGGCTATGAAGTCGAGCAAGGGGAAGGGCTTTGGCGGAAGGCGGACCATCAGAATTTTTGGGTCGATACACTGGTGAAGCGGTACAAGGACCGCCCAAACCTTTTCCTTTGGACTGTGGCCAATGAATTTGAGCGGTACCCGGATGGCCTTTACAACTTCAGTGCTGACGATGTGGAGTGGGTCAAGGCTGTGGCGGCTCAGATTCGCCACACCGACACAATGCATCCGATCGGGGCGCATCCTTCGGTCTGGGTTACCAAGGATGATCCCTTCGAGAAGTACGGAGATTTTACCCAGCGCCGTCCTCAGGTGGTTTGGCCTCTCTGGGAAAACAGCTTCGTCAATGTGAACATGACGCAAAACAACGAGGGTGTCCAGCCGCGGACCTGGGGCAACTTTACCCCAACGAACCGAGGCCTGACTTACTACTCGACGAACTGGCAAGGGGTTGACTATCCGGTAACCTGGACGATCAACGGGTGGGAGTTTGAAGCCGCAGGAATGGAAGACTGCATTGCCGACGAGTGGGCGCACGGGAAACCGGTCCTGAACGCCGAATTCGGCTATCAATACGAGCCGGGTGGCGAAGCAACCTACGGCGGTAAAACCCGTCAATTTACCACGCCTTCGACTGTCCGAAAAAAGGCCTGGAAGATCGCCACGGCGGGAGGCTATTTTTGCGCGGGCTATTTGAATGTGGCTGTGAACTACGATTTCACCGCCAAAGAGGTGGATGACTTCCGGCCCGAACAACTCGAGACGCTTTACGATTTTTTCACGACTAGGACCGAATATTGGAAAATGGCGCCCCATCTGCAATTGGTGGCATCGTACAACGTGTTGTTGGCGCTACCGGGGACAGAATACGTTGCCTATTTTCCGCGAGGCGGAACCAACAGTATCAGCCTCGAGCCTGGTCAGTATTCGGTTGAGTGGTTGCGCGCAGAAACCGGTCACTATTATACGATGCCATCGATTATGGCCGCTAACGGCAGTTACGCGTTTATCCCGCCAAACAATCCCGCCACCGATTGGGTGCTGCATTTGCGTCGGCAGGAAGCCGTGACGCCGCGCTCGCCGCAGGAGGGTGACTCGCAGGAATCCAAAGCTGCCTCTTTTCCTGAACCGGCTGACTTGCCTCGACAGCCCTCCTTGCCTGACACGCTGGTTATGCTGGATGGCCGCAAGGTCACGACCCGCGAAATGTGGGTGAAGGAACGGCGACCGGAGCTCATTCGATTATTCCAGCACTATATGTATGGACAGCTTCCCCCCAAGCCGGCCCTTTCCGCGAAGGTGGAACGAGTGGACGTGGCGGCTTTGGGTGGCAAGGCCATGTTAAGCGAAGTGGCCTTGCGCTTCGGCGCCTCGGAAGTTCCACCGATTCATCTCATGCTCGTGGTGCCCAACCGGCGCACCGCGCCAGCTCCTGTACTGCTTGCGCTCAATTATTTCGGCAATCACACCCTGGTTCAGGACAAGAACGTGCGCCTGCCGGACAATTGGATGCCGGAGTGGGGCGGTGAGGAAGCATCGAGCGCAAAAGTGGTTAACCATCACGCGAGCGAGGCTGGGCGAGGTTCGTGGGCCAAGTATTGGCCGATTGAAGACCTGATCGACCGCGGCTATGCGCTGGCGACCTTCTACAACGGGGACATCGATCCCGACACGCCAGAGCAGCGCGGCTTGCAGAGGCTTTTCCGGCGACCCGATCCCGGGGATGACTGCGGCACCATTGCGGCCTGGGCATGGGGATTGCAGCGCGCGGTGGATTATCTGGTTACGACGCCAGACATCGATGCGCGCCGCATCGTAGTGACTGGCCATTCTCGAACCGGCAAGGCCGCCTTGGTGGCGGCGGCCTTCGATGAACGCATCGCCATGGCCATCCCTCACCAAGCCGGCTGCGGCGGTTCAGCTCCGAGCCGGGCCAGAATTGCCATCGGGAAGGCCTACAACACTCTCGATAACGTGCAGACCAGACCGCCGGAAACGGTAGCGAACATCAACGACGCGTTTCCACATTGGTTTAACTTGCGGTTCAAGGAATTCAACTCGACACCGGAACGGTTGCCGTTCGACCAAAACTGCTTAGTCGCCTTGTGTGCTCCGCGCCCTGTCCTGTTCACCAACGGTCAGCTCGATACCTGGATCAATCCCGCGGGTCAATTTGAAGTGCTCCGCGCCGCTGCTCCCGTTTACCGGTTGTTGCGTTCGGGTGATTTCACCGCGGAAGAACTTCCACCCAACGGCCACATGATAGGTGGCGTCCTCGGCTACTATCTCCGGCCCGGCGGCCACTCGCTGCTCCGAGAGGATTGGAAGGTCTTTCTTGATTTTGCCGACCAACACCTTGGTCGGCCGAACTAGTTGCTCAGGTATGCCACACCGCACAAATCGCCGTAAATTCATAACTGCCGCCGCCGGCTCCAGCTTGGGAGCACTCGCGGGCGGTTGCCTTTCCGCTCGAGGAGCCAGCGATGCCAGGAAAAGCGGTAAGGCCGGGAGCCCAGCCTCAGGCTCGGCAGCTATTCCAGCGTCCCGTGGAGTCGCCACCAAGTTCTGGATCGATCCCAGCATCGCCGCCTGGCGGCCGAGCCCGTGGAGAAAGGTCCACATTGAGTTCCACAACTCGCGGCATATGCCCAAGCTCGGCGAGCGATTCAACGCCGACGAGTTTGGGGACCGGCTGCTTGAAGCACATGTCACGGGCGCTACCGTGTTCGCTAAGGATATGTATGGTTATTGCTACTACCCAAGTTCCCTGGGGACGATGCATCCCGCATTGTCCTTTGACATGTTGGGAGCGCAGGTGGCGGCCTTGCGCAAGCGGAAGATCCAGGTCCTGGCTTACTACATGACGACTCTTAATCCCCAACTTGCCGGGAGCCATCCCGAATGGCTGAATGTTCGCCGACCGCCGGCCAGCCCCGCCTCCAAGTCCGAGAAGACCTCCCCCACCGACCGGGAATATAACCCGTGGGAGTGGTCTTTCAGCCTTGCCCAAGAGGATTTCGTGAAAGGGGAACTTGCGCGGCTCAAAGAGCTTGTATCGCGCTATGAGCTCGATGGCGTCTGGCTCGACGGCATTGGTGCCGATGCGCTGAGCGTGTCGTTCCTTAAGCGTGTCCGGGAAGTGATCAAGCAAACGCGCCCGGCCTGCCTCGTGTGCCCCCAAAACCAAGGCAGCTTCTACGGTCTGGGCCAGCGCGTCCCGTTTGTCGATTACTCCTCTCAAGAGGCGCTTTTTACCGATGCGCAACATTATGGCTACCACTATTTCCCGACGGTCATTCGCTACGCCCGCGGTTATGGGATCCCCTTCCATGGTTGCACGGTGATTTTCAAAGATTTCTGGGCCGATTTCGGCGGCTTGAAATCACCCGCGCAGATGCAGACCGAAGCTGCCTCCTTTGTTTCCCAAGGCGCTCGATGCGACATCGGGGACCAGGTGCATCCCGATGGCAGGCTCGATCCAGCCGTCTACCACGTCATCGGAGAGGCCTACCAACGCATCGCGCGGATTGAGCCCTACCTGGAGCAGGCAGTGCCAGTCACTGAGGCCGCGATGCTCGGAAGCGGCGATGCACCGTGCAACGACGTCAACTACGGCTGGGTTAAGCTGTTGAACGAATCGAAGGTGCAGTTCGATATTGTTGAGCGCGACGTGAAATGGGAAGAACGCTATGCACTTGTGATCTTGCCTGAGAATTTGTGGGTGGATCAGGGTCTGGCCTCCCGTCTGCACGCATTCATCGACGCCGGCGGAGCCGTGATTGCTGCCCACAGCTCCGGCCTGCTGGCGGGCACGGAAAAAAGCTGGCTCGAAAAATACGGGTTGTATTATGCGGGAACGTCGCCGTTCATCCCGGCATACATGGTGCCGCGCGTTAATTTTACCGGAGACATTCCCTCGTTCGCCTACGCCTTATATGGAGGTGCTTCGCAATGGCGAGCCGAGGCACCGGCGACTACGCTGGCCGCTTTGGGTGAACCGCTCTTCCAGCGCACCCCGCAACATTTCAATAGCCATGCGCAAACACCTTTCGATCATGCCACCGAATACTCGGCCCTGGCGCGGAGCGGTCGGGTGGCGTTGGTAGCTTTTCCGTTAGGACAGGACTACTACAATCAGGGGTTCTGGATCTACCGCCTGGCTTTTCAGAAAGCACTCAGCGAAGTGCTTCCCACGCCACTTATCCAGACCGATGCGCACCTGAGCACTGAATTGTCGGTGACGCATCAGTCGGCAAATGCCACCAATGGCCGAAAAGAACGCTACCTACTGCATATCGTGAACTACTCGCCTGTGCGGAAGACTCCCAAGCATACCGACTTTTATGATGATCCTGTCCCCCTCAATAACACGACGGTACGCGTCAATTTGCCGTTAAGAGGTGCTACGGCCAAAGCGCTCTACGCTGGCCAGGAATTGAAGGTGCGTCATACCCTCTCCGGCGGCGCCGAAGTCACTGTGCCTCGCGTGGACATTCATGAAGTGGTGTGTTTTGAACTTTCGTGAAAAGTCCCGATCGCTCTTCGTGGCAGCGAGCAAATGATCGCTGAAGCGGGGCAAGAAACAGTTGTTTCTCGGACTCCTACGCGACTCCACTGTTAACCGCCGGGCGAAATTATTCCCCATCCGACTATGATTTCTTTGAAATATCCGCTGGAGGTCCGGGAGCTGACCATTAGGCCAGGGCAGAGGTGTAATTGAGGTGTTTCAATTTCAGAACCTCGGCATGCAACTGCCTTGCGAGGTCCTTGCGATTGGTGCTGCCATTTCGGAGCTCGGCGAACTGGACCGCAACCTCGACTCGCCTTTTGCTCAGGAGGTTTATCAAGTGGGGCACGAAAGTCATATCCTTCCAGTAACACACCTCTTCACCCACATCGCCGTCCTCTAATCGGTAAGCAATCAGACTGGCCGTCAAGGGATGGCCGCATCCCGTGGCTGGTTCCAACAGGGAAGATTTAAATGGCAAGACAGTCTGGCCACCGGAACTGGTGCCCTCTGGAAACAAAATCACCAATGCCCCACTGTCCAGGAGAGTTCGCAGCTCTTTGCTCAATTCTCCAACCTGGAGCTTTCTTTCCCGTTCAGCGAACAACGTGCCTCCCAGACGAGCGAACCAGCCGAAAATCGGCCAATGCATCACTTCGCTCTTGGCAACAAAAACCGACGGGGTCAAAGCACTTAATGCCAGGATATCCAGGTAGCCTAAATGGTTGGAAACGAGAAGTCCGGTCCTCGGCACTTTGCCGGTGGATCGAACTTCAGCATTGAAAACACGCAAGACGCGACGGCAACCTTGTTGCAGCCACTGCGCGCGTGCCTCGATCAACGTTTGGTCCTTCCGAAAAACGACGCGGAAGATATAGAGCACCGCAATCAGGATCAACTCCCACGCCAGCCAAGTGACCCGCGTAACCACCCTCAAAGGATGTTGTAGTGGTCCCATCATGACAGTGTTGCGTCCATTGGCGTTGGCTAAAGATCAACCCACAAAGCGGCTTCGGACCGCTGACGGCAAGGCATGCAAGTCGAGCAGAGTCAAAAAATCGATCGTCTTGAACTGGCGATCCAGGGCCGGCGGGCCGCAAATCTTTGCCCCGATCGTCAGATACGCGCGAAGCAGTTTCGGTATCTTCGGCGCTTCCGCAGCCAGTTGCTCCAGTGGGCATTCGAAAGAGGCCAGTGCTGTTGTCCGATATTCAAGAGGGGCGAGATGGCGACGACAAAGGTCAGCGTAAGCCGATGCCCCGACGGTTGGGTCTTGCGACGTGAGGGAACTGCATCCGAGCAGGTATCGGGCACCGTGTTGTTGGGCGTAATCAGCGATCCCTTTCCACAGTAGGCCTAGAACGATCAAATTCCGATGCTGGCGATGAACGCAGGCGCGGCCCAACTCCACGATTTCCGGCCGCAGCCGCTCAAATGCCAGGAAGTCGAATTCCTGAGCAGAGTAGTAGCCAAGGTAATTCTGCGCGTTGACTCCCGTCTGCAGACGGTAAGTGCCAACAATTCTCGCCGATGGCAGGTGCTCCACGACCAGGTGGTCGCAAACGGCATCAAAGGGGTCCTCGTCCCTGCCGGTGGTGAACGATTCAGCCAATCCTTCATTGAGTTCGAGATTGAAAACCTCAAATCGCAGCCTCTGAGCGTCGCGCACTTCGTCCGGGTTACGTGCGAGGCGGGTTCTGTATTGGACAGGCGAAGCAACAATTAAGCGGATTGAGTCCAGTGTCGTTTTCATTTGGAGCAAGTTTCCTAAAGCCATGTGTCAGTGGAGAGTCAACCGCGTGAATTCTTCAGGCAGCTAGCGGCAACATTCCCGGGCGCCGGGTGCGTTCCGATGAGCTGTCGACCGGTCGGCCACCTCCGTAATAGAAGGAGCTAGGGCGAGGGCCAATTCTTCGCGCCCTTTCGAAAGTAGCGTTAAGACCGCTTCAACGGAGATTCCCAAATGCTCGGCAATCTGAGAGAACGACCATTCCTTGGCATAGAAAAGAATCAGCGGGGCTCGGAGCTCTTGGCGCACCTTGGTCAGAGCCGCCAGAATTGGGCTCGCAGCGGCCGGTTTTGAGAGTCGTGGCTGCGAAGCGAAGGAAGGCGTCGGCGTTCCCTCGCTCCTCCTTTCTTTTAGAAACTCACGAAACACAAGGGTATACAACCACCCTTTTGCGCTCTGTGATTCGGCCAAATATCTCTGGTGGTTGAGCGCCAGGCAAAACGTGTGCTGGGTTAGCTCCAAGGCGCGGTCAAGCTGACCGCACAACCTTACGGCGAAGGTGAAAACGGGCTGGTAATAACTCTCGACCAGCGTTTCAAAATCTAAAGCAGTCCCAGGTTTCATATTCAAATTCCGTTCATTGGATTTGAATATGGGTCGGGCTCGGCTGCCGAACCTTACAAGGGGAAACTACTCTTGGCTGGACTGAAGCCTCTGCTTGATGCGTTCGCGCGCTTCAGATGACAATCTTTGCGTCTGTTGAAGGCTCTCGTGCTCGTCGCATTGGTGAGCAGCGGAACGCAGGAATTTCAAATGGGTACCGTATCGCCGGCACCATTTACAGAGCAACAGGTGCAGTCGAAGACCAATTCGCTGAGACAGCAAAAGCCTTCCATCCATTGCTTTCGATTGAAGTCGCGATGCTTCCTTGCAACTTGGCGAAATGAGCGTAACAGCTCTAGCGAGGCCTTTTGATAATTTTGAGAGCCGATTCATTCGTTTATTGGCCTCGAAACGCCCATTTTCGAGGCGGACTCGCCGTTACTGTTCTCTCGGAGCTGTGGCACAATACCAATAGTGTGTCGTGGCAATTAGAGTTTCCTTACAAATTCATCCGAAGTCCGGGGTGCCATTTTCTTCATTTTGGATTGGTTGTCTAGATTGGGTAAGATTAGTTTCAGTCCCTAACCGCAGTTGGCACCACCCCCCCAAACGAGCCTTCAGCTCGGCGGAGCCTTCGGGCAATGCGCTGCCTGGTGACGTTTGTAAGGCCTTGAGGGGTCGGGCTTTCTTGGAGACACGGTGCCGCATTTCGAAGGAATGCGACCTGTTCACAGTATCTCCTGCACCACGCGCAAAACATGAAATGCAGCCGCATGGGCAGATGAACCGGCAAGGGCGCTAATCCGTCAAATTGGTGGGAGGCGAGGCGTGTGATTTCCTTGCACTGGGGCGTTTGTTTCCATCCCCAACGAATTGCCCTCCTGATACTTGTCAGAGATTTCATACTATTTTCGCGATTTCCCGAACCAATTAATTTCCAGGCATCGACGCAAAGCCATCCGGGCGCGATGCAACATTACCCAAAGATTGCTTTCGGAGATATTCAGCATTCGGCAAATCTCCTTGCTGTCGATGTCGTCCACCTCCCTCAAACAAAACGCTGCGGTGATATTCTTAGGCAGCTTGCCCGCGCAATCGTGAAACGCCTGCCAGAAAGCCTTATTATCCAAGCTGGCCCCTGGTTCTGCCGACCACTCCATTGGACCCAGTTCATGAATCCAGCCTCCTTTGAAAGCGCCGTCCGATACGAACCGATCACTCTCTTCATCCTGGTAGAAATCGAGGTCGGTGAAGGAAGTCTCCCGGCTGGCCTTGCGATAATAGTCGCCGATCTTGTTCTTCATGATGCCCACGAGCCAGGTTTTCTCGGCCGACCTGCCTGCGAAGCTCTTACCTCCTTTGAGGGCAGCCAGGAATGTTTCTTGCACGGCATCCTCAGCTTTAGCCACATCGCGCAGTCGCAGCAGCGCGTACTTGAACAGATAGTCTCCGTGCTCCTCGACCCAACGCTCAGGATCGGAAAGACCGGCCAAAGATGGCACGCCGCATTGTTCTACTGGCTTCATTTGACCTGAATCTGGAGGAGTCCGTTCAGCCACGGGTTCGGAGTTTGTTGTTTCGTCCATGGATAGGAGATTCGTCTGCGTGACGTGTAAAGGATGGGGGTACAGATGGTGCGCGCACATTGGTGAGTCGAGCGGGAGGCTCTGACCTTACACCGAACAAAGCGTGATCAGGAGGGATGCTGGTCGTAAGGCTTGCACTCGCCCTGCGACATACTGGAGTGAGTCATTACGAAAACAATATGAAAATCAGACTTGCCCAGACCCGCTTTGGCCGCGTGCTCTTGCACGTCGGCTGCTGCCTCAAACGACCAGGCCATTTGAGCTGGCATTGGCACGGGATCTTGCGGGAATTCGCACAAGCCGCGTAAGTCTCCTCCCCAAATGTATTCGAGAAGGAATTGTAAGGAACAGATTGCCCTCGCGACCAATGGAGGAAACTCAAACCAAATTCGGCAACAAAAACCATATCGAAAGGCCCCATGAATTCGAACGAGACGCTCTTGGAAAAACCGACCCAGGCAATGATGCCGGTTGGCCGGATGCACATGCCCGACCGGAAATTCATCGAGGAACAATTTCCCGAACCGGTGATGCCGGCCTGTGCAATCAACAAGGTGCTCAAAGGCCAAAAGGCCATTGTCACCGGTGGCAGCTCAGGCATCGGCAAGGGTGTTGCCACGGCTCTCGGTCATGCCGGGGCAGATGTGTTGGTGAACTACACCTCGCGCGCAGAGGAAGCGGAAAAGGTTGCCGAGGAGCTCCGCCGTTGCGGTTCTCGCGCCATTACCTGCAAAGCCGACGTGTCCAAGGAAGACCAAGTCCAGGCCATGTTCAAAAGGGCCATCGAAGAGTTTGGCACCGTTGACATCCTCATCAACAACGCTGGGCTCCAGAAGGACGCTCCGGTTGACCAGATGACGCTGGCCCAGTGGCAGCAAGTGCTGGATGTGAACCTGACTGGCCAATTCCTTTGCGCGCGTGAGGCCATTCGAGAGTTCAAGCGCCGCGGAGTGCGGAAGGACGTCTCCTGCGCCGCAGGTAAGATCATTTGCATCAGCTCAGTCCACGAAGTCATACCTTGGGCCGGCCATGTGAACTACGCAGCCAGCAAAGGTGGCGTGATGTTGATGATGAAAAGCATCGCCCAAGAGGTCGCCCCGCATCGGATTCGGGTCAACAGCGTGGCACCTGGAGCAATTCGTACGCCCATCAACATGCAGGCCTGGGACACGCCGGAGGCCTACAAGGATTTGCTGAAGCTGATCCCATACAAACGCATCGGTGAACCAATCGAGATTGGGCGCGCCGCAGTGTGGCTGGCTTCGGACGATTCGGATTACATCCATGGGGCGACGATTTTTGTCGATGGCGGCATGACGTTGTATCCAGGCTTTGAGACCGGAGGCTAAACAACTCAAAAGTAGCCCTAGGTCCTACCATCAACGTATCCCCAAAAAACCTCGTATGAACTCGCCAGCTCCTTTATCCCTAACCCGCGAATGGCTGGAGGCCGATGGCCTGGGCGGCTTTGCCTCCGGCACTGCCTCAGGCATTCGCACTCGCCGATATCACTCCTTACTCCTTGTGGCGACAAGACCTCCCACGGGGCGCCTCGTTCTGGTCAATGGCCTCGACGCCTGGGTGGAAACCCCGGGCGGGAAATTTTCGCTCTCCTCGCAATGTTATTCGCCCGGAATAATCGGGGGCGACCGAGCACAGCACATCGAGGCATTTGGTTGGGAGCCCTGGCCGCACTGGATCTTCAAACTGGAAGATGGGACGCGGATCGAGCAGGAGATTTTGGTAGCCAAGGGAGCGCCGATGACCTGCATTTCGTGGAAGATCCTCGGACCGCAGCGTGCGGCAAACTTATTTGTTCGGCCTTTTGTTTCTGGCCGTGATTACCACTCGCTCCACAAGGCGAATCCCGCGTTTCGCTTCGACGCAGAGGTCAAGCCCACGCAGGTTTCCTGGGCACCCTATACGGGTGTCCCCGGGATCGCTGCCTTCACGAACGGCAAATACTCACATCAACCCGTTTGGTACTACAACTTCCGATATGAGGAGGAACAGGCGAGGGGTTTGGATTGCGAGGAGGACTTAGCCGCTCCTGGGGTTTTCAAATGGGACCTGGCTCGCGGCAGAGCCGCGTTGATCTTCAGCACTAAGGACCATGCCGCGACAAAATGGTCTGGTGGGCAGCTACCGCTCGAATTGCTGAACCAGGTTCGAGAATCCGAGCAAAAACGCAGGGAAAGTTTCCCCTCGAGGTTGGAAGCATCTGCAGACTCTTACATTGTGCAGCATTCACGCTCAACTCCTCCCGTGTCGGGTGGTCAATCAACCCCGAATGGGAGGGGAAAGACGATTATCGCTGGCTATCCATGGTTTACCGATTGGGGTCGCGATACGTTTATCGCACTGCGCGGTCTTTGTCTGGCCACCGGACGGCTGGATGACGCCCGAGATATTTTGCTCGCGTGGTCGAATACGGCCACTGAAGGCATGTTACCCAATCGTTTTCCTGACCAAGGCGAACAGCCTGAGTTCAATTCCGTCGATGCCTCCCTTTGGTTTGTCGTTGCTGCGTTTGAATACTTGCAGACAGCCCGCAAGAGACAACAGGTGAGGCAGGACGAAGTTGCCTTAGGCAGAGCTATTGAAGGCATTATTAATGGCTACGCCCAAGGGACTCGTTACGGGATTCGAATGGATGACGACGGCCTGCTTTCCTGCGGCCAGCCAGGTACCCAATTGACATGGATGGATGCAAAGGTGGGCGATTGGGTGGTCACACCGCGGATTGGCAAGCCCGTCGAGATTCAGGCGCTTTGGCTCAATGCACTCTGGATCGCGAACCACTTCACGAGTCGTTGGGAGCACCGGTTAACTCAAGGTATGCGAACGTTCGAAGAACGGTTCTGGAATGACAACCTTGGCTTTCTCAATGACGTGGTGGACGTAGACCATCAAGCAGGAACCATTGATCCCTCTCTACGGCCCAACCAGATTCTCGCAATCGGCGGTTTGCCCATAGCTTTGATTGAAGGCGAGGCCGCCCGCTTGGTGGTGGAAACGGTAGAACGGCTATTGCTGACGCCATTAGGCTTGCGCTCTCTCGCGCAGCAGGAACAGGGGTATGTTCCCCAGTATTGTGGAGGAGTGGCACAACGGGATGGGGCCTATCACCTTGGCACGGTTTGGCCGTGGCTGTTAGGTCCTTTCGTGGAGGCCTGGGTTCGGGTGCGAGGAGGAACCAATGAAGTCAAACGCATTGCTCGCAAGCGTTTTCTCAGGCCGTTGCTCCAACACATGGAAGAGGCTGGGCTTGGTCATATCTCGGAGATCTCCGATGCGGAGGCTCCCCATGCACCTCGCGGATGTCCTTTCCAGGCTTGGTCGGTTGGTGAGGCGCTCCGACTGGATCGAATCATTTTGACTGAAACTGTCATTCAACGCCCCGCCAAAACTAAAGCAAAACAACGCCGCGATCTGGTGCCCGCTTGATGACCCGCCCACAAGGAACAAACCGCATGAACCCGAACAAAAACAAAATCGCAGAAAGCCAACGATTAACCGAAGCAAACAGCGGTCAGACCAACTGGCGTTGTTGGGGCCCTTATCTCTCCGAGCGCCAGTGGGGAACAGTGCGGGAGGATTATAGCCCTCATGGTAATGCGTGGGAATATTTGCCGCACGACCACGCTCGCAGCCGCGCATATCGCTGGGGCGAGGACGGCATCGCTGGCGTCAGTGACGATCAACAAAGATTGTGCCTCAGCCTGGCTCTATGGAACGGACATGACCCCATTCTGAAGGAGCGGCTGTTTGGCCTGACCAACAGCGAGGGCAACCATGGGGAAGACGTGAAGGAGCTGTACTATTATCTGGATGCCACCCCCACGAATTCCTATCTGAAGATGTTGTATAAATATCCTCAGAAGGCGTTTCCATACGGCCAGTTGGTCGAAGAGAATCGACGGCGAGGCAAAGACCAACAGGAGTTCGAACTTCTGGACACCGGCATCTTCGACGACGACCGCTATTTCGATGTC
>Ga0310810_10005764_pt1 | contig 13904 bp, 12 predicted proteins | sample NCmetagenome_FD_207641 | JGI IMG/M metagenome (GOLD analysis project Ga0310810, IMG submission 207641) | Soil microbial communities from experimental microcosm in Duke University, North Carolina, United States - NC | ecosystem: Engineered > Artificial ecosystem > Soil microcosm > Unclassified ... | reverse complement strand
TCACGTGACCGCCTTTCAGCAGCAGGTCATACATAGGCGCTGGGGCGATCGGCGGAGAAGACGTTTGGGAGAACGTCAGTAGTGGAGATGCGAGGACGATTGCGGTTAGTGCGAAGACGGTCAATGGTATCCGGTTGCAACTGTTCATAAGGAGTTTCATTTTTATCGAAGCGAAAGTGTATCCAGTAGAAATAAGATTGTCACCACCTGATGGGACTCAGTATCACACCTTGAGAATCGCTGCCCAAAGGGGTTGTAAACGGATTGCGGCTGCCGTAATCTGATCGCTGTTTCGGCTTCGCATCGGGACTCGACTCATGGATCGACGTACTTTCGTAAAGGCCGGATGTATCAGTAGTGCGTCGCTACTGATTGAAGGTCTCGATCCTATGGTGCGCGCGGATACTGCTCAGCCGCCGGTGCCGCCAATCGAACTGCACGGACTCCCGGGCTACAAACCTTCACCCCTTGGGCTGCCGGGACTCTTTCCGGGGAGAGTGGTCGAGGTTCGCGATCCCGCCGCCATCGTACACAACCGCGTTTCCCAACCCGTGGTGCGCCGCTTGCTGGAGCAGGCGATGCGAGAACTGACGGGAGAGAGTTCCGTCGGCGCGGCGTGGGCCAAGTTTGTTGAGCCGAAAGATATTGTTGGAATCAAGATTAATCCTTCGGGCGCGCCTGCGTGCTGCTCGTCTCCAGAGATCGTGCGCGAGATCATCAGCGCGGTGCAAACGGTCGGGGTTCCTGCGCGCAACATTGTCGTTTACGACCGCTACTCGTACGAGATCGATATCGGCAGCTACCAGGCGCTGCTGCCTCCCGGTATTCGAATTGTCGGAATTCAGGAGGCATTCGCGGCGGGCGGCGAGTACGAACCGAACGTCTACTGCGATGCCAATTTCTTTGGAGAGTGGGAAACTCGCTCTTACATGGCGAACATAGTCACGCACGAGGTGACGAAAATCATCAACGTGCCCACGATGAAGGACCACTCGGCGTCCGGCGTTACTGGGGCGCTCAAGAATCTAGCATACGGTACATTCAACAATGTTGCGCGTACCCATCGCTCTCCGTATACCTTTACAAACCCAATGATCGGGTTGATGTGCACAGTCGAGCCCTTACGTTCTAAGTCTGTGCTGCACATCATGGATGCTATGAGACAGGTATGGCACGGCGGCCCGCTCACGCAAGTTCAGGACTTCATCGACCAGAGCGGCATTCTGCTGGTGTCAACGGATCCTGTGGCAATGGACACCGTCGAACTGGAGGCCATTGAAAAGAAGCGTCAGGACAAGGGAGCCCCATCCTTGTGGCAGCAGGATCCCAAGAGCATCACCAGCAATAGCGAAGAGTTCTATCACGACGCTTCGAAGAATTTATTTTTCCGTCAGCCAGGACACATAGCTGCAGCCGGCAAGCTCGGCTTAGGTGTGGCCGACCTAAAGCAGATCGATCACCGTCGTCTCGCGGCCTGAGTTGATGAAGAAGGAAACCGTCCAGCGCCCGCATTCCGCAGACTGGCCCACGCTACTGAAAGACAATGCCCGTAGCGGAGGGCAGGCGCAGCACGCAGTCCACGCACCCGAACGAGCGCTCTGGCAATATCGTGCGGGTGGCTCCGCGCGGTCCTCCCCCATCCTCTTCGAGGGCGTGTTATTTGTGACGTCGGTCGACGGAATGCTGCACGCGATCGATGCCGCCACCGGGATCGCAAAATGGAAATTCAGGGCCGAGGGGCAGGTGCATTCGACTCCCTCGCTTTGCGCCGGCCGAGTGCTATTCGGGTGCGACGACGGAAAAGTGTATGCCGTGGATCGCCACTCCGGAACGAAAGTGTGGGAGGCATCTGCGGGCGCGGAAGTTTGGGCCTCACCTGTGACTTGTAACGGGATTGTGTTTTTCGGAAGCGCCGATGCGAAAGTTTATGCAGTCGATGCGGCCAGCGGGCACACGCGGTGGGTTCAGGAACTCGGGGGCAGAATCTACTCCACGATTTATGCAACCGAGCAGCACCTGTATGTTGGCTGCGGCGATGCAAGAGTTTATTGCCTCGAATCGGGTTCCGGAAAAGTACTCTGGAGCACTCCTACGGGCAATGGCATCGACTCGTCCCCGGCGGTTGCAGGAGGCCTGGTCCTGATCGGGTCTGAAGATTTTTTCTTTTACGCCATGGACGCCAACACCGGCGAGGTTCGCTGGAAGTACGAGACCGGGCTGGGTATAGCGTCTTCCCCGGCCGTTTCGGGAGAGGTCACGATTTTCGGCAGCAAGGATGGCTTTCTTTATGCACTCGAGACTCAGACCGGACATCTGCGATGGAAAGCGGCGGCGGGCGAGTTGGTCACAGCTCCTCCGGTGATTGGCGAGGACATTGTCTGTGTCCAGTCGGGAGGAACCCTGGCCTTCGATGTCGCGACCGGCAAGCTGGTGTGGAGAGCGGCTCTCGGGGGATCGCTGCAATCGGTTCCTGTGCTGGCGGGCGACACAATCTACATAGCGAGTCTGGGCGGTGAGATATATGCGTTGCAATAGCCGGTGGCTAGCAGCGCTATTTGTGTTTTTCGCCACCGCTGCGAGCGTCCAGAGTTCACCAAGCCCCGTGCTCGTTTATCAGAAGAAATACATCATGGGCACGGTGTTCGAAATTGCCGCATATGACCAGTCGCCGCAGCATGCCTCGACTGCGATTGATCGAGCTTTTCAGGAGATCGTTCACGTTGATGACGAGCTCAGCAATTACAAATCCGAAAGCGCCCTGAGTAAATTGAATCGCTCCGCGCATTTTCACGCCGAAACGGTTCCGTCTGACTTATACCGTGTAATCGAAACAGCGGTGCAGTTTTCAAAGGTTTCGGACGGGAAGTTCGACATCTCCATCGCCCCGTTAGTGAACCTGTGGAAAGCTGCCTTGTCCGGCGACGCGGAACCTACTTTGGAGCAGCAACAAGCCGTGAAAGGTTGTGTCGGCTACGAGAAGATTGAATTCATCGCACCGCAGCAAATCAGTTTTCGTTCTCCCTGCATGCAATTAGACCTGGGCGCTATTGGTAAAGGCTACGCGGTAGACCAGGCTGCCGAGGTGTTGCGCGCCTCGGGGATTCTCAACGCCTTGATCAACGCGGGAGGCAGCACGATGCTTGCCATGGGCGCTCCCCCCGGGCAGAGCGCGTGGCTCGTACACTTAAGGGACCCGTCTCACAAAATCGATCCCCAGGTTATGCTCAGGGATGAGAGCGTGTCGACCTCCGAGCAAACCATTCCTTCATTGCTGGGGAAAGATTCACCAGGGCATATTATTGATCCGGAAACAGGGCAGCCGGTGCAAACGGAGTTCGCGGTCAGCGTCATTGCGAGAACGGGAATGATGTCGGACAGTCTTTCAACGACGTTGCTGCTGCTAGGTCCCGCGAAAGGTAGAGTTCTGATTCAAGGCATGGCCGAGGTTTCGGCGGTTTGGATTGCTCCCGACGCGCGAGTGGAGACTGTGATGAGCGGACCGCAAATTCTTTTGGGCAGGAAGATGTGATCATTCACGATTGGCAAATAACCCGACAGCGCATCACAGACAAGGCTATTTTAGGCGTGTTTGTTCTGGTCTCCACGTGCGCATGGAGCAGCGTTTTCATAAAGTGGACGAATCCTGCTTTACCTCCCGCACGCGAATTGGGGATGAGCGATCTCGTGCTTTCGTATGATGCGCCTTCTCAGCTAACGCAAGCAGCCCGAAAGCAAGGGTACCGCGTGTATGTTGAGGTCTTGCCGCAGCATGCTACAGCAGCCGCAACCAAAGCCGAAGCCGAGGGCGGGGCCGGGATCATTCTCAGCGTTCGGCAATCCGAACGCGCTCAGACGCGGAACGTGCTTGCCGCTTTGCGATCGGCTCATCCCAAGCTTCGATTCTTTGTGCTCAATCCGGATGCCAAGCAACCGGAGATGAGAGGCAGCCTCGTGATTAAGCGCGATGCTGTCCTTGAAGTATCGAGCCCGACCGCGCAACCGTGGATTGACAGCAACCTTGCTCTCGTCAGAGTTGAACAGGCCGCGGACGGCGGTCAGATTCCGATGTATAGCTTTTCGTGGAACCCTCCAGTTGCGGCGCAGCCTGCAAAGACAATCACTGCAGCCGACTACTCGCTGGCGGTGGCGGAAGGAGGTGCGTTTCACGCCGACTTGATCCTGGAGTTGGATGCTGGCTTACAGAAGGCTCTCACCGAACGTGATCCGCAGGCTTGGACCATTTGGAAGCAGGTGCAGTCCTATACCGAATTTTATTCACACCCGGCGCAGACGGGCTTGCAAGCCGCTGCCGATGTCGTGGTTGTGGTCGATGACCTCGACCCTTCCGATGAGGCCATGAATCTGATGGCCCGCCACAACATTCCATTCAAGGTTTCGCTTCCCACGGGCTTGCAGTCGGAAGATATGGTGGGCGTCGACGTTGTGGTCGTCTTCGCAAAGCCCGAAAAGGAATTCGCGATTCAGCTCGAACGTCTTGCAAGTCAGGGCAAGACCGTCGTGGTTGTGGATGCACACGGGTCGTATCCATGGCAGACTCAGGGCGCCGTCCAGTTGAACGAACACACAGTCTCGTACGCGGTGGGAAGCGGAAAAGTGCTTGATCTCTCCGAACCGGTCTCCGATCCGGAAACGTTTGCCCAGGACATTCGCCGGCTGATCGGGAACCAGAACGCGTTGATGAGCTTGTGGAATGGACTAACCACGATCGCGGTGCCTTACCGGGAAAAGCGCGGCGGCCTGAAAACGGTGGAGCTGATCAACTACGCGCAGGATCCGGTTCGCGTCCAAGTCAAGGTAAAGGGATCGTTCACTGCGATTCGCTACGAAAATCCAGAGCACGGGTGCTGTAGGTCTCTGGCCCCAACCCAGCATGACGGATTCACCGAGTTCGTAATTCCCGATTTAACGATTGCGGGCCGGGTGCATCTAGAGAATCCGCCGGCAATTGGTTCCGGAAAAGAACATCAGTGACTGCTCTCTGACGCCCGCATCTGCTCGCGACTCAGCGAGCGGGTAGTGAGCCTCGAAGGACCACTACGGACGCGGCTGGCAGCGCAAACGTGGAGTCACGGCCAGCCGTTACCTGCGTTTTCAGCAGGGGCCCATCGGGATCCGCAACCTTCCGCAGCGGGTCCCAACGATACTGAGCACTCCCGAACGTAAAGCTGTCGACCGGGCCCGCAAACGAAGTATCCCGCCTGGTCTCCGCATCATGGAAGTTGATCTTTACCGTGTGCGGGTTCTCCTGGTCTCGGTTGACGATCAACAATGCCCATTGCTTGTCGGGCCGCTTGACAGCATACGCGGTCACCAACTTGTGACCGGCGCTGTCTTCAATGTCGGTCGCCGCTGAATAAAGCTGGTGAGCGTCGTTGCCGGGCTTCAGCCATTCCAGGTTGATGAGTTGGCTGGCGAAGAATTGCGACAGCGGCTGCGTGATCTGCCGCTTGTTATCGGTGGCGAACATTCCGAAAGTCGAGTCGGAGTTGTTGCAACCAGGATGGACTCCGAAAGGAATGTAATGGAAATAGTAGATCGCGTCGCCGCCAGCTGTCAGGAATGCTCCGACGTAATCCGCGAGCCACAGTGCTCCAAAGATATCGACCGACGCTTCCGAAGCGTTGGGAGAGATGTTGCTCTCCGTAATGAACATTGGGATGTTGTCAGGAACACCGTCCTCGCGCCAGACCTTCAAAATGTTTGAGACCAATTGCGGCTCGTCATACAGATTCCCCCACTGGTAGCGGCAGGGATCGTAGGGATAGTGCTCGAAGGAAAAGAATGCCAGCTCTGAAAGTCGATTATGCCGCTTCAGGTAGTCGATGAATCGACCCGTCCAGGAAGTGCGTCCTTCCGCATCCGCCCAGACCTCAATGTCCTTATTCTGGCCCGTGAAGATGGGTCCGCCGAGCTTAAGGGACGGATCGACTTTGTGGATCGCCGTCGCGAATTGCAGGTACAGGGCGGCGTAGTCTTCCGGGAGCATGTAGTGTCCGTCCGGCTCTTCCCCCATCTCGATGTAAGAAATTGGATAATTGCGTTTCTTCAGATAAGTAATCTGTGCGGCAGCGTCTTCCGGGGTGCTGTAGATGAGAGCGATAGGGACCATCGCCGGCAAACCGCGAGTGTATCCCGCAGTGTAGAAAAGGTCGAAGCCGACCTGCGCGCGCCCGCTCTTGTCTATATCGGACGCCTGATGCCAGGGATCGACGGACGAGCAGTAGGTGGGCGTCTGATCCTGGTCCGGAGTGTGGCGCAGGATGTCGTGAAACTCTCCAGCGGATCCCAGAGTGCCTATGTACAGTTCACGAATCGCATAGCCCACGCAATTCCTGCGATCGGATGATCCATGATCGTCGCACGAGTTGGAGGATTGAGTCATCCAGATGCGGATCCAGCGAACGAGAACTGGGGAGGACGCGAGGCGGAGGGTCGCGATTCCGCCCTTTCCCTCCTGGATGAGGCCGAATGGGAAATTCTGCCACACGCCTTTGGTGGGCGCACGGATTGGATCCTCGCCGGTGAAGAATTGCACGGCATATTGGCTCGCGTACGGTTCTCCCCACGCGATGCGGATGGCTTCGACGCTTTGAACGTTAGCCAAATCGAAGAAGACCCATTGCGGATTCCTAGAGTCATCTTCGCCGGTGAACTCGTGCGAGAGATAGGGATTGCTTTTCCAATACGTATGGGCATCGCCGTCCGTTAGCCGAGAGTAACTGACGGTCTCGGTCCCATCATCGCGGGTCACTCCGCGGTGCGGCAGCGGGTACCCGTAGCTGTAACGGATCATTTCTGTAGGATTCGAGCTGCCCACAAAGTATCCCTTGCCCGAGGGGTCGCTCCAGGCGCCGGTGGGATTCCAGTGCCAGGCTTCTGTGTAGAGTTCCGTGTTCTGACGATAACTCACCGGCCCCCATCCTGCTTCCAGGACGCGGTCGATCACGGGTTTGACGAAGGTCTCATCGATGAACTTCTGGTTCATGCGGTCGATTCCCGCACCCAGGGCCTGATTCGGCACGAATGATTTCCGCATATGGCTGGGCGTGGCGTCGACGGAAATTGTTTGCCCCTGGGCTGCGAGGCTAAGAAAAACACAAATCATGAGGGTGCGCGCGTAAAAGTGCCGTGACATCGGGGTTTTCCTCCTGCATTAAGGGGAAGTAGAAAACGTTCCTCACGCTAGGCACTCTATTCGCAAGACTGAAACGTTTCAATAGCCCGGGAATGACCTTTTCCGCTGCGTGAGAAATGCAGTGGGATACATGTGTGCGCGAGAGCGGCAATTGCGGAGTAACAACGCCGACATCGTAATCCGTGACTGGCGGCCTATCTCTTGAGGCTAGCGATGCGGCCCCGCAGGCAAAGTATCATTCAATTTCTTGATGATGTCCTCGCTCGGCTCTCCGCCTTTGCATGTGGGATGGCCGAAGCCGCTGCTGCTGACACCTTGCTGGATGTCGAAGATGAGATTGTCACTCGGGCCGGGCGCAACGCCCATGGGCACATTGTCGAGGCCCAGGCTATGGCGAGTTTTCCAAGCCACAACATGGTCGGCACAGGATGTATCACCGCTTACGCCCAGAGCTCCAACAATGTGTCCGGATTTGTCGTAGAGCGCGAGGCCTCCGCCGAAAACAATGACTCCACCGATAGGTTTGCCGACCAAAGGATCGTCAGGCTGGCCGAACTTATCTGGGCTGCCCGCGAAGGCGGTGTTGGGGTTCGGACCGGTTACGATGCTGTAAAGAGAATTGCCCGGTTGCGCCGCGGCGAACACGTTGCCAGACGAAAGTGCAAAGTTGTCGGTGCTGAAAGCATTCGCCGTGTTGGCTTTTTCAGCCGAAATCAGGCGGCTGCCCGGCCATTCTGCACCACGATTTGGACCAGTGAAAACGACTGCGCAGACGATCCCATCGCGATTCACTACCGTGCCCCATTCCTGGTTTCCCAAGCCGCCATTTTTTCCTTTGCCTTCCTTCACTGCAGAGGACAGCGCCGCTTTCAGCTTGCTGTGGTCGGGTACGTGCGAGCAGTCCGCAGGATTCTGCGAAAAAGCCAGCGCGGAACAGGCAAGAATGACGGCGGGAATCACTGCTCGGCGATGAAGAATGGATGGCATGGCGATCTCCTGATTACTGTGCATATAAGTAGGCCGCGATGTCGCGACTGTCCTGCTCACTGACTCCCATGTCTGGCATCAATGTGTGGGGCTCAATCTGGTGCGGATGCTGGATCCACGACATGAGATTGTTGGGCGTGTTGGCAATCTCGCCGGCGATGTAGTAACGCTGGTTGATGTTGGTGAGCGGAGGACCGATCAGGCCGCGCGCTCCGGGAACTCCCGAAATTTCATGACAGGCATTACAGCCGTATTTACGAATCTCCACTCTACCCACGCGCGCGTCGCCGCCGTTGGTCAGCACCGCCGCCTCCTTTACCCGTCTCTCGCTCAGGTTGTCGCAGGCCGCGGACAACAGGCCCACAATCGCGGCGGCTATGAGTAGTGCTGATCTCATTTCACATTCCCAACCGGCAAACCGGAAAGCTGCGCCATGCGCGTATATTGCCAGCGCTCTTGCGAGTACTTCATCCATTTGACGAGAAGAATCAGGAAAGCTGCGAGTAGAAGTGTTCCTGCGGGGATCCACATGATCAGGCCTCCGAGTTGTTGATCTTCCAGCGGGGTGAGATTCCACAGTGGCGCGGTGCCCACGTACGGCGCATACCACGGCGTTCGGGCAAAAGTAAGCAAAGCGCCCAGAAGGCTGGTATGCATGGCCGTCGTAAACACGTACACGAGCGCTCCCCCGTACCCCATCGACGGTGCCCCGTTGACCAGCGGCCACCAGAACAGAAGCGCTGTCAGAAAGAAACTTGCATGCTGGGCCGCGTGCACCCAATCATTTTCAATAGCTGTCGCGAATAGCCAGGGTGCATGCCAAACCCAGAGCGCGAGGGCCGAGATCAACCAGGCTGACACCGGTGCTGAAATGAAATTCCAAGACCCTCGGAAGATCTTTGTCCGGCTGAGATTCGCAACCCGTTGCCGCCACTGCGGTGAGAGCGCATATAGAAATGGAACCAGAGGGCGCGCCAGTACCAGCAAAGGCGCTGACACCAGCATGAGAATCTCATGCTGCGTCATGTGCACCCAGAATAATTGCTCTCCAATTTCGTGAATGGGCGAATCGACAGCGAGGACGAGGGAGCCCCATCCCAAGGCGTAGCAGGTAACCGATCGCCAACGAATGCTGCATCTCGCGTTGCTGCGGTACATTCTGATCAGGCCCGCTGCGTAGAGCACGGCCGCAAGCAACAGGAGGATGACTACCGGCAGCGGCCACGTCCAACCTCCCGCGCGCTCCGTTGCTATCTCCGCATGTGCGTGCAGAGGGGCCATCGCTGTTGCGAGGGATCCGAGTTCGAGTTGTCTGCTCAAGCTGTTCACTGGCATGGGTGCAGAATCCAGCGTGGGATGGCGCCCGCAACAATGACGACGGCGAAAGACAAGCTGAAGATCATCCCAATCAGCGCCTGGAAGTGGGCGCGATCCAGGCTGCTGCCGCCTTCCTCTTTGGAGTCATGGGGAAATCGCCTCTTTTCCATGAAGCCGGTGGCGAAACCGCTTAAGGCCCCCAGAAAACAGACGAAGGAAATCGCATGCAGCACGTAAGAGTGCCCGGTCGAGCAACTGTGCTGCTCGAGCATGTAGCTTAGACCCAGATCAAAGCCCCACGCAGCGAAGCCCGCCACGAGGCTCCACCAGATCCCGAATGGCGTCTTTCCTGCTTCGACGATTGGTTTGGCGGTGGTCATGGGTCTCAAATCACTCGGGGCAACCCGTAAATGAAGATAAAATTCAACAATCCGGTAACGACTACGAAGTACCAGTAATCGGAGTTGATGGCTGCGTCAGCCAGGCGGGTTCCCTCCATTTTGTCCGTAAAGGCAACAGCCAGGAGTACCAGCGTCTCGATCAGTTCGGTAGCGAGGTGACCTGCGTGCATTCCGATCAGAACCCAGAGCGTTGAAGAGTACGCGTCATCAGACCAGCGGCAGTTCAAGGTCGTAAACTCGAATACACGAATGGCGGTCGCTAACAAAGCAAAAGCCGCGAGCACCATCAGGCCGATCCTGATGGCGGCCCGGTCGCCCGAGGGGGCACGCTTTTGTACCCAGCGCGCGGGGATGACACTAAGAATAAAGACGACGGCGTTCGCGACTCCATAGCGAAGATCGGGAGCGAGATGTCCTGGAGGCCACTGCTGAACCCGCGTTCGCAGGTAAAAGTAGCTTGCGAACATCAGGGCGAACATCATGCCCTCGATGGTCATGTAGAAAACGTTCGCCAGCCAGGTCGTGTTGCTGGGCCCAAAAGCGACACTCGGCACATCGGAGACATCGAGCGTCAGAGGGCGAATTGGTTCCCTTAGTGACTCCATGATGTCCTCTCCGGTAGCGGGGCGGGAGAGTGGCTACGCGGCCACAACCAGCCGATCAACGTGATAATCACCAGCGGCGCTCCGTAGGGTACGGCCCAGGGAGTGAAGATCGATCCGACAAACGTCGCCGACACAGCCAGAGAAGCAAGGAAAGGCCAGATGCTGGGGCCCGGATCTTCATCTTTGTGCTGCGGATTGCTGTCCAGGCTATGAGTCACCAGCACTTCGCGGATGTCATCGCGCAATCCAACTACTACAGCCTGGTCGGGCGTCGCGTCCCAGAGCGCATCGCGCCCATTCACCGTCGGCGGATACAGGAAGTTATAGGACGGGGGCGGTGACGAGGTGCCCCACTCGAGGCCGCTGTCTCCCCATGGATTGTCGCCGGCTCTTGCGCCCAGACGCCGGCTGCGCAACACGTTGGCGATGAAGACGAGCAACCCCGCCGTCATGAACGCCACACCTGTAGTGGCCAGACGGTTGAGCCCCTGCCAGTGCATATCCGGCAAGTAGGTGTAGACGCGTCGCGTCATCCCATGAAGGCCGAGAAAGTGCATGGTGAAGAAGGTCAGATTGAAGCCGATGAAGAAGAGCCAGAAGTGCCATTTTCCGAGCGTCTCATCGGGCATTCGTCCCGTCATCTTTGGGAACCAGAAGTAGAGGCCCGCAAACATTGGGAATAGAGCTCCACCAATGAGCACGTAGTGGAAATGGGCAACGATGAAGTAGGTATCGTGTACCTGGGTATCTACGGGCACTGAGGCCAGCATGACTCCCGATAGCCCGCCGATCAGGAATACAAAGAAGAACCCGAACGCCCATAGCATTGGTAACCGCATTTGCACGCGGCCATGCCAGATGGTCGCCAACCAGCAGAAGAACTGAACTCCAGTGGGAATCACGATCATCAGGCTTGCGGCCGTGAAGAAGCTCTCACTCAGCTGCGGCAGCCCGGTGGCAAACATGTGATGCACCCACACTCCAAATCCAATGAACCCCGTGGCCACGACTGAGACAACGATTGGGGTATGGCCGAAAATACGTCGGCGAGAGAAGCAGGAAACGAGCGTCGATATGATTGCCGCACCGGGCAGAAAGATGATGTAAACCTCGGGGTGACCAAAGAACCAGAACAGGTGCTGGTATAGCAGAACGTCCCCGCCCTCCGCTGGATTGAAGAAATGCGTGCCCACGAGCCGATCCAGCAGCAGTAGCCCGCTGGCTACCATGACTGCCGGCATGGCAAAGATAACCATGAAGGAAATTGTGAGCTTTTCCCAGAGCAGGATGGGCATGCGGTTCAGGGTCATACCCGGAGCGCGATAACGCAGGATGGTGGTCGCAAGACAGACGGCGACTCCGAGAGCAGATACTTCCGTAAAAGTGATCATCTGCGACCAGATATCCGCGCGGTGTCCGGGGTTATATTGCGGCCCCGAGAGGGGAACGTAGGCGAACCATCCGACATCAGGGCCAGTATTTGTGAGTAAGCCGCCCCATAGCACCAAGGCACCACCCACATAGAGGTAATAGCTGAAAAGATTCAGGCGCGGGAACGCGATGTTGCGTGCGCCGCACATCAACGGAACCACGTACACCCCGAAACCCTGAAACATCATGGGCACGGCAAACAGGAAAATCATCGTGCTGCCGTGCATGGTGAAAATCTGGTTGTACAAATCCGGGCCAAGCAGGGAGTTCTCCGGCTTGATCAGCTGCAGCCGCATTAGGGCCGCCAGCACTCCACCCAATAATAAAAAGATGAAGGAGGTAACCATGAACCGTTTGCCCACGGCGGTGTGATGCGTGTTGCTGAGCCATCCCCAGACGCCCCGCGGCTGGTACCACGTCCGGGCTAGGCGAGACGCAAGCTCAGTATCGTGAGCATCTTTTTCGTTCGCGATTACAGGTTCTGTAGTGGCCACGGTTCCTCATTGCAAAGTTTGCAGATATGCCAGAAGCGCTTGCAGATCGTCGGGAGAAAGCGAGTTGGGAGCCATCTCAGCGCCCGGCTTGATACGTTGCGGATCGAGAATCCAGCCCGCCAAAGCTCCGCGAGTGTTGGGCAGAGTCTCAGCGGCAATCATGTTGCGGCTAGCGAGGTGGGTCAGATCCGGGCCGAAGTGCGAACCAGCGTCGGTGCCGCGGATGGTGTGACACATCAGGCAGGCATGCGTCAGGAAGACCGCGCGCCCGCGGCCGGTTTCGTCATTGCTCGGTTCGGCAGCCGGCTTGAGTTGCTGCTGTTGCCAGGCCTGAAAGTCTTCCACCGATTGCGCAATGACTGAAAATCCCATGTGCGCATGCTGCAGCCCGCAAAACTCGGCGCATTGTCCACGATAAATTCCCGGCTGCTCGATCTTGATCCAGAACGCCGAAGAGTACCCCGGCAGAAGGTCGCGTTTGCCGGTAATGCTCGGTACCCAGAAACTGTGGATCACGTCGGAGGAATTCGTGAGAATGACCACGGGAGTATTCACCGGAACGTGTATTTCATTCGCCGTGGTGACGGTCTGATCCGCTTGCGGATTCGGGTAAACCACTTCCCACCACCATTGATGACCGATGACTTGGATAGTGACGGGATTCTTTGAAGTCAGTCCGGCAGCCTTCTTGCCGGTGACTACACTCAGAACCAGTACGACGAACAAGGTCACAACCGTGACCGCGACCGCCGTTCCCACAGCCCACTTCGCCCGCTCGTCTCCTTCTTTGTCTTCGAATACGGGCAACGGATAGATAGCGTCGGATTTCGATTTCGCGCCGGCTCGGGTGAATCCCAGAATCATCAAGACGTAAACCGCGAAAACGATCCAGAAAATGACCCAGTAGAGCCACTCGATGTGGCTGCCCTGTGGGGCTGCTGGACGCAAAATATTGTGGCGGCCCGGGTCAAGCGGCATCGCTTGCGCGAGCACGCAAAGAGCGGCAATCATTGGTGCTGCTCCGGGGAGCCGGTGATTCCGGTAGGCGTTTGCGGAGGCGTGGAAGCTTCTGACGGCTTTACACTCATGTGATCGGGGCGGCCGGGCGAAACGCCTTTCGGGAGCAGCCCTGACATGGAGCGGACGTAAGCAGCAATCTCCCAGGCTTGATATTCGGGAACGCGATTGCGGAAGGAGGGCATGCCATTGGGCCTTCCCTGCATGATGGTGGTGAAAATGTTTCCCGCTTCGCTGCCGTAGATCCAGTTATTGTCCATCAGCGGCGGGCCGATACCACCGCCACCGTGGGCGTGACAGCCTACGCAGTTGTATTGCTCGTAAAGCTTTTGCCCTTCCGAAACTGCATACGCGCTTTCCTGATACATGTTCGAAGGCGGAGGAGTGGGCATTGAATTAGCGCCCGGATTCAGACCACTCACTTGCACGGAGTTGATGGTCTGATTGGCAGGGGGAGGCTGTCGCAAGATCCGGTTCTCCCGCGAACACGCCACTA
>Ga0310810_10005762_pt1 | contig 13905 bp, 9 predicted proteins | sample NCmetagenome_FD_207641 | JGI IMG/M metagenome (GOLD analysis project Ga0310810, IMG submission 207641) | Soil microbial communities from experimental microcosm in Duke University, North Carolina, United States - NC | ecosystem: Engineered > Artificial ecosystem > Soil microcosm > Unclassified ... | reverse complement strand
TGGCTGTCGCAGCACTCGTTGGGAGCGCCGCAGCAAAAGCTCTTCCCGTCGCCCTGTTCTGTTGTGACCGTGGCGCCATGGACGATGTACTTGGGCCACTTCGGCGTGGTCTTGACCCATTCGATAAGCCGGCGGGCATGGTCGCGCCATTCCAGGTCCTTCTCCGGATTCAGGAGGACATAACGCGCGTACTCCAGCGGAATCACCTGGTTCATGTTTTCCATTCGGGGAGCCACGTCTTCGAAATATCCGACCCACGCATCGTTCTTCAACGGGTACTTGTGCAGCCATACCCACGCCGCCTGGCGAACTTGCTTATAGGCGGCAACGTCGCCCTGTTCGATGCGGATCAGTTCGTCGAACAGCATGACCGGCTCGACGACGTTGGCCGAGTATGGACCCATGCCGGGCCCATCGATCTTGCCGTCGCGCGCGTAGCAGCGAACCGGCCAGGGCGAGTTAGCGGCATCGCCCGGTTTGTAATTTTTGACGAGGGCGGCGGCGCAGCGAATCGCAGCCTGCAGGTATTTCGTGTTACCGGTCATCTCATAGAAGCGAAGATAAGCGTAGCCGTCCTCGCCGACCACGTGCGGCTCGATGTAGTCCTCACCGTGATGGCTCCAGCCGGTATAGCGATGGTCTCCGGGATTAGCTGAAGTGTAAGGCACGCGCGACCACACGTAGTTCTCCGGAGTCAGCCCGTTTTCCAGCTCGTAATCGATGAAGTCCTGGAGGAACACGATCGTGTCAGGATCGCCGGTGTAGGGATAGAGCCGCTCGATGAAGCCTTGCAGCATGGCGCGCAGATAAGCCGTGGAGTTCGCCCAGTGCCAGTCCGGTTGCATCTCGAATGTGGTGCGATCAAAGTCGAAGCAGCAGAAAAAATAATGATAGCGATACCGGTTGTATTGATCCCAGAGAATCTTCCACTGCGTGAGGAAATGTGAGCTGTAGGAATAGCCTGTATTCTCGGGCATGGGCCAGGGCAACAGTTTGCCCGCGGCATCCAGATCGACAGGGCGGCCGGCGATGGTGGGGGCGTCCACCGTGGAGACGACCTTGAACGGCTCCTCGGCCCACGCAGACGCGGCGAGCGAGACCAACAGAACAGCGGAGCAATAAAGTCGAATCATGGTTAGTAACTCGTGTCGTATTTAAGGATCAGAACCGTGGCCACCAGGACAACTCCGGAGCCCACCATTGCCAGCGTACTCAGCCGTTCACCGAGCAGGACAGCCGCCAGCAGAACTCCGAAGATCGGAACGAGATACAGAGAGATGGAAGCAACGGTCACGTCCAGGTGCTCGAGCGCGGCGAAAAACAAGAGCATGGACGCGCCGTACATGAGAATCGCGAGGAATGCGAAAGCCGCCCAGGCTTTCCAGTCGAAAGTGTTGAAGACATTCCAGTGGAACGGCTCGGCCCAGATGAGCAGGGGCACGCTGGCGAGGGAAGCGGTGATGTAGCTGAAGATCAGGATCTCGATTTCCTGAAACCGCCGCAACAAACCTTTGCAATAAGTGTTATAGAACGACGAACCAAAGCAGCCCACCAGGATAAGACCGTTGCCGGCCAGGTATCTCATATCCAGAAACGAGCTTTCCCGCAAGTCCTGCACCGACATCAGCAGCACACCCACCAGGCCGACGCCGAGCGCCGCGATGCGCAGCAGCGTTAACTTTTCGTGAAGCATGAAGGAGGCCAGCACCGCGGTGATCACAGGGATCATCAGGTTGAGGACCGCGCCGTTTGAGGCCAGAGACTTGTAGATCCCCCACGTCATGCCCAACTGCGCCAGCACCTGGCCGCCCACGCCGGCAAGAGCGAATTTGCCCCAATCGGACCAGGTGGGCCGCCGCGCCCCAGGATTGGCGCGGCGCTTGCGAATGAGCAGCGGAACGAACAAGACGGTGGTGATGTAGAAAGGCAGAAAAGTGATGGCGATCGGGCCCATATGGCGATCCAGAAACTTCACGGCGGTGCCTTGCGCGGACCAGATGAGGGAGGCCAGCGCCAGCAGCGTGAAGTACCAGGCCATCCGGCTCTTATTTGTTTGGCTGCTCGTTTCGGCGACACCGGCCATGTCTTGTCATCCCTCTCCCACAACCACGCCGAAGCGGTCGGCGCCCATTGAACTGCCTTCGAATACGTAAGGTTTGATGCGCCGCATTTCGCCGTAGCAATTTACCACATGTTGAAACGCTTCCTGCGCATCCCTGCGGCCGAGCACGGCCACCGTACCGCCGGCGCCGCCCCCGGTAACCTTGGCCCCGTAGAGACCCTTGGCGGCTCCCTGCTCGCGAACCAGGTTGACTATCAGATCAGTGGCCTCATTACCCAGGCCGCATTCGGTGTAAGAGTAATGCGATTGATACATCAGGTCGCCCATCAGGCGCCAGGCGTCTTCGGAGGCCTTCGCCGCGGCTCCGCCAGCCAGTTCAACAAATAACTGGATGCGCTGATTCTCCTCGATGGCGTAACGCGTGCAGTAGCGAATGCGGTAGTTAATTTCGGGCCGGACAGTGGTGAAGGGGTCCGGGTGAAATTGCCCGTCACGCAAGAAATCGGCGCCCGGCATGAAATCAGGGAGCCGCATTTCGTATTTGGAGCGAAACAGAGACGGCGGTATATCGGAGAGGTAGCCGCGCCAGCGCGGGTCGGTGAAGCGAGGGATCCGGCTGTTCGTGTCGCAAGTGACCGGCAGCCCTTCCCAATCGCAGATGAGCTTGTAGCCCATGAAGGCGGCAGCCCGCGCGGCTTCGTATTCGATTCCGGTCACGGCGTGGCTGACTCCGGAATCCACCGCCCGGCAAAGCAGTTCTTCCGGCAACCGCACCAGCGGGCGCGGCTGGCAGGGCTGGCAGAGAAGCGGGAGCACGTAGCCCTCATCACCCAGGACGGCCGCGGCCTGGTCCATGATGCCGCAGGCCGATTCGGCGATCACGTTCTCCACCCACTGGCAGGCCTCCGCCAGCTCGATACCATGGAGATCGATTCCGTACGCGCGGGCCCCCGGTTTCATGACGGCGACCTCGACGGCCGCCGACGAACTGACCCCTTTGTTCAGCGGGACATCGGAGTGTATATAGACGTTGGCGCCTGTTTGCACGGCGTCCGGGTATCGCATCCGCAGCAGATAGAAAATTCCAAGAACATAAGCAGTCCAGCGATGGCCGGGATCCACATTTACCATCCGGCGCACGGCTTCCTCATCCGTCAGCGCGTCCAATTCAAATTCGACGTGGTCCCGCCAGCCGCGCTCCGCCATCTGCGGATTCCAGAGCGCGATTCGCCGGTCGGCGCGCAACTGCACCGCGCCCCAGGTAGCTTCACGGATGGTCGCCTCAAAGACCAGACCGCCGGTGTAATCGACGTTGCCGCCCATCACGTCCAGGCGTCCCGGCGAGCGTCCGATAAAAACCGGGCAGCCGGGCGAGAAGAACCTGCGTTCCCCGCGGATGCGCCGGACTTCGCTCTCGAACGCCGTCACGCCAGCTCCCGTATGCTGTCGGCTACATAGTTAATGGCCGCTTCCGTCATCCGCGGATGGATGGGCAGGCTCACATATTTGTGGAACAGCGCCTCGGCCACGGGGCACTCGCCTTCATGATGCCCGCGCCCGCGATAAGCCGTGGTCAGGTGGATGGGCATGTAATGCGACCACACCTTAATGCGCTTTCCGGTGTACAGCTCCCACATGAAATCTTCTTTGTTGAGGCGGAATGCAGGCTCCACCAGCACACAATAGATGTGAAAGACGTGTTTGACGTCGGGAGAAACATGCGGCAGCGTGAGGCCCCGAATTCCACGCAGCCGCTTGCAGTATTGATTGGCGATCTCGATCCGGCGGGCGTTGAATCCGTCCAGCTTTTTCAACTGCACCAATCCGACGGCGGCCTGCGCGTCGGTCATTCGGAAGTTGAAGCCCACATCGTCAAAATCCAGGAACCAATAGCGCTTCCCCATGGGCTGCTTCGATTCATCGATGGGAAGATACTTGCCTTTGGGATCGTAGGTCAAGCAGCACAGCGAACGGAACGACAGCATGCGCTCGTAGAGGTCTTTCCGGCTGGTGGTGATCATGCCCCCTTCGCCGAGCGTGACCATATTTTTCTGCTGGTGGAAGCTGAACACGCCGATGTCGCCGAGCGTCCCGGCGCGGCGGCCTTTGTATTCGCCTCCCGCTGCGTGCGCGCAGTCCTCGATGACGAGGATGCCGCGCTTTCGGGCCAGCTCCATGATCGGGTCCATGTCGCAGCACTGGCCGTAGAGGTGGACGACGATGATTGCCTTGGTCCGGTCCGTGATCTTCGCGGCGATGCAGGCCGGATCGAGATTCAACGTCCGGGGATTCACGTCGGCGAAGACCACACTCGCTCCCTGTGCCGCCGCGGCGTTGGCCGTCGAGATCCAACTGATCGGAGTGGTGATCACCTCATCACCCGGCCCAACTTCGGCCGCGATCAGCGCAAGTTGTAGCCCTGCTGTGGCAGATGTGACCGCCAGCCCGTACTCTGCGCCACAATAGGCGGCGAAGGCCTCCTCGAATTTCTTTACCTTCGGCCCGCATGAAGGAGCACCGGCGCGCAGCACTTCGCCGAGCGCCGCCTCTTCTTCCGGCCCGTACGCGGAGCCATGACCGTACTCGAGTTCATAGATTGCTTTGGGGAGATCCATGGATGGCTCTTTCTATGACTTCGCCGCAAGTGGGGATGGGCGTCCGGCATATCGCGCGGATCCTCTCCGTGAGAAGAAAATGATGCAGTCCGCGTGCGGCTCGCCCCGGCAAAGGCTCGGTTTGCGGTTGCACCAAGTCACGGGGGTAGCCCATTCGCTCCGCCAGCCGCACCCCGAGCTCGAAGCGCGAGATGGCTTGCTGAGCGCCGATATGGAAGATGCCGGCGGCGTCCTCCAGGCCTATCAGATCGACGATGAATGCGCTCAAAGTTTCGGGGTCGATAGGATTGCGGTATTCAAAGTCGGGCAGCGAAACGCGCTCCCCCGCGCGGAGCTTTGCGGCGAATCTGTTCAGCATGGCGTTGGTGCCGGAGCCTTCCGCGAAGCCCACCACCAGGGCAAGACGGAGGATCAATGCCGAGGGCAGCTTTCGTGCCACCAGCTGTTCGCCGCAGGCTTTAGTCCTGCCGTAAACGCTTAGCGGATTGATTTCGTCGGATTCCCGGTAGCCATGCTGCGTGCCGTCGAACACCGCTGCTGAAGAAAGAAATACCAGCCTGGCGCCCGCGCGGGCACAGGCCTCAGCGACACAGGCCGTGCCGCCGACGTTGACCGCCTCGGCCAGCTCCGGCCGGCTCTCGCAGAAGTCGATGTCGGAAACCGCGGCCAGCAGAACAACGGCGTCGGGGGCCGTCTGTTCAAATGCCGCGTTCACACTGCCGGAGGCAGTGATGTCCATTGCCACAGCACGCTGACCGGGGGGCAGCCCGAGATCTGCCTGATACACGTCGAAGCAAGCCGCGGCTCTCCGGGCCAGGTGCTGCCCGAGGAAACCGCCGGCGCCAACGATCAACAACCGGAGTTTAGTGGACACACGCGCTCATGATTACTTGGCCCAATCGGGAAATGCCGTCATGGCGTCGATGTAGTTGTGGATCTTGTCGGTGTGGGCGTCTTCCTGCCAGCCTCCGCGCCCCTTCTGCAGAGAGTTTTCCCTGGGGCAACCGTCGTCGTTGATCGCGTAGAGGGCGTAATTCAGAGCCTGATAGGCGAGAGCTTTGTATTCATCGTTCTTGGCCGCGGCGCTGTACATCGCCAGGGCCGCGCCGTAAGTGGATAGCACACCGCCCCAGGGCATCTTGTCGTAGGTCTGTTCGCCGCACACCGGTACTCCCGATCGGATGCTGGTGAAATTGCGAATGCAAAAGTCGATGAGCGCCTTCGCATCCTGCTGCCAGTCAGGGTCGAGCGCCTCTTTTTTCTCGATCAGGTAGCGAGCAAGATTGAGCGGCGACCACGCATTGCGATTATCGGGCTCGGCGTGATCTTCAAAAAACTGGACCCAGAGCGAGCCATCCTTGAGATTCGGGATCTGGTAGTTCTTGATCCAGGTCCAGAGCTTTTGGCGCGGTACACGAAATTCGGGGTAACCGCGCTCGATCAGCTTGTCGAACAATCGAAGGTTGAACGAGATGTTGGCGGAAACCGGCCCGCGGGACTCGCCCGTGCGGTAATCCACGCGAAACGGCCAAGGCGACTGCCGGTCGTCGCCTGGTGCCATGTTGGCCGCCAGGACGCGCGCGTTCTGCAAAGCCTGATCCAGATATTTCTTGTCTGAGGTCTGTTCGTAGAGGAGCACGAGCGCGTAACCCGCGATGCCACCCTTGTCGGGTTCGATCTCGTATGGCCTGTCCCCCTGCGTGCCGCTGTCCGCGGGCTGAGGAAATTTTTCGCGAATGCCGGTGGAGCGCGTGAAGCGCGGATACTTGCCGGTGTCGGGCGTCAGGCTTTCCTTTACGAGATAGTCACCCATGTACCGCGCGAACTGAAGAATCTTCGGATCCTTCTTGCCGCTCCAGGCGTAATACTTCAAGTAGGAGATGATTCCCATTCCGTTCTGCATCGATGGAATGAAATCCGTGCGCCGCGCGATCGGCGCGTAATCTCCATTCATGAAGGTGATGTATATGAATCGGGGATAGCCGTGCTCGACCGGACACCGGAGATACCACGTCATCTCGCGGTCGAGCGCGTCGGTCCACGACGTCCACGGCAATAGCAACCCCTTGGAATCATAGATGGCGCGGTGGTTGCCGATTTCCGGATTCTCAGCCGCAAGCGATCCCGGCGTCGCTAGGAACAGCGCACCGAGAGCTGCCGCTACGGGCCAGAGGCGCATAGACCCTCTTTCGATTCCTGGTTCGATGTGTTTCGCGGCTGCGTCAGAAGTGCAGCCGCAAACCGAACTGCATGCGCCGCTGATCCACCGACGTGGAAAACACCTGCCCGGCAGTCGAGTCGCCCACCGTTGAGTCCGGGGAGCCGAAGTTCGTGTGATTGAACGTGTTGAAAACATCAACACGGAACTGCAGGTTTATCCGCTCGGTAATGTTGAACGTTTTTGACAGCGACGAATCCAATTGCTGCTGGCCGTCGGCGTACAGCGGGTTGATGCCCGCATTACCGTACGTTTGGGGAATAGTGTCATCTACGAAACAGCTCGGGTCATACCACATATTCGGTGTCGGGTTGGAGATCGCGCCGCTGCAAATGCGATTGGGCCGGTTGCTCTGCCCATTGTTAAGCAGGCTAACCCCGGAATACACATCGAAGCGCGTGCCGCTGCGGATGTGAATCAGGCCCGCGTATTGCCAGCCGCCAACGACCGCATCGAGCGGCCGGCTCATGTTTGAACCGAACGCCCTTCCCCGGCCTACAGGAAGGTCCACCACTACCTGGGCGTTGAATGTGTGGGCGATGTCTCCCGGCGTCGGCCCGTAATACTGCCAGAGGTTGCTGGGGTCGATGTTGTTACCGTTCGAGAGATTTCGGGCGTGTGCATACGTGGCATACACGTTGACGTATTTCGTAAGGTTCGCGGTGAAACTTGCGGTAAGGGCGTCGTACCAACTGCCGGCCACCGAAGTGTATACCGGCACGTCTCCCAGCTGCGGATAGGTGCCGTATAACGGCCGGGCCAGGTTGTAATCCGCGCCGGGCGGCTGCGGGGGCGCCTGGTTGGCGTTTAAATAGTGGTTGTTATTGCGTCCCTGCACGTGCACATAGCCCACGTCGATGACCATACCGTGGCGGATTTCTCGTTCCACATTCAGCGAGCCCTGGTCTACCCGCTGGTTCTTCCAGTTATAAGCCGAGCCGCGGATCACAGCATTGTCCGGAATCACAAGGTTGCCGGAACTGTCGTACTGCGCGTTGGACACTGGAAGGCCGTCGCGCGACAGCAGCAGTGAAGGCGTCAGATTGTTCGGTGTCAGAAACTGCTGCTTGACGTAGCTCGGATACGTCAGGCCAAGAATAGTCAGTGGCCCTGCCCAGTATGCCTGCCAGTATGAAATACCGTACCCGCCCCTGATACTGGTCTTGCCGCGGTCGGGCGTCCAGGCAAAGCCGACGCGCGGCCCCACGTCGCCTTTGTCGAGGTTGAGGGCCGGGCTGCGGTCGGTCTTGGTGGCTACCACGAGCTGATTCGTTTGCGAGTCCCAGTTCGACTGCCGGTTATAGCGCTCGACGGGCCGCGTGTACAGGTCGTAGCGGAAGCCGAGGTTCAAGGTTAGCGACGGCAGAACTTTGAAATCGTCCTGGGCATACCAGGCGTTCTGCCAGTATGTTTGGTAGGGCCAGCCACCAACGAAACGGGCGCGCGCTATGCTCGTCGGCGTACCCAGAAGAAAGCTGGGATAGGCGTATGGCGGGGCGACGCCGTTAAAGGAAGTCATCGCCGGATCGTAACTGATCCGGCCGCGCGGGTCGTCGCCGCCGATTGTGTCCGCGGACGTATCCTCCACGTGATTCAGACTGGTCCCGAATTTGAAGTTATGCTTTCCCTTCACCCAGGAGAAATTTTCCGTGAGGGCGATCGTGTTGCTGATGATGAACGCCACCCAGTCCGGATCGCCGATATTGTGAATGGGCGAGAGATCCACTTCAAACAGACCCTGGGTGATGGGATCGCCCAGATTGCCGTTCGGCACGCCATAGAAATTGTTCCAGGCCTTGCTCATCGACTTGTTGCTGGTGTTGACGTGCGTCCGGTTGTAGCCCAGCCGCAACTCGTTGGACATGTTGGCGCCGACCGTTCTTAAATACGTGAGCTGCATGTTCTGGTTTACAGTGTTCGAATCGGCCTGCCCGTTTTGCCAGAACTGATTCACGTTCGTCGCATTGTCATTGACGGAATTCATCCTGGAGAAGCGGTAGAAAAAGCGGTCCCGGTCCGAGAAGTTGTAATCCATCCGGCCGTCGCCCTGATCCACGGTCTGCGTATTGCGGTACAGGTAGTAGAGGTTGTTGCTGATCCCTGGAGAGTTCGCGACTCCGAAGATTTTGTCGGCATTCATCTTGGCGGCTACCGGGTCGAAGCTGGACGCCGGTATGATGTTGCCCGCGAAAGGCGTCGCCGACACCACATTCCCATTGGCATCGAACACCCGCGAAAACGGGTCGTAGAGTTGGCCGTAGGTGTTGCCCGCGGCGTCGTTGGGCTGCGTGGCATCATACAGCTCGGAAAAGTCGCCGTTGTACATCTTGGCGGTAGGCGCGGTGGTGTAACCGGGAGAGCTGGTGCTGAACCTCGTGCCCTGGTAATCGCCGAAGAAGAAGAGCTTGTTCTTGATTACGGGGCCACCCATTGCGCCGCCAAACTGATTCCGGCGGAAGGGCGTAACGTCCTGGGCGAAGAAATTCTTTGCGTCAGCAGCATTGTTGCGCAGGAATTCAAACAGCGCCCCATGGAACTCGTTGGTGCCGGACTTGGTGACTACGTTGACCACGGCGCTGCCCGAAAATCCGAACTCGGCATTGTACTTGCCCGTGTACACCTGCACTTCCTGGATGGCCTCAATTGGCGGTACCAGACCGATGTAGGCATTCTGCGGTTCCCGGTTGAAGATGCCCTCGATGAAAACGCTGTTGGCATTGGCGTCGACGCCGCCCAAAGAGACCGTCTGGTTGCGCGTCAGCCCCACGGCTGACCCGTTCTCCCCGCCGTTGGCGCCGTAGTTGCCGCTGCCCGCATCATTGTTGGCCCCTGGCAGCAGGTTCATCTGGTAGAGCGGATTCCGGTCGATGTTCGGTAACTGGTCGAGTTCTTTGTAGCTGAATGTTTTCGACAACTCCGAGGTTTCGGTCGCCACGCTCAGCGGATTAGCGATCACCTCGACGGACTGCTGCACCGCGCCCAGCGCCAGGTTGAAGTCAATGTGCGTGATCCCGCCGGCGTTCACTACAACGTCCGCCACGACGCTGCGCTGGAATCCTTGCTTCTCCGCCGTCAGATGGTAGGTGCCGGGGATAAGAAAGTTCACCAGGTAGTCACCAGAATCCGGACTCTGGGTTGCGGTCATGGCACCTGTGGCGTCGTTGGTGGCCACCACCCGTGCATCCGGAATTACCGCGCCGCTGGCGTCCCGCACCGTTCCGGTAATGCGGCCGGTATTGATCTGCGCCTGTATTAGGCTGCTACCCAACAGCAGAACCGCCGCAAGGGCCACTCGCCGGAAATCATAGAAAGAACGGGCCATCGGTAACCGCAACATATGAGCACCTCGCTGAGACAATTTGAAATATCATATGTTTCAACCCACTCACTGTCAAGGCTTTTTGGTGCGCGGCGGACAGGATGAGAGGGGGAAACTATAGATGGTTTATATTATTCAACGCCTTGCGGGAATCGGTCAGCGTCGTCTTCATCAGGCGGCGAACCGCCTGACGCGCGCCTACCGGGTTGCGTGCCTGGATCTCGACGAAGATCTCATGATGCTGCTCCCATCCCGTGTTGAAACTGTTGGTCAGTTTGATCTGCTGTAAGTACACCTCCATCAGCGGATCGAGGACCATTTCAATGTACGGATTGTGGGCGGCGCGCATCAAACTGCGATGAAATCGCAGGTCGGCGGAGATGGTGCGGTCCAGATCTTCGGCTTCCTGCCTCATTTCCGCCAGCGCCGCCTCGATTTCACACAGGTCTTCGGCGGTTGCCCGCACCGCAGCCAGGCTTGCCGTGGTCTCTTCCAGGACCTGGCGCAACTCGAGCAGATGCTCCATCTCCTGGATAGTAGGCACCGGCTGTTCGCGAAACAGGCGCAAGAGCGACTCTTTCACGCGGTCGGGCTTGGGCGCCACAGTCAGCGTCCCGCGTCCGGCACGGACATCGACGACGCCCCGGTCCTCTAAGATCTTCATGGCCTCGCGGATCACGATCCGGCTGACCTGGAAGCGGTCCGCCAGTTCCACTTCTTTCGGTATCCGAGAGCCCGGTGCCGGGTATTCCTCGGCGATCATGCGCTGAATTTCGTGCAGCGCGAACTCACTCAACCGCCCGTTGCGGAAGCTGCGTCTTTGCATCTCGATCGGTCAGATCTTCGAGCAATAAAACTCGCCAAAAGATATGATCTTTAGTATTCTACCATTCAAGCCATTTGTCAGTTCCATGATCGAGAAATCCACTTTGAGAGATCTACGCTTATTCATTGCCACCTCTTGCGCCATTTTGTGCGCCGTTTCAGTGTGGGGCGCCACAATCCCGTCCGATGCCAGGGTTTCACGGCTGGCTAAAGAAGTTCAGGCCAAAGGGTGGATCGTGTACAGCGCCCGAACCGAACGCGGCGATTGGGATTTGTTCCTGATGCGGCCGGACGGATCCGGGCGGCACAACATTTCGAATACGCCGGCATTCAGCGAGCTGGGCGGCCGTTTTTCGCCCGACGGCAAGAAAATGCTTTATCGCCGGATTCCCAGTGATTCCAAGATCAATCACGATGTTTGGGGCGCCATGGGGGAACTGATCGTCGCCAACGCGGACGGCACCGGCGCCACTGTGTATGGAAACGCCGGGGAGTTCGCATGGGCTTCGTGGAGTCCCGACGGAAAGCAGCTCGCTTGCCTGACCAAAGCCGGCGTCGAGATTCGTGACTTCGCTACAAAGAAAGTGCTTCGTAATCTCGACCGGAAAGGGATCTATCAACAACTGTTCTGGTCGCCGGACGGTCAATGGCTCACCGGAACCGCGAATCATTTCGGGGAAAGCTGGACAGTGGTTCGCATGAACGCGGTCGCTGGCGAGGTGAATCCGGTAGCTAAATTTCAGAACTGCACGCCCGACTGGTTTCCGGACTCCAAACACCTGATCTATTCGTCGCGGCCGGCGAATCAGGAGGAGCCGGACGGAGGAAAGTTAGCCAGCAGCACGGGGCAGAGACTCGGATACGGCTGGACACAACTTTGGATGGCTGACGGTGACGGAAGCCGCGGTAGCCTGGTTTATGGAGAGGACGGCCGGCACATTTACGGCGGGGCACTTTCTCCCGACGGACGCTACGTAATTTTCAGCAGATCACCCGTCGATGGTGGGCTGGGGGCCCATGACATCGGTGCTCCGATGGCGCTGATGCGGATCGAAGACGCGCCCACGATCGGGGGAGAGAGCAAGGCGCTTCGCAAGTTGTTCCCGCACACCAAAGACGGGCCGGTTCTGCCGCTACCCGAGGGCTGGGAGCCTCACTGGACATATGCGGAGGCCCCGGGGAAGAAGTGACCCGATCCCGCTTGTTTTGGCTGGGCCTGGCGCTGGCTCTCCTTGCATTCTCCTGCGCGAAGCGCGGTGATTCCGGCGTGGATCGCGAAGTCACGACCCTCGGCGCCGTAGAGGTCACCGCGAAACTCATCGAGATTCCCGGTCCATTCCCTCCCAACGACCTTTACAACTACGGTTATGTCCTGAAATACAAGGTTTTGGCGGTACACCGCGGCAAAGTGGACGGAGACGAGATTCTGGTGGCGCACTACAATCCGCTGAAGCCGCGATCGACCGCGCAGGATGAGTTCTCGGGCAAGCTGGGCGGCCATCTGGATCGCTTCCGTGCCGGTGACGTGCATCGCATGGCGCTCGAGGCGCCTCTCGACAACTTCTGGATGGGCGGAGTGGTGGACAAATATTTCGAACAGAAAGGCGTTCGTTATTGGGCGGTCTGGACGAACTTGAAGACCGACTAGCTTGGTTTTCACCACCCACATCTTTGTCTTCTATTTTCTACCGCTGGTTTTGCTGATCTACTACGCTCTGCCGCGGTACAAAAACGCATTCCTCACCATTGCGAGTTACGTATTTTACGGCTGGTGGGAGCCATGGTTTGTGCTGTTGATGATGACGTCCACGGTGGTCGATTACATCTGTGGCGGCATCATCGCCACTCCGGGTGCGAGTGCTACCCGCAGGCGCACCGCTCTGGTAACGGCCATCGTGTGCGACACGGCTTTGCTGGCGTTCTTCAAATACTATCTATTCACAGCGGAGAATCTGAATGTGCTGCTCCACGTCTTTGGGGCCGGCGCTCTGCCCGTCCTGAAAATCACGCTTCCGATCGGAATTTCCTTTTACACCTTCGAGAGCATGAGCTACACCATCGACGTGTACCGCGGCGTGGTGCAACGGGCACGATCGTTTTCTGATTTGTCCTGCTTCATCAGCCTGTTTCCACACCTGGTGGCGGGCCCCATCGTCCGCTACAACGTGGTTGCCGATCAGCTTGCTTACCGCGAACACACCCCCGAGAAGTTCACGCACGGAATTGCCCTGTTCATCCTCGGGTTTGCGAAAAAGACCCTGCTGGCGAACCCCATGGGCACACTCGCGGACTCCGTCTTTGCGGCTCAAGCTCCGCTGGCCATGGACGCCTGGGCCGGCGTCGTCGCTTACGCTTTCCAGATCTATTTCGATTTTTCGGGGTACTCGGACATGGCCGTGGGACTCAGCCGCATGTTCGGTCTCGTGATTCCCAAGAATTTCGCTTCGCCATATCTCGCGGAAAGCATCACCGATTTCTGGCGGCGCTGGCATATCTCGCTCTCCACCTGGTTGCGCGATTATCTTTACATTCCGCTGGGTGGCAACAGAAAGGGACCGCGCCGCACCTACATCAACCTGGCGGCGATCATGCTCCTGGGGGGGCTCTGGCACGGAGCGAACTGGACATTCGTCGTGTGGGGAGCCTATCACGGGAGCCTTCTGGCCTTTGAGCGGTGGAGAGGAAAGACCGCCCCTTACGACTGGCTGCCGCGCGGCGCACGCGTGGCTTTCACGTTCGTGCTGGTGCTCATTTCCTGGGTCTTGTTTCGCTCTCCCACCATTACGGCCGCGATGCATTATCTGGGCGCCATGGCCGGCGCGAACTCTTCCAAGGGTCCTGCCATATTGCTGGGAGCGGAAATCTA
>Ga0310810_10005761_pt1 | contig 13907 bp, 9 predicted proteins | sample NCmetagenome_FD_207641 | JGI IMG/M metagenome (GOLD analysis project Ga0310810, IMG submission 207641) | Soil microbial communities from experimental microcosm in Duke University, North Carolina, United States - NC | ecosystem: Engineered > Artificial ecosystem > Soil microcosm > Unclassified ... | reverse complement strand
CGGTGCGACGCACGCAATGCGAGGATCGCGAGGGGCAACCCGATCGCGTTGTTGAAGTTGCCGGGCGTCGCCGCGACCGCGTCGGCGCCTGCCGCGGCGCGGAAGATCGACGCGATCATCTCCTTCGTTGTCGTCTTGCCGTTGCTGCCCGCGACGACCGCTACCGGAATGGCGAAGCGACCACGCCAGAACGCCGCGAGCATGCCAAGCGAGCGCAGCGGATCGTCGACGGCGATGAGATTGCCGCGCAGCGACGACGCGCGTGCGCGCGCCACGAGCGCGGCGGCCGCGCCCGACGCGAGCGCGCGCTCGACGAAGTCGTGCCCGTCGAAGCGCTCACCGCGCAAGGCCACGAACAAATCGCCGGGGACGAGGTCGCGCGTATCGGTCGTGACGCGCCTGATGGGTACGGACACGCCGATCACGGAGCCACCGACCGCGCCTGCGGCCGTCGCCGTGTCCATCATCCGGCCCTCCGATCCGCGAGCACGCCCGCCACGCATTGCACGTCGGAAAACGGGACGCGTCGGCCGTTCGCTTCCTGATAATCCTCATGACCCTTCCCCGCAATGACGACGACGTCGCCCGCGCGCGCGCCGCCGATCGCCTGCGCGATCGCCCGTGCGCGGTCGAGCTCCACGGCAAAATCGGCCTTGACCGACCGCAGGCCCTCGACGATCGCGTCCGCGATCGCGGCCGGGTCCTCGGAGCGCGGGTTGTCGCTCGTGACGACCACGCGATCGGCGAGCCGCCCGGCGACCTCGCCCATCGGCGCGCGCTTGCCGCGATCGCGGTCCCCGCCCGCGCCGAACACGCAAACGAGGCGGCCTGCGCGGGCGACCGCGGGCCGCATCGCGGTCAGCACCTGCGACAGCGCGTCGGGCGTATGCGCGTAATCGACGACGACGAGCGGCGCGGCGCCGCCGCCCAGGCGTTCCATCCGGCCGGCGGGTGCGCCGAGCCTCGACATCGCCGCGAGCGCGTCACCCAGGGCGACGTCGCTTGCGAGAAGCACGCCGAGCACGCCCTGCAGGTTCTGCACGTTGAACGCGCCGGCGAGCGACGTCGACATGCGGCCGCGACCCTGCGGTGTGCGGAACGCGATCTGCGTCGTTTCGGCGCGGAGGTCGACGTCGATCGCGGCGATGTCCGCGTCGTGCGCACCGTACGTCGTGACGCGAACGCCGCTCGCGGCGGCGCGCCCGGCGAGCGTACGGCCGAACGGATCGCCGACGTTGACCACCGCAGCGCGCAGACCCGGCCACGCGAAGAGGCGCGCCTTCGCCTCGCCGTATGCGTCCATCGTTCCGTGATAATCCAGATGGTCGCGTGTCAGATTGGTGAAGAGCGCGACGTCGAACGCGGTGCCGTTGACGCGACCCTGGTCGAGCCCGTGCGACGAGACTTCCATCGCGACCGCGACGGCGCCGCCACGCTGCCACGCCGCGAGCGACCCTTGCAGCTCGCACGCGTCGGGCGTCGTGTTCGCCGACGGCGCGAGCGCATCGGCGAACCCGTTGCCGAGCGTACCGACGATCGCGGTGCGGCGCCCGCAATGCGAGAGCGCGCGCGCGATGAAATGCGCGCACGAAGTCTTGCCGTTGGTGCCGGTGATGCCGATCATCCACATGCTTCGCGACGGATGATCGTAGATCGCCGATGCGATCGGACCCACGTTGGCCTTCAGGTTCAGGACGGCGGCGTGCGCGACATGCGCGTGCGCGTTCCACGCAAAGCCGCGCGCCTCGAACACGACGGCCGAAGCCCCGCGCGCGAGCGCATCGTCGATGAACGCACGCCCGTCGTGCGCGGCGCCCGGATACGCGGCGAATGCCATGCTGGGTGCGACGCGACGGCTGTCGGCGGTGATGCCGGCAAGCGGCGGCAACGTCGCGACCACCGCATCGGCTTCGGTTGCAGTCATCGAAGCGCTCGGATCCGCCACGTTACGACTCCTCCTCCACTTCGCTGCCCGGCGGCGGCAGCACGACATTGTCGATCGGCGCATCGGTCGGCACGCCGAGCATGCGCAGCGCGCCGCCCATCACGCTCGAGAAGATCGGCCCGGCGACGCTGCCGCCGTAGTAATCGCCGCCGGTCGGCTCGTCGATCATGATCGCGACGATGAGCCGCGGATTGCTCGCCGGCGCCATGCCGACGAACGAGGCGATGTACTTGCGCGTGTATTCGCGGCCCTCGACCTTGCGCGCGGTGCCGGTCTTGCCGGCGACGTGATAGCCCGCCACCTGCGCCTGCGGCGCGGTGCCGCCCGGTTGCGTCACGAGCTCAAGCATCCGCCGCACGGTGCGCGCCGTACCGGCCGAAATCACCGGGCGGCCGGCAACGGCGCCGTCGGCCTTGAGCAACGTGACCGGCTTCAGCTCGCCATCGTCGGCGAAGATCGTGTACGCGCGCGCAAGCTGCACGAGGCTGACGGAGAGGCCGTGCCCGTACGACATCGTCGCCTGCTCGATCGGCTTCCACGCCGACGGCGCGCGAAGGCGGCCCGACACTTCGCCGGGATAGCCGGTCGATGGCTTCGTGCCGAAGCCCGCCTCGGTGAACATCCGCCAGAGCGTCTCGCGCGGCAGCGACAGGCCGATCTTCGCGGCGCCGATGTTCGACGATTTCTGAATCACCTGCGCGACGGTCAGCGGACCGGCGCGGTGCGCGTCGTGAATCGTATTCGGGCCGATCGTCAGCGCGCCCGCTTCGGTGTGGATCACCGTGTCAGGACGCACCTTGCCGGCCTCGAGCGCGGCGGCGATCGTGAACGGCTTGATCGTCGAGCCGGGCTCGAACGTGTCGGTCAGCGCGCGGTTGCGCATTCGGTCGCGCGCGGCCTTGTCGCGGCGGTTCGGGTTGTACGTGGGCCAGTTCGCGAGCGCGAGGATCTCGCCCGTCTTCGCATCGAGGATGCAGAGACCGCCCGCCCTCGCCTTCGTGCGCTCGATGCCGGCCTTGAGCTCGCGAAACGCGAGGTATTGCAGGCGCGAGTCGATCGACAGTGCGAGATCGCGCCCGGCCTGCGGCGCGCGGATCGCCGCGACGTCCTCGACGATCTCGCCGCGGCGATTGATGATCACGCGCCGGCTTCCCGGCGTCCCGCCGAGCCATTGCTGCTGCGCGAGCTCGATGCCTTCCTGGCCCAGGTCCTTGTCGCCGGTGAAACCGACGATCTGCGCGGTGACGTCGCCGCCCGGGTAGTAGCGGCGATATTCGTTCTGCTCGTTCAGACCCTTGATGCCGAGCTTCATTGCGCGCTCCGCCGTTTCCGGAGAGAGCTGCTTCGCGACGAACGCGAAATCGCCGTCGCCCGCGATGCGCGACGCGATCTCGCGCGGCGTCGTGTCGAGCACGCGCGCGAGCGCGGCGAGCTCCGCCGGCGATGCGCTGACCTGGTCGCGAAACACCCACAATGATTTGACCGGCGTCGAGATCGCGAGCGCCGCGTCGTTGCGATCGACGATGCGGCCGCGATGCGCGGGCACCTCGATCTCGCGCGAGAAGCGCGCGGCGCCCTGCCCCTGCAGGAAATCGTTCTCGACCCATTGCAGGTAGAGCGAGCGGCCGACGAGCACGACGAAGAGCAGCGCGAGCGCGCCGAAGAGGACGAGCGCGCGCGTGCGCGGCAGCTCGGCGGGCGGAGGTACCGGCTTTCGCATCGCCGCTCTCATGGACGCCGCTCTGCGGAATCGGCGGCCTGCGCGACGGCCGCGCTAGTCGCGGTCGGCGGCGGCCCCGCCGGCGACTCGACGATCTGCACCCGTGACGCGGCCGGCAACTGCATGTGCAGCGATTCGCGCGCGATCTTCTCGACGCGCGCCGGCATCGCCCACGTCGACTGCTCGAGCGAAAGCTGACCGTACTCGACGTCGAACTGCCGTGCGTGCGCCCGTTCGCGCTCGAGCTCGACGTAAAGCCGCCGCGCCTGGTGACGCGACGTGACGAGCGACAGCGCGCAGGCGACGAGCACGCAAAGCAGCAGCAGGTTGACCCGTGTCATCGCTGCAACGCGTCCACGACGAATCCGCGCGGCCAGCCGGAAGGCAGCGGCGCATCGGTGCGCTCGGCGACGCGCAGCACGGCGCTTCGTGCGCGCGGATTGCGCGCGATTTCCCCCGCGCCCGGCTTGATCGCGCGGCCGACCTGCACGAGCGGCGGCCGCGGCAGTTCCGACGTCGGGATCGGCATTCGCGCGAGGCGTTCATCGCCGCCGAACGGCTTCGACGCGAGCGCGACGAAGCGCTTGACGAGGCGGTCCTCGAGCGAATGGAAGCTGATCACGGCAAGGCGCGCGCGCGGCGCGAGGATTGCGGCGATTCGGGGCAGTGCGAGCGACACTTCGGCAAGCTCCCGGTTCACCGCAATCCGAAGGGCCTGGAAAGTGCGCGCCGCCGGATCCTGACGCCAATCACCCCGCGTCCGCGCGCCGACGGCTTGCGCGACAATCGCGGCGAGCGCGCGTGTCGACACGATGGGCTCGCGCTGCCGAGCCGCCGCAATCGCTCTTGCAATCGATTGAGCAAACCGTTCCTCACCATAGTCGCGGATCGCCTTCGTCAGTTCGCCGACCGTTGCCTGCGCGATGAACGCGGCGGCCGTCTCGCCGCGCGAGCGGTCCATCCGCATGTCGAGCGGTCCGTCGAGCCGGTATGAAAAGCCCCGCTCGGCACGGTCGAGCTGAGGCGAGGAAACGCCGAGGTCGAGCAGCACGCCGTCGACCGTGTCGATCCGAAGCGGTGCGAGGAGATCGGGAAGCGCCGAAAACCAGCCGCGGCGAAACGTGAACCGTGGGTCGTCGATCGTCGCGGCGGAACGCTCGGCGTCCTCGTCGCGATCGACGCCGACGAGGCGTCCGCGGGCCCCGAGCGCGGCGAGGATCGCGCGCGCATGTCCGCCGCGACCGAACGTCGCGTCGACATACGTGCCGTCGTCGCGCAGCGCGAGCGCGGCGAGCGACTCGGCGAGAAGGACGGGAGCATGCCCGTCGTCGGGGGCATTGCGCATCGGCGATTCAAAGGGAGAGACCCTCGAGACCCGCCGGCAATCCGTCCGGGAAGCTGATCGTCTGCGCGATCTGCGCCTGCCACCTGACCTCGTCCCACAACTCGAGCTTGCGGCCCTGGCCGACGAGGACGACGCGCTTGTCGAGGCTCGCGTAGCGGCGAAGCGCGGGCGGCACGAGGATGCGGCCTGCCGCGTCGATCTCGACTTCGTCGGCGTGGCCGACGATCAACCGCTGAAGCGTGCGAATCTTGTCGTCGAACGACGACAGGCCCATGAGCTGCGCCTCGATCGGCTCCCAGTCGGCAAACGGGTAGATCAGCAGGCAGCCGCCGTGGTCGGCGGTGACGACGGCGCGGCCGTCGTCCCCGACGAGGCCCTGACGATGACGCGCGGGAATGGCATCGAGTACGAGTTCCGAGACGCCGCGAAAGACGGTCCGGCGCGCCGCTCCCGCGCTCGCTGCCGCGCCCGCCATGTCGCCGTTGCCGCCTGCCACGGACCCACCCTCCGCCCCGCGAAGTGAGCGCTTATGGACGCCGCGCCGGGGTCACCGGGCGATGGTCCAATGACTCACCGTCGTGACCCACTTCACCCCACTTTTTACCACTCCGGGCGAACTATACGTGGATCCTTTCCCGCCGGTCAACGTTTTTCTTGCGCTGGAACAACGACTTAGTTCATAAACGCAACACCCTTCTTTTACTGCAAAATGAGTTACTTAGGAACGCTTGTGAAAGGGTTTTCCCACCTTCAAGGCAATTTCGCGCCTGTGGCGTACGTTCGTTCGCCCTTGAAGTTGCGAGCCGACTGTTGTTTTCCCGCACGTTATGACAATGCGCTAATCGGCGACCGCTGGCGGCAGGCCTGGAACGCCCGGTAGACTTCCGAATGGAGCGATCCGAGCCGGCATTACGGCGCCGGACCTCGGCGATCGCCGACGATTCAGAACATCCGCAGGAGGTCTCGTGCGACTTGCTGGCATCATGTTGGCGATCGCAGCCGGTGTCGTTCTCGCCGGCTGCGCGGCCCGCGACGACTATTCGCTCTCGAGCGCGAGCGACGGTCTATGGGGCGATACCCGGTTCGACCTCGTCGATTGGAATTTTCCGACCTCCCGCAACCAGCCGCCGATCGAGGTGCCGAAGCGTCTGCGCCTCGACCGCACGGCGATCGGCGTGACGTGGGCGACGCGCAATCCGCTGCCGCTCTCGGACAACCTCGCACCGATCGACGCGCCGCGGGCGCTGCTGCTCGCAATTCCGCTGCTGATCGCGAGCCGCGCGCCGCTCGCTGAACCGCCCGCCACCCCTGCCACACCTTCGCCAGCGCCTGCGCCCGCCGAACGCGCGGGCGCGCTGCGCTATCGCGTCGACATCGATGCGCCGAAGGCGCTGCGTGACACGCTGTCCGCGAGCGTCGACCTCGTTCGCTGGCAGGACTATGCGGACATGACCGAGAGCCTGTTCGATGCGCTCGTTGCCAAAGCGATCGATCAGGCCAGGGAAGCGGCGGCGACCGAAGGCTTCTTCTCGGCGCAGGTCGGTGTCGACACCGACCGCAGCACATCGCCGATCGCGGTCAAACTGCACGTGTCGCCGGGGCCGCAGGCGCACGTGACGTCGGCGAACCTCGAGGTGACCGGCACGGCGGCGAACGACGCGGAAGGCCGCGCGGCAATCGCCGAAATGAAGCGCGAATGGCCGCTGTCGCCGGGCGCTCCGTTTCGCCAGTCGCTATGGGAGGACGCGAAAACGAAGGCGACTGCGACGCTCGCGGGCCGCTCGTTCGCCGCGACGAAGCTGACGTCGAGCGCAGCGCGCGTGGATCCGAAAGCCAACAGCGTCGCGATCGACGTCGCGTTCGACAGCGGGCCCGTCTTTCATGTCGGCGATCTCGACATCGAGGGACTGTCGCGGTATCCGGCAGAGCTCGTGCGCAACTACCGGACGCAGAAGCCGGGCGATCGCTACTCGATCGCCGAGCTCGACCAGTTCGTGCGGCGGCTGAACGGCACCGGCTATTTCGCGAGCGTGCACGCGGTGGTCGACAACGATCCCGCGGAGGCGGACGCCGCGCCGGTGCACGTAAGCGTCATCGAGGCGCCGCCGAAGAAAATCGAGGCCGGCATCGGCTACTCGACCGACACCGCGTTTCGCGGCAACGTAAGCTATCGCGACGTCGACGTTCTCGATCGTGCGATCCAGATGTACGTCGATGCGCGCCTCGAATCGAAATTGCAGAACGCGTCGCTTCGCTTCGTCGAGCCAACGGACGCAAGCGGCTGGTCGCGCTCGACGTTCGGCCGCATCGAGCGCACCGACATCGCCGGGCTCGTCACGCAAACGGCCGCAGCGGGGCTGCGCTGGAGCTCGCTCGACGAGCGCAACCAGTGGCAATACGGTGGCGCGTTCTACATCGACCAGCAGAACCAGCCCGGCTTCCCGTCGCAGCGCGCGCACGCGCTGTACGTCGATGCCCAGCGCGCGTGGCGCCGCGTCGACGATCTCGCGGCGCCGACGAAGGGATTCATCGTGCTGGCGCAGGCGGGTGTCGGCATTCCCGGCGCATCGACGCGCGGCTTCGAGCGCGTCGTGGTGCAATCGGCGTTCTGGCAGCCGCTCTCCCGCCTGTGGGAGCTGACCGGCAAGGCCGAAGCCGGCGCCGTCATCGCCGGCGACCGCGTGGGCGTTCCCTCGGAGCTGCTGTTCCGCACGGGCGGCGACACGACGGTGCGCGGCTACGCGTTCCAGAGCCTCGGCCTCAAGCAGGGCGATGCGGTGCTGCCGGTGCGCTACTACACGGTGCTGAGCATCGAGGCGACGCGCTGGATCAACGACTCGCTCGGCATCGCCACGTTCGTCGATGCGGGCAACGCGTTCGACGAGCTGTCGGATTTCAAGCTCGCCGTCGGTTACGGCATGGGGCTGCGACTGAAGACGCCGATCGGCCCGTTCCGGCTCGACCTCGCGTACGGCGAGCAATCGCGGCAGGTGCGATTGCACTTTTCGGTCGGTCTTGCGTTCTGAGCACCCATGACGCCGCAGAACGATGCCGCGCCGAAGCCCGCTCGCCATCGCCGTCGCGGCACGACGATCACGCTCGGCTTCGTCGCGCTCGTCGCGATCGCGATCGTCGCCGTCGTCGGCTTCGCGCTGTCCGAGCGCGGGCTCACGTACATCGCCGATCGGATCGTCGCCCGATCGGGCGGCCGGATCGGCATCGAAGGTGCGAGCGGCTCCATCGCGAGCACGATGCGCTTTCGCCACATCACGTGGCGCGGTGCCGATGCGACGCTCATTGCGGACGACGTCGTCGTCGATTGGAATCCACAGACGCTGCTGCACCAGCACCTGTCGATCCACGGCCTCGGCGCGCGCCATGTGGATCTCGCGATCAAGCCTTCGCCCGGCGGCACGCCGATATCGCCGCCCGACAACCTCGCGCTGCCGATCAAGGTCGACATCGACCGTCTCGGCATCGGTGAGCTCGCGTGGCACACGGGTCCGCGCTCGGGAAGCATCACGGGGCTGGCACTCGCCTATTCCGGCGACGGCGACCGGCATCGGATTCGCGATCTCGCGCTCGTGTCGCAATACGGCGCGCTTCACGGCAATGTCGAGGTCGGCGCGCGGGGACGGCTTCGCGTGTCCGGCCGCCTGACGCTCGCAGGCGATGGTCCGCTCGCGGGCGCGGACGTCGATGCGACGCTCGAAGGTCCGCTCGCGCGACTCGACGTCGCCGCGCACGGCGCCTATCGCGACGCGACGCTGTCCGTGCAGGCTGTCGCGACGCCGTTCTCCGCGACCCCGTTCGCGTCGGCGACGGGCGAGTTGACCAACGTCGATGCGTCGACGTTCGACCCGTCGCTTCCGCATACGCGCGTCCGTACGCATCTCGCGTTCGCGCCGCAGGGCGACGGCATCGCCGGCACCCTCGACGTCGTCAACGAGGCGCCGGGACCGATCGATGCGAACGCGCTTCCGCTAGCCCGCCTCGCGGCGAGGTTCGCGCTCGATACCGATGCATTGAGCCTCGCAGGCATCGACGCCGCACTCGCGGGGGGAACGGCGCAGGGCGACGGCCGCATCGCGTTACGCGGCGATCGCTCCGCGCACCTCGCGGTGACGATCGCCGATCTCGACCTCGCCCGCCTGCAAACGAAGCTCGCGCCGACGCGTCTGTCGGGACGCATCGTCGCGGACGCCGACGCGAAACGACAGACCGTCGAAGGCGAGGTCCGCTATCGCGACATCGCGCTCGCGTTCGCGGCGGCCGTCGCCGACCGTCGCGTCGAGGTGTCGCGCTTTCGCGCAAGCGCCGGCGCGGGATCGATCGCGGGCTCGGCGCGGTTCGCGTTGAACGACGCGAACGATTTCAGCGTGCGCGCGACGATGACGCATCTCGATCCGTCGCGCTTCGCGGCCGTGCCGAAGGCGTCACTCGACGGAACGTTCACTGCGAGCGGCCTCGTGCGCCCGCAGTGGCGTGCGAGCGTCGACATGAACGTCGCGCCGTCGAGCCGCCTCGAAGGCCTCGCGCTGTCCGCGACCGTCAAGGGGACGTTTGCGCCGCGCGCGGTCTCGAACCTGGCCGCCGACGCCACGCTCGGTTCCGCGCATGCGACGGCGCACGGCGGCGCCGGATCGCGCGGCAACACGCTCGCGTTCACGCTCGACGCGCCTCACCTTGCCGAAGCCGGCGTGGTGCTGCCGGCGTCGTTGCCACACCCGATCGCGGGCGCGGTGCACGCGACCGGCCACCTGGTCCTCGAAGGTAACGTCGCCGGTGGCGACTTCCAGTGGCGCGCGCAGTCGCTTCAGGTCGGCAACTACACGACGTCGGCGCTTGCGGGTCACGCGTCGATTGCACCGGCCGTGCTCTCGCGCGAGGCGCTTACGACGCGCGCACTCGACTTCGATGTCGAAGCGAGCGGCGTTGCCGTCCCGGGACGCACGATCGAATCGCTGCACGCGACGGCGACGGGTACGCTCGCACGCCACCGCGCCACGCTCGCGCTCCGCGCGGGAGACGTCGACGCGTCGGTCGCGATCGACGGGTCGCTGCGCAATGCAGACCGTCTCGACGACGCGTCGTGGAGCGGCACGCTCGTCTCGCTCGACAATCGCGGCGCCGTGCCGTTGCGTGTCGAGGGCAGCGCCGCGCTCACGCTTCGCGCGCACTATGCGCGTCTCGCCGATGCGAACATCGACATTGCCGACGGCCGCGTGGCCATCGGCGAGTTCGTATGGGACCAGGGGCGCGTCACGACGCACGGCCGCTTCGCGCGCATTCCCGTCGCGTCGGCCGCTCGCCTCGCCGGTCGCCCGCTTCCGCTCGGCTCGACGCTCGTGCTCGGCGGCGAATGGTCGATCGCCGCCGCGCCGCGGCTCACCGGCAGCTTTTCGGTGGCGCGCGAGAACGGCGACATCCAGGTCGACGTGCCGTCGGGCGCGACGACGAAACGCGAAGGCCTCGGCATCACCGAGTTGCGGTTGCGGGGAACGTTCCACGACGACGCGCTCGATGGAACGCTTGCGTTCGCATCGGCGAAGGCGGGCAGCGCGAACGGCACGATCAGCATCGGCAGCGTGAGCGGCGCGGCGGACGGAAAGATCGATCGCAGCGCGCCGCTCGCGCTCGCGCTGCGTGCAGAGCTCGCGTCGCTCGCCGTGTTCCAGCCATGGATGGGCACGGTCGCCGCCGTCGACGGCCGCGCGAGCCTCGACGTATCGGCGAGCGGTACGGTAGGCAAGCCCTTGTGGAACGGCACGCTGTCGGGCGACGACGTCACGATCGATGCGCCCCGGTACGGCCTTCACATCGGCGACGGCACGCTGCACGCGCATCTCGCGGACGAGGGCGTCGCGCTCGACACGCTGCATTTCCGCGGCGGCGACGGCACGTTCGAGGCGTCGGGGTTCATCGCGCTGCCCGCGGGGCGCGAGCGCACCGCGTCGCGGGTGACGTGGAAGGCGGAGCGCTTCCGGATCACGAACCGCCCCGACCTTCGCTTCGTCGTCGACGGCAACGGCGCGATCGCCGTCGCGAATCGCCGGCTCGAAATGCAGGGCAACGTGACCGTCGTCGAGGGTCATGTCGAATACGAGCCGCAGCCCAGCGGAAGGCTCGCGTCGGACATCGTCATCGAAGGGGCGCCGCGCGAGGAGCGCGACGCACGCGCGCCAAAGACGCCGCTCGCGCTCGACCTCGACGTCGATCTCGGCAGCAACCTGACGTTCGTCGGCGAAGGGCTGGATGCACGCCTCGCGGGCCGCGTGCACGTCAGCACGGATGCGAACGGCAACGTGCGTGCGAAAGGCACGATCCGAACCGTGAACGGCACCTACGTCGCGTTCGGGCAGAAGCTGACGATCGACCGCGGCCGGGCCATCTTCGACGGTCCCGCGGACAATCCGGCGCTCGACGTCGTCGCATTGCGCAAGAACCTGCCCGTCGAAGCGGGCATCGAGATCACCGGCACGGTCAAGGTGCCACAGGTGCGCATCACGTCGAACCCGCCGGTACCCGAGAACGAGGCGCTCGCGTGGCTCGTGACGGGACAGGGCCTCAACACCAGCGGACGCCTCGATTACGGCGCGCTCTCCGCCGCGTCGGCGGCGCTGCTCGGCCGCAACGGCAAGCCGTTCACCGCGGACGTTGCGCACCACCTCGGCCTCGATGAAATCTCGTTGCAGACGAGCAATTCGGGCACGAGCGGCGCACAGGGAACCGCGAGCCAGGTCGTCGTGTTCGGCAAGCGGATCAGCGACCGCCTCTCGCTCGGCTACGAGCAGGGTCTCTCGATCGCGAGCAGCGCGGTGCGTCTCGAATATGCGCTTTCGCGTCAGGTAACGTTGCGCGCGGAAGCCGGAACGACGAGCGGCGTGGCGGTCGTGTACCGCCGAAGCTTCCGCTAGTGCCGCTCACGCGACCCAGCGCATTGCAAATCCGCCGAAGCGACCTGCAGAAGTTGCCACCTCCGGTGCTTCGAGCGCGACGGATCGCGATGCGTCGGCGCTGCCATGCTGCATCCAGAACAACGTGTTCGCGAGCATCTCATAGAGTACAAAATAGCTGCGTGACAGACCGGACGGACTCGGGACGAAATCGCCGAATTCGTGCGGGACCGCCGGCGGAATCCCGATCGGCGCCGGAATCACGTTGATACCCGCTGCCTCGAACTCCTTGCGCGATCGCGGGAAATCGAAACTGTGGCCGACGAGAATCACCGATCGAACCCCGTCGTCGGTCAGGACCTTCGCCGAGTCCACGGCATTCTCGTGCGTGTTCCGCGAATGCATCTCCATCCAGCGAACCGGCACGCCGAACTCGTTCTCGAGAACGTCGCGCATCATGAGCGCCTCCGGCGGTGCGCCCCGAACCGCGCCGCCGGACACGAGAATCGGCAGCTTCGTCGCCCGCGCGAGCCATGCGCCATAGCGAATGCGATCGAGCGTGATGCCACCGATCGTCGCGCCTCCGTATTCCGCGGCGAAGCGACGCGTACCGCCTCCGAGGATGACGATCGCCTGGGCGTCGGCGGCCTTCGCGAGCGCCAGCGGCGGCGTGCGATCGAGGCAACGTTGCAGGAAATCCGCCACGGCAGGCGTCGCGAGGAGCCACAACGTCACGACACCCACGACGGCGATTCGGCGCCCCGCGTACGGGCGACGTCGAATCAATGCGAGACCGACGAACGCAAGCAGCAACGGCGCGACCGGCGGTAGCGCAACGAGTTTTACGACCTGCTTCAGCCAGAATAACGGGGGCATCGAGTGTGAGCGCTTGTTGGCCGGGGCGGTCGTCTTGCGACGATAAGGGTCGATCGGAGGGATGCACGAACGTTCTTCAGGCATCCCGGTCTTCCATGGTAGCTTTATTGCAAGGGGCGACACGGTCCCGCCCGGCTGTCGGGCCGTTTTACAACCGGGATCGACGAACGGCGGGTTTATTTCGCAAGCCTTTGTTTGTACCTGTGAAAGTGTCAAACGGCAGAATGGAACGACGCTTGCTTTACCCTCTCACAAATGGCGCTGCCAACTGAAATGCCGGGCGACCAGGGTCGACCGCGGTCCGGAGGACGTCGCCGGTTGCTGCAAGGCGGCCTCGCCAGCGGGTCCGTTTTGATGACCGTCGCCAGCCGGCCCGTGCTCGGCTCGACCTTATGCCTGTCGCCGTCGGCAGGAATGTCGATGCCGACGAGCGGTACGAAGACGCAGGAAGTCTGTACCGGCCTTACGCCCGATCAGTGGAAAGCCATTCCGGATCAGTGGCCCTCGCCTTACCTTGCGGGCACGACGAACAGCAACGTCGTCAAGTCGCTGACCGACGTCAACGCGACGTCGACCGATTTGCAGTCGACGACAACGACGACGTCGACGACGACGCAACGCCGGCAGCCTTCCGGAACCACCACCGCAACGAGCGGCACGACGGCCACGACGACGCAGGACCCGACGACGGATCCGAACGCGTCGACCGAAGCGACGCTTTACCACTGTCCGGTCACTGGATTCGGCGGTCGCGTGTTCGGCCATCGCACGATGATGGACGTCCTCGGCATGACCGACGGCGGGACCAACGTCCATACGCTCGGACGGTACATGGTCGCGGCACTTCTCAATGCCTGCTCCGGGCGCACGCCGGTGCTCGGCGAGGACGGCGTCCGCGACATGTGGAACGACCTCGTCAATCGGGGCTACTACGAACCAACGGCCGGCGTCCGCTGGGACGCAGCCGACATCGTCGCGTATTTGCGGACGACGATGGGCTAGGAGCGGGCACGCGCCCGCTCCCGTTCGTGCGTGGAACGTTCGACGTGGCGGCCTATCCGGTCCGACGCGATCGTCACGCGCGCGCTGGACGACGAACTCGTCCTCTATAATGACGCCACCGGG
>Ga0310810_10005760_pt1 | contig 13908 bp, 18 predicted proteins | sample NCmetagenome_FD_207641 | JGI IMG/M metagenome (GOLD analysis project Ga0310810, IMG submission 207641) | Soil microbial communities from experimental microcosm in Duke University, North Carolina, United States - NC | ecosystem: Engineered > Artificial ecosystem > Soil microcosm > Unclassified ... | reverse complement strand
ATGGTGATGCCGGGCGATAACGTGCAGCTGGAAGTCGAGCTGATCACGCCGGTCGCCATGGATAAAGGATTGCGTTTCGCGATCCGCGAGGGCGGCCGTACCGTGGGCGCCGGAACCGTTTCGGAAATCTTGGAGTAGCTAGGAAAATTCTATGGCACGTGAACAGATTACCTTTCAGTGTGGCGATTGCAAGCGCAAGAACTACACCAGCATGAAGAATAAGAAAACCAGCACGGAGCGGCTGGAACTGAAGAAGTTCTGCCCATTCTGCCGGAAGCACGTAGGGCATAAAGAGATCAAATAGCATACACTGGGCGTAGGAGGGGCGTAGGTTTAACGGCAGACCAGCGGTCTCCAAAACCGCGAGTGGGGGTTCGAATCCCTCCGCCCCTGCCACCGTCTCGGACGGCTTTTACGCGCTCCGCGCGACGGGCAATAGGTTCCAAATAGAGGGAATTACCATGAGCGAAGCAACCGGCGGCGTGGCCAAGTGGCCGGCCCAGGTGAAGGACTATTTCGGAGAACTGCAGCACGAGATGAAGCTGGTGACCTGGCCGTCCTGGAAGCAGGTACGCGGCACCACCGGTGTGGTGCTGGCGGCGGTATTCGCTTTCGGCGCGTATTTTTTTCTGATCGATGGCCTCATCCAAAAAGTGGTCCAGCGGATCTACGACACCTTTACTAAATGAACGAAGAGATGCTCCCCGACGAGAACCCGATAGTGCCCGACCCGCCCGTTGAGCCGATGTCCGACACTCCCGAAGCGGAAGCCGCCCACGAGATGGTGGCCGAAGGCGGTCCGCCTCCTCCCGAGCCGTCGAATAAGAATTGGTTTATTGTCCACACCTACTCGGGCTTCGAGCAGAAGGTCGCGGATTCGCTGAAGAGCCGCGCGGATGCCTTCGGATTTGCCGATAAGATCGGTCAGATTCTGATCCCCACCGAAGAAGTGGTGGAATTGCGTAACGGTAAGAAAGTCACCAGTAAGCGCATGCTCTATCCGGGCTACGTGCTGGTGGAGATGGAAATGAATGACGAGCTGTGGCACGCCGTGAAGGCCACGCCGCGCGTCACGGGATTCGTGGGCGGCGGGAATGCTCCCGTGCCGCTGACCGCCGACGAGGTGAACTCGATTCTGTATCGCCAGTCCACTTCCGCCGAGCGGCCGCGGCCCAAGCTCAGCTTCGAAAAGAACGAGAATGTGCGCATCGTCGATGGACCGTTCACGAACTTCTCCGGGAAGATCGACGAGGTCAATCAGGAGCGCAACACGCTGCGCGTCATGGTCACGATTTTTGGCCGCTCGACGCCCGTGGAACTGGATTTCTTGCAGGTAGAAAAAATTTAGGAGTCAGTCAGAATGGCAAAGAAGGTTACAGGATCCGTTAAGCTGCAAATTCCGGCTGGCAAAGCCACGCCCGCGCCGCCGGTGGGCACGGCGCTGGGTCCCCAGGGCGTCAACATCATGGAGTTCTGCAAGGCGTTCAATGCCAAGACCTCCGCCAAGGACCAGGAAGGTCTCATCATCCCGGTGGTGATCACCATCTATTCGGACCGGTCTTTCACCTTCATCACCAAGACGCCTCCGGTGCCGGTTCTGATCAAGCGCGCCTGCGGCCTGGCGAAGGGATCGCCCGAGCCCAACAAGAATCGCGTCGGCAAGATCACCATGGCTCAGGTGGAAGAGATCGCCAAGATCAAGATGCCGGATCTCAATAGCTTCGACCTGAAGTCAGCCATGGAGCAGGTGAAGGGCACCGCCATGTCGATGGGCGTCGACGTAGTTTAACCCGCGGATCGCATCATGCAGCAGGGTCTGCTGTTCCTGGTGGCCGTTGTTCTGGCCGCCGGGCAAGAGCAACCCGCCAGTTTCGGGACCACCGTGGTTGTGCCCGGTGGCCTGGTAGGCACCGTTTATCACATCTCCAAGCGCGCGAAGGCCATTCCCGACCTGCGCAAGATCAAGCCGCAGGGCAAAATCTACACTTCCACGCTGAACATCCCCGGCCGTGACTTTCAGGACGGATTCCCGGGCGTCACCAAGCGCCTGGAGTGGTTTGCGATCGACTATACGGGCCGCTTCTGGATCGAGAAACCAGGATTGTACGGGTTCGCGCTCACCTCCGACGACGGATCTCGTTTGTATATCGACGATCAAATCATCGTCGACAATGACGGTCTCCATGCGCCCGTAACGAAATCCGGCATCATCGAGTTGAGTGGGGGTATCCACAGCATCCGCGTGCAGTACTTTCAGGGTCCCCGCTTTAACGTCGCCCTGGTGCTGGAGGTTGCGGCCCCGCACGAAAAGGTACGGGTGTTCAGCACCGACGAGTTCAAACCCCCGGCGAATCCAGAGGACTGGAAGTTCCCCGGCCGCTAAATTCCTACTTCTGCTCGGCTTGCGTCGCGGTGGCCGGACCCATCCCCACGATCTCCAGGATGACGTCGCCCTTTTTGGCGCCGTCGTAGTGGATCTGCTTGCCATAGTGCGTGACGAAGCTGCCTGCTGGAATCGGCTTGGTGCTGGCTGGATCGTATTTCGTGCCCCAACCCACCCACCAAGTGCCGGAGATCACCGTGATGTACCGGTCATTGGGGTGAAAATGGGGACGGCTCATTTTCCCGGGCGTCCACTTGGTGAGGACGATGTACAGCCCAGGCTTGGAAGGATCGCCAAAGAGCACCGATTCGTAATTGCCGGCTTCGCCTAGGCTCCATTTGATATTGGCCGGAAGGGCGACGCTCATCACCTTGGGATCGGGTTCCGCGGCGTTCACCGATCCGAACCAAGTAAACATGGTGGCAGCCGAGCCGGCTATCCACAAACTTCGCAGCCATCGACGATAGGTCATGGTGTTCTCTCCTCGCTGGGAACCTATTCTATCCGGATCCGGGACAGCCTGTGTGGCAGCGAACCTGCCTAGTGAGCGAGGTCGATGCCGAGCTTCTTCAGCTCCTCGGCATAATAGCGCCTGTGAAGCAGGTCCCACTCCTCGGATCCTTCGGCGATGTCTTTCTTCTGCGTACGGATCTTCGTGCGGGCGGCGCGGTCCACTTTCTCCTCGGTCTGGAGAATATCCGTCATCACCTTGACCAGCTCCAGGCGGACGTCATTGGGATCTCGCTTCAGCCGGAAATCGCGGCTTTTGCGGAGGGCGGCCACCAGCTTGTGGGAAATGTCATTGATCTTGTCGCGCGAGAGCTTCATGGAATCTCCGGTGTCGCGCCCGGAAGCCCGAATGACCTTGCGCTGGGTGATCAGGGTGTTCTTGATGCGCCGGAACATCTCCTGATAGCTGACGCTTTCGCGCCGCATGTAATCGCTGTACTGGCTGAGGAGCTCGCGCACCTCGTCGTTCAGGCGGTCTTCGACGCTCAGATCCTCTTCCACCACAACAGCGATGAATTCCGCGGCCACCTGGTTATCGGTGGTCTCGATCCATTGTGGCGTCAGCCTTTTGATGACCTGGCGCGAAACGTAGTCGACAAACTCGCGTGCGAGCAGCATCCCCTGCATCTCAGTCTATCGGCCTGAGTGCAAGGGTGTCAATGTGGGTGTCCCTGAAATCTGGGTTTAGCCCGCGGGGCCCCGCGATTTACTCCGGCTTGAGGACCACCACGCCCAAGGGAGGCAAGGTGACTCGGCCGCTCGCCGGTTGGCCGTGCGACGCCTGGTCCTCGGCCTCGACCCACCCGCCGTTGCCCATATTGCCGCCGCCGAATATCCCGGCGTCGCTATTGAAAACCTCCGCGTAGCGGCACAGCCGCGGAAGTCCGATCCGGTAGCTTTTTCGCGGCACCGGCGTAAAGTTGCAGCAGAATACCAGGAAGTTCTGGCGATCCTGCGCGTAGCGCGCGAAACAAATCACGCTGGCTTCCGCGTCGCGAAAGTCGATCCACTCAAAGCCGCGAAAATCGTCATCCACCTGGTAGAGCGCCGGCTCCGCGCGATACAGCCGGTTCAGCTCCCGCACCATGGTCTGGAGCTTGTGGTGCACGGGAAACTGCAGCAGCCACCACGGCAGACCCTCCGCGTGATTCCATTCGCCGGTCTGGCCGAATTCCGCGCCCATGAACAGCAGCTTCTTTCCGGGATGCCCGAACATGTAGCTAAGGAACGCGCGCACGTTGGCGAAGCGTTGCCACTCGTCGCCCGGCATCTTTGAAATCAGCGAGCCCTTGCCGTGAACCACTTCATCGTGCGAAATCGGCAGCACGAAATTCTCCGTGAAGGCGTACAGCATGCTGAAGGTGATGTTGTGCTGATGGAATTTGCGAAACACGGCCTCCTTGGAAAAGTAATCCAGCATGTCGTGCATCCAGCCCATGTTCCACTTCATGGTGAATCCCAGCCCGTTCAGGTAGGTGGGCTTCGAGACTCCCGGCCACGCCGTCGATTCCTCGGCCATAGTGACGGCTCCGGGAACCTGATGAGCCAGCTCGTTGAAGCGCTTCAGGAAATCGATCGCCTCCAGGTTCTCGCGGCCGCCGTAGCGGTTGGGAATCCACTCGCCCGCGTTGCGCGAATAGTCCAGGTAGAGCATGGACGCGACCGCGTCGACGCGCAGCCCGTCGATGTGAAATTCCTTCAGCCAGAACAGCGCGTTCGACAACAGGAACTCCCGGACCTCGTTACGGCCGTAGTTGAAGATCAGCGTTCCCCAGTCGCGATGCTCGCCCAGCCGCGGGTCCTCGTGTTCGTAAAGAGCGGTGCCGTCGAAACGCGCCAGACCATGAGGATCGCGCGGAAAATGTCCGGGAACCCAGTCCAGCAGCACACCAACCCCGGCCTGATGACAGCGGTCGATGAAGTAGCGGAAATCGTCGGGCGTCCCAAAGCGCGAAGTGGGTGCGAAGTAGCCGGTCACCTGGTAGCCCCACGATCCCGAGAAGGGATGCTCCATGATCGGCAGCAGCTCCAGATGCGTGAAGCCGTTCTCGACCGCATAGGCCGGCAGCTTCTCGGCCAGCTCGCGATACGTAAGCCACTCGTTGAGCGGGCCGCGCAGCCAGGATTCCAGGTGCACTTCGTAAATCGATACCGGCTCGCGCAGCCAGTTCCGTTGGGTGCGATCCGCCATCCACGCCGCGTCGGCCCATTGATGATTTGTTAGCGGCCAGACGATCGACGCCGTCCTGGGCGGCACCTCGGCGAAGAATCCGTAGGGATCGCTGTGATCCTGCTCGTGGCCGCTGGGCATCATCACGGAGTATTTATAGTGCGCGCCGGCCGCAAGTCCCGGAAGGAAAATCTCCCACAGGCCTCCATCGCGTAGCCGCATGGGATGGCGTGTTCGATCCCAACCGTTGTGGTCGCCGGTGACGCTGACCACCTCCGCATTCGGAGCCCACACCGCGAAACGAACACCCTCCACGCCTTCGCAGGTGATCGCGTGCGCCCCCAGCGTGTTGTAGCTTTCGTAGTTGGTGCCCTCGCCATGCAGGTGAAGTTCGAACGCCGTCAGCAGGGGAGGGAAGCGATACGGATCGTCCAGCTCCTGCCGCAGGCCCGAGGGAAGCGTGATCCGCAGGCGGTACGCGGTGATCTCCGGATCAAACGTAATCTTCGCGACAAAGAATCCCGCCGGATGCGACCGCTTCATCGCGATGATCTGGTCGCCGGCCAGCACCGCGGCGTTGATCGCCTGCGGGAGCCAGGCCCGGATCTGCCCTTTGTGAGGCCCCAGGTAGGAGAACGGATCGCGATGCCGGCCCTGTAGGATCAGCTCAGTCTGAGCTGCGGACATTTGTCATGGGTTCCTGGCCGCTATTATTACAGGAATGCGTCTTAGAGGAACACGCGCCGAACTGCATCTTCACCTGGAAGGCGCGGTCGAACCGGAAACGCTGAAGGAGCTCGATCCGTCTTTAGGTGATGATGAGCTCCAGCGGGCGCTGGCTTACACTGACTTCGCGGGATTCATCCAGAGCTATGTCTGGGTCAGCCGGAAGCTCCGCGGGCCCGCGGATTATGCCCTGGTTGCTCGCCGCCTGTTCGAACGGCTGGCCGCGCAAGGTGTCGGCTATGCCGAAGTAACGCTTTCCGCCGGTGTAATCCTGTGGAAGCAGCAGGATCTTGCGGCGATCTTCGATGCGCTGGCGAAGGAAGCTGCGCGGAGTCCGCTTCCGATTCGCTGGATCCTCGATGCCGTCCGCCAGTTCGGAGCCGAGGCGGCCACGCCGGTGTTCGAGTTTGCCGCCGAACGCGTGTCCGATGGCGTCGTGGCCATCGGCTTGGGCGGCTTCGAGGCGGAAGGTCCCGCGCTGTGGTTCCGGGACCTCTTTAGCAAGGCCCGCGACCGGGGACTGCGCCTGACCTGTCATGCGGGGGAGACTACAGCCGCGCAAAGCGTTTGGGACGCGCTGGCGATTGGAGCCGAGCGCATCGGGCACGGCATCCGTGCGATCGACGATCGAACGCTGCTGGCGCGCCTTCGGGATCACAATATCCCTCTCGAAATCTGCATCACCAGCAACCTTCGTACCGGCGCGGTCGCGTCCTTGGCGGAACACCCCGTGCGGACACTGTTCGACGCGGGAGTGCCGATCATCTTAAATACGGATGATCCGGCACTGTTCGGGTGCACGCTCGCATCGGAATACGCGCTGGCAGCGCAGGCCTTCGGATTCACGCCAGAGGAACTCGACGCGCTGGCTGCCAACAGCCTGCGATACTCCTTCAGCGCTGTTGGAGCGATTTGACGGCCGCTTCCAGCTCCGCGACTTTACGTGCCAGCTCGTCGATCAACTGCCCCTGTGGATCCGGAAGCTTCCCGTGCTCCAGCGCGTCCGTCGGATCGTCGCTATACACGAGCCCACTGACCACTCGGCCGGGGATGCCCACCACCGTTGAATGATCCGGCACCGAACGCACCACTACCGAACCCGCGCCAACCTTGGAGAAATCGCCGATCCGGATGTTGCCGAGAATCTTCGCACCCGTGCCGGCCACCACGCCATTGCCCAGCGTAGGATGCCGCTTGCCCGTGACCTTTCCGGTGCCGCCCAGCGTCACGCCCTGGTATAGCAGCACGTCGTCGCCGACCTCGGCCGTCTCGCCGATCACCACGCCCATCCCGTGATCGATGAAGAATCGCCGTCCGATCGTCGCGCCCGGGTGAATTTCGATGCCTGTTACCGTGCGCGAGAACTGGCTGACGATGCGGGCGAGCGTAAACCAGCCGGCGCGATATAAGCGGTGCGCCACGCGATGCAGGAGCACGGCGTGAACTCCCGGGTAGCACAGCAGGATTTCGAGCACGCTGCGCGCGGCCGGATCGCGCCGGAATACCGTGTCGACCTGCTCGCGGACTGCCGAAAACATTCCTCAATCGTATTATCCTGAATTGTGCGTCCAACATTAGCGGCTATTCTCCTGACACTCGCTGGTTGTTCCAAGCCTGCGCCCGAAGCCACCACCAAGCAAGGCACCATCGAAATCACCGGACCGGCCACCACCATCAGCAAGCATCCGCTCGCCAAGTACATCGAGCTGGCGGGCTTCCGCTTGACCGAATCGAAACCGGGGCAGCTCGAAGTGAAGTTTGTCGCGGTGAATCACTCGGAAGCCGAACTGGGCGACCTGAAGCTCAACATACAACTCCGGACAACGGCCGCCAAGCCTGATGATCCGCCGGTCGCGCAGTTTCAAGCGATGGTTCCCGCGCTGCGTCCGCTTGAAATCAGCGACGTGAGCGCCAAGGTCAATACCAAGCTGCGGATCTACGAGCTTCCGGATTGGCAGTTCCTCCACGCCGAATTCGAGATTACGTCTCCAGCTCCGTAGTGAATGACGGAACGTCTCTACTATCAGGACTGCTATCTGCGCGAGTTCCGGGCCCGCGTGTACGCCACCGAGGGGTTGCGCGTGTATCTGGACCGCACGGCATTCTATCCCACCTCCGGCGGGCAGTCCCATGACTTGGGGTCGCTGAATGGCATCGCCGTGAAAGATGTGATCGACGAAGACGACCGCATCGGGCACTTGCTTGAGGCGCCGCTCGGCGCCACAGAGGTGGCGGGTGTCATCGATTGGGAACGGCGTTACGACCACATGCAGCAGCACACGGGGCAACATCTGCTCTCCGCCGTGCTCGAAGAGCTGTTCAAGATCCGCACCATCAGCTTTCACCTTGGCGCCGAGGTTTCGACCATCGACGTGGACGCTCCCTCGCTGAGTCCGGAGCAGCTCGATTGCGTGGAGGATCGCTGCGCGGAATTGATTGCCCAAGCCCGTCCCGTCGAGATTACGTTCGAGGAGTCCTCCGCCACCCTGGGACTGCGCAAAGCGTCGGAGCGCTCCGGTACCCTGCGGATCGTCAGCATAGAAGGCCTCGACCGCAGCGCCTGCGGCGGGACGCACGTAAGAACCGCGGCGGAGATCGGGATGGTCCTCGCCGGCCGGATGGAAAAAGTTCGCGGCGCCACGCGCCTCGAATTCGCGTGCGGGAAGCGCGCGCTGCGGCGTGCCCGGGCGGACAACCGTCTGCTGGCTGCCATCGGGCGAACTCTGTCCGTTCCACCGGAGCAGACTCCCGGGCTGCTGGCGGGGCTGATCGAGAGGAACAAATCGCTCGAAAAAACGGCTCAGGGCCTGGCTACCGAACTCGCCCGGCGGGAAGGGAAGGACTTGTACCAGACCGCCACCCCCGGCCCGGACGGCATCCGCCGAATGATCCAGCGCGGTCCGATTGACGATGCCATGCGCGCCCGCGCCCAGGCTTTCGTGGCCGGGGAGAAAGCCCTGTTCCTGGCAGTTTGCGGCCAGCCTCCCTCGGTGCTTCTGGCGGCCTCCGCCGATTCCGGCGTCCACGCCGGCGATCGCGTTAAAGCCGCCGTGGCGGCGTCTCATGGACGAGGGGGTGGGAACCAGCAGCTCGGGCAGGGAAGCATTCCTGACGCCGCGGCGCTCGCCGGCGCGGAGGCTTTGCTACGCTGAAGCTTATGGTTGAGGGCCTGTATGCTTGAAAATCCCCGCCGCTTTGCGGCCGGTCCCGATCCGTTCGGGCGCACCTGGCAAGTGGAATTCCGCTGGCTCCAGACGGGTATCTCCATTCGCCATGCCGACACCGTTGACGTCAAGTTCGTTCTATGGACCGAGGGACCGGAGAAGGATGACGATGATAAGCAGGAGAAGGTGATCGCCCTGACGCATCCGCACCTGCTGCTGCTGAGCCAGGAGACCGGCCATGCGCTCACCGATCCGTGGTGCATGCGGCTCGCCGCCCGGCACTTGACATATATGATCGAATCCGGTGAGGATCTGGAGAAAACGCTGGTCACTCTGACGCTCCCAGCTCTCCAGAGGGTGGCCGCGGATCTGCAACCTGCCTGAGTCCGAGCCACGCTTTCCGGACCCGGCCTAGCGTGGTAAAACAAATTCTGGAGTGCAGGACCATACCAGTGCATCAGATCAAACGTGACGTGCAAACGCGACCGAGGGGAGACAGGAAATGATCAACTGTCCGCTGTGTGCTACGGCGATTGATGTAGACGAGGAAGAACTGGACGAAGGCGATTCTCTCATCTGCGAGGATTGTGGCGCGAACCTGAACGTCACGGGCGTGTCCCCGTTGGAGCTGACTCCGGACACCGACGACGATGACGATGACGATGAGGATGACGACGAAGACGGGGAGCAGGACGACTACGACGAGGACGACGATGACGACGACAAGGATGAAGAGGAAGCCTAGATTTCGCATCCTCCCGCTATTCCCTGCGTTGTCCCGCGCATTGTGCTTGGCGGTATGCCTGACGGGGACCCTGCCGGCTCAGGGAACCGAGCGGAAAGGCGAGCCCCATGCGATCGTAGCGGGCACCGTCTTTCGCGACCCCGGTTTCGCCCAGCCGGGCGCATCCGTGGTTCTGACGCTGAAGATCGCACCCACCAAGAAATTGCAGGAGCAGATCAGCTCGCCGCGGGGTGAATTCAGCTTCCGGGTCCCAGCCGGTCCCCAAACCTATCTGGTAACCGCTACATTAAAGGGGTTTCAGATCGCCCGGCAAGAGATTGAGATTCAAGGCCAGGAGCAGAACGATGCAACCTTGTTGCTGGTCCCGGAATCCAAGAAGAAGAGGTAACTGGTTCATGCAACGCACTTCGCGTACCGCACTGTCCCGCAGTATGCTGGCCGCAGTTCTGGCGGTAGCATGCGCCGGGCTCGTCACCGCGCAGAAGAAGGAAAAAGACGATCCCACCGTTCGCAGCCTGCAGGGTCAAGTTGTGGATCCCGACGATAAGCCCGCGGTGGGTGCCGTGGTCCAGCTAAAAGACACGCACACGCTGCAGGTTCGTTCCTTCATCACCCAGGCGGATGGGGAATACCGCTTCTCCGGATTGCGCGCCGATACGGATTATGAGGTCAAGGCCGACTTCAACGGCATGAGCAGCGACAGCCGGCGGTTAAGCAATTTCGACAGTCGTAAAATCGCGACCGTCAACCTGAAGCTGAATAAGAAGTAGTTTGCTGTCCCGGCTACTGGCTCTCGCCGTCCTGCTTGGCTCCGTTTCGGCTCAAAGCATTCTCTTCGAGCACGCCACCGTCATCGACGCGACCGGCGCGCCGGCGCGTGCGGATGTTTCTGTCGCCCTAACCGACGGACGGATCGTTTCCATTGCCAAAAACATCCCGTCTACGCCGGAAACCCGCGTGATCGATGTCACCGGCAAATTTCTGATTCCCGGCCTGTGGGACATGCACGTTCACCTGGATCTCCAGGGCAACGCGCTGCGGGCGTTGGTCGCCAACGGCGTCACCGGCATCCGCGAGATGTACTCGGGGATCCCCATCGCGACACTGGCAGCGTGGCGGGCGCGTCCCGAGAATCCTCGTATTGTCGTGCCGGGGTTTCTGGATGGTCCGCTCGCCGTACAATCCCGGGTCGACGGGTTCCTGGTCGAAACGGGCCCCCAGGCCCGCCTGGCCGTGACTCTGCTGGCGGCGCGCGGCGCGGATTTTCTTAAGGTTTACAATAGCCTCCCGCGCGAGGCCTATTTCGCGATTGCGGAGGAGTCCAAGAGACTCGGCATTCCCTTCGCCGGGCACGTGCCCGAAGCGGTCAGTCCGGCTGAGGCCTCCGAAGCGGGTCAGCGCAGCCAGGAACACCTGATCAACATTCTACTGGCCTGTTCCACGCGCGAAGAAGAGTTGCGCCGCCAGCGCATCTTCACCATGAACGATCCGTCAATCACCGGCCTGGAGCGCGGACGCCAGCTCGGCTTTCCCGATCCGCAGGGTTTGTTCGACACCTACGATGAGGCCAAAGCCGCAGCCCTGTTCAAGACTTTCGTCAAGAACAACACCTGGCACACGCCCACGCTGGTGCTGCTGAAGAGCCACCTGGCGGACAAAACTCGCGCACGCGGAATGGCTTACATGCAGGACCTCTCGCCTGATGCCTTTGACACATGGATGGCCCGCATCGCCGTACTGCTCGAGCGCTATAAGAAACTTGTCGGCGACATGCATCGCGCCGGCGTGGAGTTTCTCGCCGGGACCGATACCAGCCCCGGTACGCCCGCTCTCCCGGGAACCAGCTTACACGACGAGCTGGAATTGTTGGTCGAATCCGGATTCACGCCCATGGAAGCGTTGCAAGCCGCCACGCGCAACCCCGCGCGCTATCTCGGGAAACTACAGGACCTGGGGACCATCGAGCCTGGGAAACTTGCCGATCTGGTATTGCTGGACGCGAATCCACTGGACGATATCCGCAATACGCGGAAGATCAACATGGTGGTGTTGCGCGGACAAATCCGCTAGGGCTTGGTGATCAGGCCGACGCTGGTCACGATCAGTGCCAGCTCGCGCTTCTCGATCTTTCCAGCGGGAATCGCTTTATCCGTCGCAAATTCGATGGTGACATCCTCGCCGGCCAAAGCGCCGGCAGGCACGTCGCGGGCATAAATGTAGTCGCCCGGCCGTGGGTACTTCTCAGGCGCGAGCGCGCTCCCACCGGCCGTGGCCGAAAGCGTGACCGCACCCAGCTCCTTGAACACCACATCTGGAATGTTGAGCATCAGCTCCAGGCGCGCGCCGGCCAAGGCGGCTCCCGGAGGAGGCCGCAGGATCACGCTGAACTTGCCGGCCGTCCAGCGCCAGGGACCTCCTTCGAGTGAATAGAATCCCTTCACCAGTTGCGGCTCGGCGCGGGGATGGTCCATGGGGAGGACGCTCAGCAGCTCCGGAGTGGAATCACTGTGCCTGGCGCTGCGTTTGCACGCAGAGGCCGTCAGCGTCAGGCCCGCGGCCAGGAAGATGATCAGTCGCCGCATCGCTCTACTTGAATCAGGCAATTGTAGAACGTCGGGCCGCCGCCCATATCGGTCAGCCGGTCGGAGGTGAGCGCGTTCGCGTTGCGACCGTCAGAGGCCCGCTTGAGCCAGCGAGTGGAAGGCGCGCGCACGACTCCTGGCTGCACCATGCCGTCGACCTCGGCTTTCAGCAGCAAGCTGCCGCGATCATTGAAGGCCCGCACGCGGTCGCCGTTGCGGATGGCGCGCGGCGCGGCGTCCGCGGGATGCAGATGCAGGATGGAAGTTTCATCGTCCACGGCGGGCCGGTTTCCGAGAGTCGAATTCATGCTGTCGTCGTTTTTCGAAGAGATCAGCTCGAGCGGATATTTGCGCCGCAGGGCTTCGTCGCCAAACCGCGATTCGAAGGGCGGCGTGTAGTCTTCCGTACCGAATTCGCATTTGCCGGAGGATGTGCCAAAGCCGCCGTGCGCAAAGGGCAGGAAAGGCTCGCCGGGAGCGGAGACGTTGAGACGGATGGAATGCTCGCGATCCAGGCGTTCCAGCGTGATCCCGTCCAGGAACGGATGCCCCGAGCTTAAGAGCGTCCGGATCATGTCCTCCTCGGATTCGCGGAAGCAGGCGTCGTCGAAACCCATTCGCAGCGCCAGTGCGCGGAAGACCTCGACGTTCGACCGGGCCTCTCCCGGAGCAGCCACCGCTGGCCGCGCCATTTGCAGATGGTAGTGTCCATACGCGAAATAGAGATCAGTGTGCTCCAGAAACGTCGTGGCGGGCAGAAGAATGTCGGCGTAGTCGGCTGTGTCGGTCTGAAGCTGTTCCAGGACGACGGTGAACAGGTCTTCGCGGCGCAGCCCTTTGAGAACCGTATTCTGATCCGGCGCGATGGCCGCCGGATTCGAGTTGTACACCACTATCGCTTTTACAGGCGGCCCATCCAGCTCCGTGAGCGCCTTCCCCAGCAGGCTCATGTTGACGATCCGCGCCTCACGCCCGAGCGTCGAGCGCTGCTGCAATTCCGGCATCTCGAGACCCGCGCGGTTGAACTGAAACGCCTGTGAGGTCGAGAGCTGGATTCCTCCGCCAGGCTCTCGCCAGGATCCCACCAGCGCGGGAAGCGCCGCGATGGCCCGTGTGGCCGCGCCGCCCTGCTCGCTGCGCTGGACGCCGTAGTTGAGGCGGATCGCCGCCGGACGAGTCAGTGCATAATCGCGAGCCAGTTGTACGATGTCCGCGGCCGCGATCCCCGTCAGTTTGGCAACAAGCTCGGGCGAATAGGCGGCAGCACGCTGCCGTAGAGCATCAAATCCCTGGGTGTAGCGAGTCACGTAGTCGGCGTCGTAGAGCTTTTCGCCGATGATCACGTGCATCAGGCCGAGAGCCAGCGCCAGATCGCTGCCGGGATTAATGGTGAAATGCCGGTCTGCCAGCGCCGCGGTGCGCGTGCGAATGGGGTCGATAACCACCAGCTTGGCGCCATTGCGGCGGGCCTCCACGATGAAGGGCCACAAGTGGATGTTGGCGCCGTGAATGTTGGCGCCCCAGGCGATGATCAGCTTGGACAGCCGGAACTGCTCCGGCTCCGTCCCATAGCGGTAACCGTTCGCGGCGATCAAGCCGGCGCCGCCGGCCGTCGCGCAGATGGTCCG
>Ga0310810_10005759_pt1 | contig 13908 bp, 10 predicted proteins | sample NCmetagenome_FD_207641 | JGI IMG/M metagenome (GOLD analysis project Ga0310810, IMG submission 207641) | Soil microbial communities from experimental microcosm in Duke University, North Carolina, United States - NC | ecosystem: Engineered > Artificial ecosystem > Soil microcosm > Unclassified ... | reverse complement strand
AACGGCCGCAGGCGCTGCGGTTTAAGGATCGACCTGGCAAAAGGGGTAGCCTAATGGTTGTCGGGGGCCTGGCGTAGGGACCATCCGCATCCGGCGAAGCGGCCGGTCTACCAATCCGCCCTTGATGTACTACCTCGCGTGGCGAATTCAAACGCTACGTCCGGACCGCTGTGATGCTTCTGTTGTTTGTCGCGCTGTGCCTCGTTCCCTGGGCTTGGCGGAATTACCGTGTCTTCGGCGCACCGATGTTGCGCGGGAACCTGGCCCTGGAGCTTTGGGTGTCCAATGGGCCGGGAGCGGCTTTCGACGTTGCTACGAACCTGGGTAATCGCCGTCCCCACCCGTCTACAAACCTGCAAGAAGCCGCGCTGGTAGCGCAGCTTGGCGAGGCCGCCTACGATCGTCTGAAGCTCCAGGAGGCCCGGCTGTGGATTCGGCGGAATCCGGGGGAGTTCCTGAACCTGACTGCGCCCAGAACGATGGCTTGGTGGTTCCCCCCGGCGGCTTTTTCGTACGCACGATTGCCAACGCGTGCCTCGGAATCCTCGCCTTTATAGGTCTCCGCGAACTGCTTCGCGCGGACCGGCTGACCGGCGGTTTGTTCGCCGTAAGCTCTGGATTGGGAGATGTTTTTCACTCCGGCCATTCCGCTTTGCGCCATTTTCGGCCGCATTTACAATCGCATCCGACAAATCGTTTCGCGCCATCCGCTCGTCCAGGGTTGAGCCTCTGTCCGGAACTTTTGCCGCGTGCCTTGAAGGAGATTAAGGTAGAATGGCATCCTTGACATGAATGTGGGAAGTCCGACACCTCAGAATCGAGTGGTGGTAGTAATGCCCGCCTACAACGCCGCCAGGACGCTTCGCATGACCTATGCCGAGCTGCCCCGCGATCATGTGGATTTGGTCATTGTCGTGGATGACGGAAGTTCCGACGAGACCACCAAGATTGTGCGCGAATTGGGACTGGAACTGTTCGTCCACAATCGGAACTATGGCTACGGCGCAAATCAGAAAACGTGCTATCGCGAAGCGCTTAAGGCTGGCGCCGAGATCATTGTGATGGTGCATCCCGACTACCAGTACGACCCTACCTTGCTTCCAGACGTGATCCGTCCGATTCAGGAGGGCCGCGCGGACGTCGTCTTCGGATCGCGGCTCCTGGGAGGGGATCCCATGCGCCAGGGAATGCCATGGTGGAAATATGTTTCCAATCGTTTTCTCACCTGGCTCGAAAACCAGACGTTTGGCCTGGCTTTAGCGGAATACCACACGGGCTACCGGGCCTTCCGGCGGGATGTTCTGGAGGGCGTCAACCTGGACATGAACTCGGATAAGTTCATTTTCGACCAAGAAATCGTCGCTCAGATGATGGAGATCAACGCCCGTATCGTGGAAGTTCCCGTGCCCACCCGCTATTTTCCGGAGGCGTCGTCGGCTTCCTTCGTGCAGAGCTCAATCTACGGCCTCTCCATTTTATGGCTCCTGTTGCGCTATAGCCTGCACCGCTCCGGGGTGCTTCGGCGACGGCAATTTGAAAGCTTGCGAGACCGGTATGTCGGAACCAAGGCCCAGCCGTAGCGCGCCGATCGGCGTGCCGTTGTGAGTCTCTGTCCGAGCAGTACTCAAGTCATTACTTCGGGTGCGGAGAGGGCGGACTGGCGGCGGAACGGAAGAAATCGGGCGATGCGATCACCGACGTCGACGCGCTGCCAGAGATCCCGAATCCGCAGATCTTCGAGCAATACTTCAGCGCCGGCCAGCTACTCCCAAAATTCTGCCGTGAGGCCTACGCTAAGGTTTCGGCGCCTGGAACCCGCGAAAATACTCTTACTCGGACGAGGCACGGATCAAGAAACGATCCGCATTCCGTAACGCAGCGGCAAGATAGACGCCGTGCTGGGCGGCCAGAGGAGACTTTCGCGATTTGAGCTGGTTGAAACGCAAGAGAAGAAAGTGGACCAGCATCGGCAAGACATCCGATTCAGGCACGTGCAGGGATCGGCAGGCCTCCTGGATCGATCCCCGGAATGGGAACACCCAGTGGCCGCTGCCGAAAAACGCGGCTTCAAACTGGGCGAGGCCGGGGGCCCCGGTGGCCGGCCCCGCATGGTGCTCGCCGAGGATCAGGGAAACAAACAATGTGAATATGTCATGGAGCACCGATCCGCCACGGAACATATGTTCCCAATCGATAATCGCGACTCCACCGGACGGATCGACGAACACGTTCTCCATGGTGAAGTCGCCGTGCTGCACCGAATCCGCCGGGCAACGGGCGAGCAGACCGCGGAGTTGCGCCAGAGTGTTCGGGTCCGATGCGATCTCCTCGGGCGGATTCAACCAGGACGGATCAACGCGGTCCGCTCGCTCCTCCGGAGCAAGACCCTGAGTGATCTGAACCGCGGCTATTACGCACCGCGGGAGCAGGTTCTTCAGGATCTCGAATCGCTTAGTTCCAGTAGCGGGAAACACCACGCGGGAGAGAGGGAGGCCCGGAGCCACGGACTCGGCCAGGTAGGAGAAGCTCCCGATGCGAGTGAAGCCAAGCGGCCGCGGTACGGAAAAGGAAATGTCTTTCCGCGCGCCGAAACGCTCGTTCACGATTTGCAGACACCGACGTTCCCGGTCTAGCGAGGAGGCGGCGCCAGGGGCAGCAGTAGTGGTCTTGACCACACAGGCAGGTTCCGTGGCACCGTTCTCGAACACCCGGACCACGTTTTTCAGTCCGAACGGATTGGAGTAAAAGGTAAACTTCGGAGAGCGCGGCCCGGGCAACTCGGGGAGGCGGGCGCGCAACAAACGCCAAAATCCCGGTTCTCGCTCGCTCCCAGCCTTACCGGCAAGAATCACAAAGCTTGGAACAACCAGCCGCAAGGCTCCGGAACGCGCAAGCATCCGCTTGGCCGCCCGTACCAAACCGTAGCGAAGCGGCGCGGTGGGCTCGCTGAGCAGGGCGTCCACGCGATCGGCGATCAAGCCGCTGTCAAGGGGAACAAGGGAAAAGGGCTGGTTATAGTCGGGATCGGGCCAGTAAATCAAGCTGGCGGGAAAACCGCTGTCGGCAAGCAGGTTCCGGTACCCTTGCGCACCGTAAGTATAAGTGCGGTATTCACGTTTGGAGTTCAAAACGGTGTGGGTATGGGCGCGGGTCGAGCGTTTCAACCACCAAGTGGCGACGCTCCTGGGCATGAGATTGGTGTAGGGCAAGCCGGAATGATCAATCGATCCGAACGCGCCGTTGTAGCCCCACCGGTTCTCAATTCCGATCAGCAGCGTCCCCTCGGGCTTCAGGATGCGGCGCATCTGTTTCAGAAATCCTACTTGGACGTCGCGGGGGGGGCCGTTGTGATCCCACTCTCCGACCCATTCGAGCACGCCATTCACGACCACCAGATCGAACATTCGATCGGAGAACGGAGGGTCGAGAGCACTGGCCTGGACTAGACTGACGTTGGACAAGCCTTCCTGGCTCATCCGGATCCGGGTAAACTCAATACGCTCCGGGACAGCCTCCAGCGAGAAGACCTGACCCGCGGCCCGTGCCAGGGAATTGGTAATCGCACCGTAACCGCAGCCGATGTCGAGCACCACGGAGTTCTCATCTATCCCCAACAGCGGCAGCCAGGAAGCGCGCTGCCAATCGGCCAGAGAGATCTGCATGTCGCGATCTCCGGAGAAGCGGTTCAACGCGGCGGTACGCCACCCCATTTCCGCGGCCTGTCCGAGGAAATCACCAGCCTCGGATCTGGAAACTTCTCCCCAATAGTAGGAAGACTCAAAGAAACGCGGAATCCCGCCTCGAACCGGCCAGGACTTGTCGCACGCCGGACAGCGGACCGAGTCCTCGCCATCGAATGAGAGCGGGGACTCGCAGGCCAGACATCTGAAGATCGTAGAAGCGCGATTCCGACGCAGGTCATCGGCGAGTGTTCCCATTAATCTCCAGGATACGAAACTTTCTCGGGTACTCCCGGATCTGTTTTTCGGGACACTAATTTCGGGTATTCCACGAACCAGAAGTAAACCAGAAGTTCGACACCATACAGCAGCACGGTCACGGAAACGATCTCCACCAGCTCTTTCCAAGAGCGGGATGGAAGCCGCGTATCCAGAACATGGACCGCAAGCGCCAGGGGGAGTGTCAAGAGGATCGGGTATCCGAAAGCGCCCCACAGGAAATCGCGCAGACGCAGCTGGAGCAGCCGGCAGAGATGAATCGGCAGAAAGAAAACGGCAGTGCAAAACAGCGGAATTGCTGTACCCATCGCTACGCCGTTGAGCCCATATGGCCGGGCCAACGCCACACTCAAGACGAGATTCGCCAATCCCTCCGCGAACAGGACCACCGCCAGGGTTTTGTGGCGGGCCATACCGTACAGGATTTTGGGGGAAGTCGCCTGCGCCAGATAGAGCGCCGTCGGCACGATCAGAATGGCCAGAACCGACTGGCTGGATACGTACTGGGGTCCCAGCCAGGCCTGGATAAAACGGCCGCCGATCAGCAGCAGGGTGGCTGAGATGGGAAAAGCGACAAAGGCGGAATAGCGATTGCCCAGAATGAGCACACGGCGCAATCCGTCCACGCTTCCAGAAGCGTGAAGAGCGCTGGACATGGGGGTGAATACCTGCGCCAGGGCCTGGACGACGTCAGTGGCATAGTTGACCAGCCTGCCGCCGGCAGCAAAGAAGGTCACCGCCGGCACGGAAATGCAGGCGGCCACGACCATGGAGTCAAGCTGGAAACGAAACACCTGGGCGATTCCGATCCAGAACGTGACCAAGCCGAATGCCGCCATCGCAGAAAGAGTAGATCGGCTCGCGTAGCTCCAACGCAACAGTTTCCGCGAGCAGATACGAAAGGCCGCCCACATCAGGACCAAGGCGGTGGCCAGATTCACGCAGACGGTCACGCCGCCGACGAACACGATTCCGTGGCCGGCCAAAAGACCAAGTACGATCACAACGGCGCGGACTATGGTTCCTAGCGCTTGCACAGCTCCCACCAAAGCAAAACGCTGGAGACCCTCCAGGACCCCGGCGAAGAGAGCGATGGGCATCCCTATCGCGGTTCCGATTCCCACGACCAGCAAGAGTGCATGTGCGGTTTCCGCGTCGCCGGGCGACAGCTTAAACCAGGACTGCACGTTGGCCGCGGCCACCAGGCTGATGACAGTGGCGAGAGCGGCTACGCCCGAATATGCAAAAAATCCAGTACTGACAACCTTGGCCAGCTCATCAACCTCATCGGTGGCCTGATAGCGGGCGACATAACGGATAATCGCGTTTCGAAGGCCCAAGTCGAGCAGCCCATAGTAGCCGGTGAACGAGCTCATGAGCACCCACAGGCCGAAGGCCGTATTGCCCAGGCGGTGAAGGATGAAAGGAGTCAGCAGGAAACCGACGACCATGTTCGTGGCCAGTCCGAACCAACTCCCGGCCACGTTTTTTATGGTCTTGAGGGACACCTCTGACCAGCTTAACCGAAACGCTTATGTTGCTCCCGACGCCCGCGAGTTGTTATTCTCGCGACGATGGATTCCACCACCGCTCGCCTGCGGAAGTGTTTCTCGGGAGTCTTCCCGGATTTGAACGAGGAACAGTTGCTCCAGGCATCCGCCGCCGGGCTCACGCAATGGGACTCGCTGGCCACACTGAACTTGCTGGCTCTGATCGAAGAGGAATTTGGCGTGAGCATCGATCTAGACGATCTGGAGGAAGCACCGTCCTTCAAGAGTTTCCTGGGGCGGATTGAGAACCCGACGGACGGTCAGGTGAGGTAGTCCGGCCCAGCCGAGTTGCGGAAGGCGGCGTCGCCGTCGATCAACTGAACATCCAGCGGAAGATCCGGGGGCACGTGCTTTTGCGGATCGTAGAGCTGGACCGCATCGCGGGCGCGAATGCGAAAACCACACTTCCCCAGCGCGGTCAAAGCGATCTCGCTTGCGGCAGCCGCAGTCACCTCATTCACTCCTGGGCGCGCGCAGGCCTGCTCGACGGCGAGTGCGTAGCACTGGATCCAATCCTCGATCCGGCTGGATGCGATCCACGCGTCAGCGATACGAGCCTGTCCAGGCGGGAAGGTCAGGCAGAAGTAACCCGCAGGTTCAGAACCACGCATGGCGAGACAAAACGCGCCGGGCGCAACCGGACAATCGCTGAGGTATTCAAACAGTTCGGGATTTCTTTCCAGCGTCAGGCGGTGCGAATTCCTGCCGGGCCAGCGGACACTGGACCCGCCAATCTTCAGCGGGTCGACTGGCTGGGCGCGCCATGGGTTCGCCAGAACCGGTTTTCGGCGGCTCCACAGAAGATTTCTCGCAAGGCGGGCTGGTGTCTTCCAGTTCCAGCGATGTGACGTAAGGATCTGGCGAAGAGGGCGGAGCGGCAGTGCCAGCGTCTGGACATCATTGCGTGGCCGATAACCCATCGCGAAACGCATCTTGCGAGCGATCTCAGTGCCGCCGTACACGAAGTTTACGGGGACCCGTTGTGCCATATGCTTCATGATCGATACGCCGGCTCCCGGAAAATCAGAACTGGCGGCCCAATCGATGAGGAAGAAGCAAGGGATCTCCTCAGCAGACAGAATTTTGGCGGGCCAGGCGGCTCCGTGGGCGACGATGGATCCACCGCGCTCGAGCACAAAACTTCGTGAGCCTTGCCAGCCCGGGCGCTCCTTCCAGTACTTCCATTCCATCATGCCGGGATCAACGATCGGCTCGCCTTGGCGAGCTTCGAATACACGGCCGAGAAATGCGGCGATCGCACCGGCATCGGCGGGAGTGGTAGCGCGAAACTCTGCTTTCATGAAGAATACCTGAGCCCGTCAATGGCCTCGAATGCCTCATTCGAGCTCAACGTGTGTGTGCCCAGCAAGCCGCGACGCCACTGGGGATAGATCACCTCGATAAGTTCTTCTTCGTAGTCCGTGGGAGAGATCTCGCGTACGCGATTCAGTGCGATCGCGTAGCCGTAGCGGACCGAACAATCCTGAGCGGGCCGGATCAGTGTGCCGTGGCAGCGGAACAATGGGCCAGCGCCCCGGGCTCGCTGGACATCGGAACAAATGGGGTTGCGCGGATGATAATGCCATTCGCCATCGAGCGTTTTCGACCAGAACAGAAAAGTTTCATAGCCGTGCTGGGCCGACGTGGTCAGAATATACCAGATTCCGTCCAGAAACAGCGGCGTCGTATCGACCGCACGGACGTTGGAGAAGAGGACCTTGTGCAGTTCCCACTCGAACGGAAACTTAGTGGCGCGGTACAGCTCGATGGTATGGTTCGCGGCAGTTTCCGGAAGCATGAAGAACTCGTCCTGGTCGCGGAAGACAAAAGGATAAGATAGGTGATACGGCTTTTCGAGTACCGGAACAGGCTCGCTGAAATCGCCGGCCCTTCCTAGCTCTATCACTGAGAGATGACCCTTGGCGGCCGCGGCGGGCACTTCTTCCACGAACAGCCAATTGCGGCCGTTGTCTTCGACCACGAACGGATCGGCCAGTTGGGAACCACGGGGCGCGCGGACATCGTGAAAAGTTTGCGGGACGAAGCGCTCCTGGCGGGTCCTAAAAAGCTCGGGGTTGGTGCGAACGGCGACGAACCACGCCGCTTGGCGCCCGCGCGAGGTCCAGCGAATGGATGCGGATTGAAGAGCCTGGCGTGCGATCAGGGAGGCCGTCTCGAAATTCCCGGGCGGGGGAAGGATGCGCGGGTTCGACGGCTTTGAGGACGTGCTATCCGGGGCGCTCTCGGCGTCCAGATGATTGAGCAGGCTGCGAATGAGCACAAGACCGGCCAGGCTCAGAGGCTCGACGGCGTTCCTGGTGAGGTGCAATCCGGGTTGGGTGGACACGTGACACATGGCCAGGCGGCGGACATTTCCCTGCCCCGCATTCTGCTCCAAAGCAAGCATGCTTACGGGGCGTCCAGTCGCGACCTCTTGCCAGTACGGAGGCTCAGAGCGGGGCATGTCCGGATCGCCGCAGCACAAAGACCAGACGCCCAGACGAGCGAGGCCCTCGCAATCCATTTCCAGGCGCCGGCTTTCGAGCCAGATCAGCACGTCCAAATTCGCCCCGGCGATACGGGCTCGGCTGTGGGCCGTAATGCCCTCCAGTGTGACGAAAGGAACGCTCCGGTTCACATGGATTTCAACGCGGTCCAAAGGCCCGTCGGTCTGGCTGCTCCATCGGTTCAGCCAGCGGAACAAGGCGCCGCCAGAAGAACGGCGCGAGGGATCAGTGGAGTCCAGGATATAGACAGATTCGACTGAGATTGCGGGTTCGAGGCTGAAAAGCTCGAGCACGCGTTGGGCCCACCTCTCGACGCCCCCGCCTTCCAGGAGGATGCCACACCGGAGACGACCGGCGATGTTGCGGCAGGTTCTCCAGAGGTGCGCGTTCAGGTCTGGTGGATATTCCGGTTCCGGCATACCGAAGGGGCTCGCCTTTCATTTTCGATGCGCCGCGAGTGAGGCTGACAGCCTCCCGCTCACGACCACAAACGCCTGTCGGCGGCCACCCGTGTTTTGGCTAATCTTCGCCCATATAGCAAGACCGCCTTTTCGGCCACGTTAGGACTGAGGGAACAGCGCGCCGGCGATGCAATGTGGGCCCATAGAAGGACTTCGATGAGGACTGGCTGCGCATCCCTCGTAGTCTAACAGGTGCTCGCCAAGACTGGCCATCGAAGGGGTGCGCGGGAAACGCATCCACAGGCTAAAGTTCTCCAAAACCAAGGCGATAGAGCATATTATGTTAAAATCGCATCGTGGCGCTCAACGCGAGGGATTCGGCACCGTACTCGCGCGGTTCGGCAACAGGTGAAGTGTGAACTTCGCGCCCCCTCAGGTCAATATCGTGCCGGCAACGGCGCCAAGCTTTGGGGCCCGGCCGGGGGTCCGATCCCCGCACCCCGTCGCGACCGGTATCCTGCTGGTTTACCTGTTTCTTCTGGTCGGCCGTGGGGTCGAAATGCTGCCGGGAGCACTCGGTGTGAACCTTCATCTGACGCTGGTCCTGATGATGGTTTCGCTGGTAACCGCCATCCTCACAGGAGGCCTGCTGGACGCGGTCAAGGCTCCCGTAGTTCTGATGTTTACGGCCTTTACGAGCTGGTTCCTGCTCACGATCATATCGAGTCAATGGCGGGGCGGCAGCGTGATGACACTAACGGGTTTATGGCTCCCGTCGTTTCCCTGCGTGATCCTTATCCCGAGCCTGATTTCGAGCCTCGATCAGTGCCGCAAGGCGTGTTATGTGCTGGCATTTTCCCTGCTTCCGATACTATTGGCGACAGTTGTGTTTCAGTCTCAGATCGCCGGCAGAGATCAGACCTTGTTCGGCACATTGGGAAATCCCAACGATCTGGCATTTTCGTTGCTGCTGTTGATTCCATTCGCGGTTTTTGTGATCAAGAGCGAATCGCTGTGGAGCTGGAAGGCAATTGCGTGCGTGCTGGCAATCCTATTCGCGTTGCTCAAGACGCTCAAGACCGGGTCGAGAGCGGGTTTGATCACCCTGGCGGTCTGCTTCGTTATTTTGTTTCTTGGCGGAAAGATGATAACGAAGCTCAAGCTAGTTGGACTAGTCGGCTTGATGATAGCGATCACCGTGGCAACTGTACCACGCCAAACCATACAGCGATATGCGACGATCTTCAGCGGGACTTCCGTCGACGTCACCATGTCGGAGGATCAGATGAGCGCCGTGGAGTCGGCTACCGCGCGGAAAATGCTCTTTCAGGAGAGCGTCCGCCTGATGCTGGAACACCCGCTGTTTGGGGTTGGGCCGGGCATCTTCAGCGCTGCATTGGCGGGCGAGCAGAAGACTCGCGGGCTGCAACAATCCTGGCACGAGGCGCATAATAGTTACACGCAGATCGGCTCGGAAATGGGCATTCCGGCGTTCCTTATCTATGTGGCGGTCCTCGTCTACAGCATGAAGCGAGCCATATCGATTTATCGGCGCACGCGCAAAAATCCAGCTCAGATCGCGATTTGCCGGATGGCGGCGTCTCTTTCCATGGCGCTGGTGATCTTCGCAATTTGCGCCGCATTCGGGACTTACTCCTATACCTTCCACCTCCCTGTGTTGGCAGGGTTAGTGCAGGCTTTTGATATGTGCGTCCGTAAGGAGACGAACAGGACACCGTCGATTGTACCCGCCCTCTTGCCCACGCGTCCGGCTGTGACGCCTAATCCACAGGTACCCTCCTATGTGCGGAATCGCCGGCTACGTCACGATCGCGCCTGAGGACGGCGCTCAGGCGATCCTCCGCAAGATGACGGACCGCCTCGCGCACCGCGGCCCAGACGGTTTCGGTTACTACGAAGACCAGCACGCGCATCTTGGTCACCGCCGCCTGAGCATTATCGATCTGGCGACCGGCCAGCAGCCGATGTCCAATGCATCGGGATCCCTGTGGCTCAGCTACAACGGTGAGATTTTCAATCATGCGGCGCTGCGCCAGGAACTGCAGCAACTCGGCTGCGAGTACCGGACCAAGAGCGATACCGAAACGATTCTGCATGCCTACCGGCAATATGGAGCCGGCTGCGTCGAACGTTTTCGCGGGATGTTCAGCTTTGTACTATGGGACAAGGACGCTAAGGTTCTCTTTTGCGCCCGGGACCGGTTGGGAATCAAGCCGTTCTATTACATCTGGGACGGACAGCTGTTCACCTTCGGCTCGGAGATCAAGGCGGTCCTCGGGCACCCCGCCGTCTCAGCTTCGTTTGAGGAAGCCGCACTTCCGGAGTACCTGGCGTCAGGATATCTGACAGGCGAGCGCACGCTATTTCAGAAGGTCCGCAGACTGATGCCGGGACACTGGCTTTCGCTGGACCTGAAGCACTCACACCCCGAGCCGCAGATCGTCCAGTATTGGGATGTTCCCGAGCCAGGGCATGCCGAGAACCGGCCGGATGGAGACTGGATCCAGGAATGCCGGCAACGTCTGGAAGAAGCAGTGGAGACGCGCCTGATGAGCGACGTCCCACTGGGCATGTTCCTGAGCGGCGGTGTGGATTCGAGCGCGATCGCGGCGTTGATCCGGCGCAAGACCTCGGGAGCAGTGAAAACTTTTTCGGTGGGTTATCGGGAAGCGGAATTCAGCGAGTTAGCGTATGCCGCGGAGGTCGCACGAGCGATCGGCACGGAGCACCACGAGACGGTCATCGGCATGGAGGATTTCTTTCAGGCGCTTCCGGAACTGATCTGGCACGAAGATGAGCCGATCGCCTGGCCTTCGAGCGTATCGCTGTACTTTGTTTCCAGGCTGGCCGCCCAGCAGGTCAAGGTTGTTCTGACGGGCGAGGGCGCTGATGAACTTTTCGCCGGTTACAAGCGTTACGCCTGGCAACTGCTCAATGAAAGAGGCATGCGCTATTACAGTGTGATTCCTCGGGGAGTGCGCGAGTGGGTGCGCGGGCAAATCGCGAACAGCGCAATGCTTTCGGCGTCGGTGCGCCGAAAGCTGAGCCATACCTTCGTGGGACGCAGGGAGAATCTCGAATCGGTCTATCTGGACAGTTTTTACGGCGCGTTTTCAGCGGAACAGCAGACGGATTTGCTGGGACGCGAGCCAGCCGGCATCTACGGCGACTATTTGCGCTACTGGTCCAGCCGGCCGCAGGCGTCGAGCTTGCAGCGAATGCTCTATGCGGACCAAAAGACGTACCTGGTGGAGCTTCTGATGAAACAGGACCAGATGAGCATGGCGTGCTCCATCGAAAGCCGCGTTCCCTTTCTGGATCATCCCTTTGTCGAGTTCGCGATGCGTGTCCCGGATGGTCTGAAGATTCGAGGGAACACACAGAAATACATTTTAAAGAAAGCCGTGGAGGATCTGATTCCCCACGAGATTCTTCATCGGAAAAAGATGGGATTCCCCACGCCGCTGAGCGAGTGGTTTCGCGACCGCAAGGCCGGACCGTTATGGGAAACGCTGTGTGCGCGCGACGGATTCCTCGGCTCGTACCTGAACCTCGATGTTGTAAAGTCTCTGATCGAGCGTCAGTCCAGTGGATTCGAAGACGGCACGGACCGGCTGTGGCGGCTGCTCAACCTTCAGATCTGGGGTGACATCTTCATTACCGGCCGCAAGGAGCGCTGGCGGGACGGTGCACTGGTTTCCGCGTCGGCGACGGCCGAGGTATGAAGCTGTTATGGGTGAAGACCGATTTTCTCCATCCCACGACCAGAGGCGGCCAGATTCGCACGCTGGAGTTGTTGCGCTGCCTGCACCGAAGGCATGAAATCCACTACGCCGCGTTCCACGATCCGAAAGAACCGGAGGGTCTAGAGCGCGCAAACGAGTACTCCTCAAAAGCCTACCCGATCGACTACCAACTGGTGGACAAGGGGTCGCCGGCGTTTCTAGTCGAGCTAATCGCGGGACTGTTTTCGAGGATGCCGGTGACAATCCGGCGCTGCCGTTCGGCGGAAATGCGTGCCCAACTCGAACGGCTGATTAACCAGGAACGCTTCGACTGCATCGTCTGTGATTTCCTGTCGCCCGCGCCCAACCTTCCCGATCTGGGCTCGTGCGTCCTGTTCCAACATAATGTGGAGGCGGTGATCTGGAGGCGGCGCACCGAACACGCGTCCGATCGGCTGCGTCGTTTTTACCTGAGGCTCCAGGCGGAACGGATGTTTCGCTACGAGGGCGAGGTTTGCCGCAAAGTCCGCAAAGTGATTGCCGTTTCCGAAACCGATGCCGCCCTCATGCGGGAATGGTATGGAGTGAAGGGCGCGGAGGCGGTTCCCACCGGCGTGGATGCGGACTACTTCAAGGTCCGCAGTCCGGTTCCACCCGTGGCGGACCTGGTTTTTGTAGGTTCCCTCGACTGGGCGCCGAACATCGACGGAATCGACTGGTTCCAGCGCGAAGTGCTTCCCTTGATTCTCCAGCACAAGCCCGCATGTTCCGTTGCGATCGTCGGACGGAAGCCGCCCCGGGCGATCCAGGAACTCAGCAACCGTTATCCGGGCGTTCAAGTCACGGGAACGGTGCCCGACGTCAGGCCGTGGGTGTGGGGATCGAAAGTTTCCATCGTGCCGTTGCGCGTAGGCGGAGGAACGCGCTTAAAAATCTTCGAGGCTATGGCGGCGGGGATACCGGTGGTCTCCACCACAATAGGCGCCGAAGGGTTGGGCGCTCGCGACGGCGATACGATTCGAGTTGCGGATACCCCGGAGGATTTCGCCGCTGCCTGTATCGCCTTGCTGAATGATGGTGCCGAGCGCAAACGTCTCCGCGACCGGGCTCTTCAAATGGTCACGGAACAGTACTCGTGGGAAGCGGTGGCCAGCGCCTTCGAGAAGCTGTTGATCGCTTAGATCGTAGTCGTTTTCGAGCAGAGAGGATTCGCTTGCATTCAGAAATGCGCATTCCCGTTTTGCTACTGGCGCGGGAGCTGGGACAAGGGGGAAGTGAACGGCAACTGGCGGAGATCGCCAAGGCGCTGGACCGTTCGCGCTTCGCCGTGCACGTCGGATGTTTTCGTCCGCAAGGATTTCGGAACACGGAGCTTTCCAATGAAGGTATTCCGATTGTGCACCTTCCGGTTCACTCGTTCCGATCATTTAGCGCCCTTCGCGGCGCATGGCAATTGGGGCAATACATACGCCGGCACGGGATCCGGCTGGTACACACCTTCGACACTCCCATGAATTGTTTTGCAGTGCCGGCGGCCTGGGTTTTCCGTGCTCCCGTGGTGCTTTCGAGCCAGCGCGCATCGCGCCGGCTGAGCAACCGCTCGGAACAGTTCGTGCTTCGGGTCACCGACCATCTGGTAGACGCCATCGTCGTGAATTGCGAGGCCATGCGACGCCACATGATGGAGGATGAGGGCGTCCGGGGCGAGCGTCTTCGCACTTGCTACAACGGACTGGATACGAGCC
>Ga0310810_10005758_pt1 | contig 13909 bp, 11 predicted proteins | sample NCmetagenome_FD_207641 | JGI IMG/M metagenome (GOLD analysis project Ga0310810, IMG submission 207641) | Soil microbial communities from experimental microcosm in Duke University, North Carolina, United States - NC | ecosystem: Engineered > Artificial ecosystem > Soil microcosm > Unclassified ... | reverse complement strand
ACGCCCCCGCGTGGTGTTCGAAGACCAACTACGACGTCGGCCGAGGCTACTGCGCGTCGGGTGCGACCGCGCGCAGAATGTCTCTGAAGCGCGGCTCGCCTCGGATCGCGTCGAAGCCCGGGTCCTTGAGCGTCGCCGCCAGCGTCCCGTCGTCACGCGTCCGGAGCAGTGCGTTCAAGGCGCGCTTCGCATCGCCCGCGGCGACGTAGGCGAGCGCCAGTTCACTGCCCTGCTTCGCCGAGAATGGCACCTTCGGCGACACACGCTTCACCAGTTGTGCGAGACGAGACTGTGCGGCACGGCGTTCACCGACCCGCGCCTCGAACGTCGCGATGAGCGTCTGTGCCTGCCAGCTGTCGCCGAGTCGCTCCGCAACTTCGGCGTCAGCCCACGCGGTCCGGAGGTCCCCGAGCGCAGCGTTCGCTCTCGCACGAAGTGCGTAGGCTTCGGGATCGCCGGGCGACATGGCAAGCGCGCTGTCTATCATGCGACGCGCGGCAGCCGGTTGCCGAGACCGAAGCAGAGCCGTCGCTGCGTTCGCGAGCGCCGGCGAACGAGGGTCGGCGCGCGGAGTGATCAGCGGTGGTGGAGGCACGAGCGGGCCCGGCTCCGTCATTTCGCGTATCGCCGACCTGAGTCCGTTGGCCACGGATGAAGCGGCCGGCGGCGCCTCGACTGCGCGCTCTGACGTGGTCGTCGTCGGCACTCCGGCGGCCGGGGAGGCCGCATTGCTATCGCGCAGGTTCGCGACCGCGGCCGCGTTCACCGACGAGCCGACGATCACGTCGCGAATCGTCGTTGCCGGGGCGCGCGGAACCGGCGCGGCTTCGGCCTGTGGAACGCCAGCGTCAATCGACGGCGCGTTGCGAGGTGCCTGCGCTCCCTGGGCCGACGCTGGACCGGAACGCTCGAAGTTCGCGCCGAACAGCGCGTAGAACGCGAACGCCCCGGCGAGAGCGCTGCCACCGACCAGCAATGCCGCTCGGATGGTCGAACGGCGATCCGCGGGCGCATCTGCGCGACTCGCGTCTCCCTCGGCTGCGGGCCCCGTCGACTGGGTCGCATGGTCTCCCGTGTTGCGTCGGAATGGGATCGTGGCCGCGCCCGCCGCGGGCGGCTCGACCTGCGATTCCACCGTCTCGAGCAACGCGCCCGCGGCGGCTCGGCGCCGCAGCATCGCGCTCGTTGGCGTATCCTCGCGAAGCTGCTCGACGAATTCCGATGCGGAGCTCCAGCGACGTGCCGGATCCTTTTCCAGTGCGCCCTCGAGCGCGAGGAGCAGCCGTTGCGGCGTGTCCGGGCGCAGCAGCGTCAGAGGCGCGAATTCCTGGTGCTTCTGCTTGTAGATGATGCCGAACAGGCTCTCGCCTTCCCATGCGCGCTTGCCGGAAAGCATCTCCCAGCCGACGACACCAAGGCTGTACAGATCGGCGCGACCATCTACGGCCGCGTTGTCGATCTGCTCGGGCGCCATGTACGCGGGCGTACCGATCGCCATCCCGGTTGCGGTCACCTCGGCATCGCCCTGCGTGGCTTTTGCGATTCCGAAGTCCGACAGCAGCGCTGAGCCCTTGTCGGCGTCGATGAGGATGTTGTGCGGCTTGACGTCGCGATGGATGATGCCGTTCGCGTGCGCGTGCTCGAGGGCGAGGCCGATATCGCGAAGGATCTGCGCGCACTCTTCGAACCGGAGCTTGCCACGCCGCCGGAGAATCGTGATGAGCGGCTCACCGCGGACATATTGCATCACCAGCGCGACGTGCCCGCCGCCAAGGCGCCGCAGGTCGTACTGATGGACAATGTTCGGATGGCGGATGCGCGCCATGAGCCTCGCCTCGCGCTCGAACCGCGAGAGCGCGTCGGCATCCGCAATGAACTTCGAGGAGATGACCTTGATCGCGACGTCGTGCCCGGCGGTGCGATGGCGCGCCAGGTACACCGACCCCATACCGCCCTTGCCGAGTTCGCGCTTGACTACGTAGTCACGCTCGAGCTCTGAAAGGTCGACGCTGGGATCTGGGCGAGTTGCGGTCATTGGGTTTGCGAGCTGGTGTATTAATTCCAGCTAATAGACCGCCAGGGGCGGCTCGAAGCAACTCACGGGCTCAATGTAAGTGTAACCACGGAAAAGCGCCTCGGTGACTTTGGTACGCCACCGAGGTTTGTTTGTGCCGCCCCTTACCCAACGCGCGCTGCCTAACTCGGGCGAGCGGCGGTGCCCCCCATCCGGAGATCCAACCCACGGTCGCCAGAGGGAGTATCGGCACCGTAATACCCGTCTATGAACCAACGTACGACGCGATCGGTCAAGTCGTTGGCGGCCCGATAACTGATGCGCGCCGCGGCGGCGTCGATGATTGCTCGCTTGAGCGAGACGATCACCATCTCGGGTGTCCGTCGTTCCTCTTTTGCGGTCCGGACGTAGTCGAGGACCGCGTGTCGGAGGTCGTCGTCGTTGCGAGTCGGTTCCAAGAACGAGAGAGCGAAGAGCTGGCGAAGATCTTCCTTCGTGCCCGAGGCCAGCTGCACGTGCGATTCGAGGGTTCGGCTCATTCTCATCCTGTTCGCTAGATCGGGAGCGATGAGGCCGCGACGCAACAGCGCCGGAGCTACAACTCGAACCGGTTCCTGAAGTCGATCAACGCCACCACCGCCACGAACTCGACAATTGGGCGTGCAGGGCAGCGTCACGGGACTACAGAGACCGGCCGGCCAAGACTCTGCAAGATTCGTGTTCGCCTGTCGTATCGGCCGCGACGGTGGTCACCAATCACGGCCGTAGTACAATTTGGCGAAATACTACCCCGAACTACCCGGCCAAATCCCGAAGAATTCCCGGCGGAACTGACCAGTTGAGGCAACCGGCGCCTCGTGCCGGCCGATCCGCGAACGAAATCAGCGATGCCCCGCCCTTCTTGAGCTGAACGCCTGAGCAGTCGACGCCCGATATCAGGTACGTCGTGAGCCGACTGAGATGGGGCTCGTGCCCCACGATCGCGACCACGTCTCCGGTGCGCTGGGCCAACCAGCTTACGCCCTCGTCCAGGCTCGTTCCGGGGCGCAGCACATCCGCCGTCTCCACGCGATCGATCTCGTACTCCCTCCGCACGATCTCGGCGGTCTCGTTCGCCCGGGTGAGCGGACTCGCGACGAGTTCGTCGATGACCGGCACGATCTGGCGCAGCCCGCGCGCGGCCCGTCGCATCTTGCGTGCGCCGTCGGCCGTGAGCGGACGCATCGCGTCATCACGGCCGGTTTCGGCGAATACGTCGCGGTCTTCGGCAATGGCGTGCCTGATGACCAGCACCTTCATGGTCCAACCGGTCAGGGTTTCTTTTCGGCGAGCGCCTTGATGGCGGCTGGCATCTCGAACGACGCCGGGTCTGCGGCATCGTACTCGACGTTGTTGATGCGCAGGACCTGTTCCTGTCCCATCACCTGCTGCGTTAGGCGCGTGGCGACCTTCTGTCCACCGAAGTCCTTGTAATCGCTGAGCAGGTTCGTGACATCGACCGAACCCATCGGCGTGTCCTGCTTGCCGATCGACGCGATCAAGAGCCCACTGGCGACGCTGTAACAGTCGAACGTCTCACGGCCGGACTTCCAGACGAGCTTCACCTTGTAACACGCCTCGCCGTTCATCTCGGTTTTCTCGACGGTCTCGGCCGAAGCGACGTTAGGTCCCTGCCGCGAGGTTGCGCCGAAGGTCGATTCTTCGCGCACGGCCTCGAGCTCCTTCCCGGTCTTGAGCCTCGGCCCCTGCATCGGGTTGATCTCCCAGGCAGTCGTGCCGTCGAATCCCTGTTGCACCTGTCCCATGCCCGGGAGGTCGATACGCAGCGCCGTCTTGTTTGGTCGTGCCTGCGAGATCTCCAAGTCACCGGAGATGCCAGCCGACGCCATCTCGAATTTCCCCGTCGTCTTGACGGACGTATGCTTGGCCATCACGGCCGCCGCGTTCGTCGCGGTCACGAACTTCGCGATCAGATCCTTGGCCGGCGGCAGGGCCGCGGCAGGCGCCTGGGCGAGCACCGGCGCGGCGGCCAGCATCGTTAGGCCGATCGCGGCGGCGACACGGTGGGTGAGGCGTCTGTCCTTCATGGTGACGTTCATGGAGCGCTCCCTTGAGGGGATGAATGAGGCAACGGATATGCGCGACAAATCGGCGCACGCGGAAATATGGTCGACGGTCGTGCGAGACGCGTCAGGCACGACGCTACTTCGACGCACCTTGCCGAGCTCGCTCGATCCAGCGGACGGCAGCGTCGAACGGCGCATCGCGCCCGGCGAACAGGTCTGCTCGCGTCAGCGGCACGGGTTCGTCCGGCACGACACCTCTGCCCTCGATGCGGGAGCCGTCCGCCGCGACGAAATCGGCGATCACGTGCATCAGCACGTCCCCGTTCGGCAACCGCGTCGCGATCGCCGGCAGCGCCTGCCCGGATGTGCGTTCACCAAACACGCGCGCGCGACCAAGCGCCTGCAGTGAGGCGCTGAACATCTCGGAGGTGCTGGCGGACATTCCGTCCACCAGAATCGCGAGCGGCCCGCCATACGGTTCGACGGCGAGCCCGGCATCGGTCGAGCGACGCGGGTTGGCGACAAACCGCATCTCGTCACCGCGCGTCCGCATGGTTCCGAGCGTCACCGGTTCGTTCAGAAAATGCCCAGCCACGCCCATCATCATCGCGGCGACGCCTCCCGGGTTGCCGCGGAGGTCCAGCACCATTCCAGCACAGTCGCGGGTCGATTGTATGGCGCGATCGAGGGCCGGCATCACCGGCGGCAACCAGTACTCGAAGCGGATGACACCAACGCATCGACCGTCCGCTAGCGAACGCCGGCTCGCCTGGAACGATGCCGCGAGTGGCGGGAGGTTACCGAATCGCACGAATGGTCCGCGGAGCGAATCACGCGCGAACGAGAGGTCGCGTTGTACGCCGGCGGCATCATGCCCGACCAGGTGGACCGTCGCGCCCGGAGCCCCGCGCAGCGCGCGCATGGCTGCGACGACGGCGCCCAGGCGCTGCATCGGTGTCGTGTCGGCAGCGCCTAACGTCGCCACACGATAGTCGTCGATGCGATCCACGATCCACCCGGGCGCCACACCCACGCGTCGCGCCGCGCCCGCGCTGTCCACCCGCCAGACCACCATCCGTCCGTCGACCACTCGGACCGTGAGACCCGCCCAGCCTAACGCTGGCTCGGCGGCGGGCTCGGTGCCGGCCACCGACGCCTGCGCCGGAAGCAACGCAAAATGCGATTCCCCGATGCGCCCCAGCATCTCGGTGATCACGTCGCGAAGCGCACTGTCCGTTGCAGCGCGCGCCGCGCGAGGACGGAGTTCCTGGCCCACTGCGGACCAGTCCACTCGCGTCACCCCTCGGTCCTTGAGGGAGGTCCCGACCGTCTGCCACACCGAGTCGAACGTGGCGACGGCGAGTGTCGAATCGATCGGCGAACGAGCTCCGGTATCGGAGGCAACTCTGGCGGGACGCGCCTGCGATTGGTGAGGCCCTGTGGACCCGTTGGCGAGGTGCGTCCTTGCGGGCATCAGGAGCAGCGCGCTGACGACGACACGTACGAGGGAATGCATTTGCGAACCGCCGAGGAATAGCCCCGTCAGGGACAGGTTGATCGCGAGGATTGTAGGGGACCGCCGTCAGCAGGCCGTCAGCATTCAAGACGAGCGATCAGTCCAGTCGTTCACGCGCGCTGCACCGTTTTCTTCCGTGGGGCGCGAAATGTGCCTCCAGTCACGCGCTCGTACGTGACACGCGTCGTCGCGCGCGCGTCCAATTGCTGACCGACATCGTCCGTCGTCACTTGCGCCGCGTCGGCAGCCATAATTAGAACACATCATGCAAAGCTCCCGTTGGTTACTTGGCGCCGCGATGACGGCGCTCTTCGTTCTTGCGCCCTCGACCACCGCTCACGCGCAGACCCTCTCGCCCGGTACCCGTGTCCGGGTGCACTCCTCCCAGGTTGTGGCGCCAATCACCGGGAGCTATCAGGGCATGCGTCGCGACACGGTCATCGTCATCGAGGACGGTCTCGGCGCCCGGGTCTGGACGTTCACCAGCCCGGCCGTGGATCGGATCGAGATCAGCGCCGGGATGAAACCCGGTAATCGCGGGCCGACGCTACGCTGGGCGCTCGTGGGTGCCGGAGTCGGAGCAGCAGCTGGCTGGCTCGTCGCCCTGATAGCCGAGGCCGCGACGTCCAACCAGCAGTACAACGACGTTCTGAGTGCCGCGGTCGGGGCAGGAGCGGGTGCCGCTTTCGGGGCAGTCTATGGCTACCGTGTTCTCGAGGAGCACTGGACAACGGTCCCGTTACCCGGACGAGTCGGTCTCATCCCAACCCGCAACGGCATCCGAGTCGGGTTCTCGACATCCTTCTGACCGGCGTCGGCCGTCCGCCGACGCTCCCGACCTAACCGATCCCTTCCCCGGATCACTAGCTTGCTGTCGCTGCGGGAATTCGTCATCCGCCGCCGGCGCTGTCGCACACGTTGCGGGCCGCCCTTCACCAGCGAGCAAGCCTACCGTCTATGCCAACGCCCGCCGTCGGCGTGATCATGGGGAGCAAGAGCGACTACGAGCACATGGCACCGGCGTGCGCGTTGCTCGACGAGCTCCAAGTGCCATACGAAGCACGCGTCGTGTCGGCGCACCGCACGCCGGATTGGATGTTCGAGTATGCGTCCACGGCCGAACAGCGCGGGCTACTCGTGATCGTGGCCGCGGCCGGCGGGGCCGCACACCTGCCGGGAATGATCGCGGCCAAGACGCTCGTGCCGGTGCTCGGTGTCCCCATTCCGGCCACGATGCTGAACGGCATCGATGCACTCCTCTCCATCGTGCAGATGCCTGCCGGTGTACCGGTCGGCACGCTCGCGATCGGAAAGCCCGGCGCGACGAACGCCGCCATCCTCGCCGCGGAGATCGTCGCGATCCGGCATCCTGAAGTCCGTGAGCGGTTGCGGGCGTGGCGGGAGCGACGCCGCGACGATGTCATGGGGCAGCAGCTACCATAACGCGATGATCGAACCCGGGGCCACAATCGGAATCCTCGGCGGCGGCCAACTCGGACGAATGACCGGGATGGCTGCTCGCTCACTCGGCTACGACGTGCACGTTCTCGACCCCGACCCGCACTGTCCCGCGTCGGCGATCGCCAGTCGGACGGTGGCGGCGCGGTTCGACGACGCGGATGCCGCCGCATCGCTCGCCGAGCGATGTGCGGTCGTGACGCTGGAGATCGAGCAGATCGGGACCGAGGCGCTCGCTGCCGTCGCCGCGCGTACACCGCTTCGACCCAGCGCGGCGGCTGTGCACATCATTCAGGACCGCATCCGGCAGAACGAATGGCTGGATGCGCAAGGATTTCCCGTTGGGCCGTTCCGCGCGGTGTCGTCGCGCGACGAAAGTGTGGCCGCGTTCGAGTCGCTTGGCCGGTGCATCTTCAAGTCGACGACCGGTGGATACGACGGGCGCGGGCAGGTCCGCGTCGAGACGGCTGATGGCGCGGCTGCCGCGTGGACGTCGCTTGGCGCACGTCCGTGCCTGGTCGAGCAATTCCTCGACATCGGCGTCGAGATCTCGATGCTCGTCGCGAGACGCCCCGCGATCAGCGGCTCTGGTGCGGAGCCCGACACGGTGCTCTTCCCTCCCTCGTTCAACTCGCACACGCAGGGGATTCTCGACTGGTCCATACTCCCTGCATCGGTGCCGGGCGACGTCGTCAGACGTGCCGACGAGCTCGCGCGGGGGATCGCTCGCGCGCTTGGCGTCGAGGGCCTGATCGCCGTCGAGATGTTCCTGCTCGCAGACGGCCGGCTCCTGGTCAACGAGCTCGCGCCACGCCCGCACAACACGTTTCACTCCACCGAACGCGGCTGCGCGATCAGTCAGTTCGAGCAGTTGGTCCGCGCCATCTGCGACCTCCCGCTCGGCACCACCGAGGTCCTGCGGCCGGCTGCGATCGCGAACCTGCTGGGTGACCTCTGGGCCGACGGCCTTCCGGATTTCGCTGCGGCGTTGCGGGTACCAACCGTCCGGCTGCACCTGTACGGGAAAGCGTCCGCGCGACCCGGGCGAAAGATGGGCCACCTGTCGGCGGTCGGGGCGACCGGCGACGAAGCGATGACGCGCGTGCTCCGCGCGCGCGAGGCGATGGTGGCTCGGCCGCGTTAGGCGCCGACCTCGATCACGCGAAACGGTGCCTGCTCCGGCCAGCACTTCTTCAGCAGCGGCATCGCCACGTTGTACACACTGACGCCGGAGCTGGTCTTCCCTTCGAGCGCCCCGTTGTGTGCGTGACCGTGAATGACGGCCGACACGGGGTAGCGAGCGAGTGGCTCCTCGAGGCGGCTGCTCCCGAGGTACGGGAAGATCTCCAGCGGTTCACCTTCGACGGTCGCTCTGATCGGCGAGTAGTGGATGAGCGCCACCCGGTGCGGCGTGCGTAATCGCGCCAACGCGCTTTCGAGCTTGAACGCCTCGTTCACAGCTTCGCGAACGAACAGCTTGATGATGTCTTCACCCCAGGGGCCAAGGGCGCCCCGTCCGAATCCGCCACAGAACCCCTTCACGCCTGCGAAGCCGACGCCCTGAATCTCGCAGGCATCGCCATCCAGCACCGTGACTCCGGCGTCGGTCAGGATCTGACGGACCTCGTCCGCCTTCCCTGCCTCGAAGTCGTGATTGCCGAGCACCGTCACACACGGCACGCGGAGCGCAGTGGCAACATCGCGTGCCAACACACGCGCTTCTTCGGGCAGGCCGTAGTCAGTCAGGTCTCCGCACATGACCAACACATCGGCCCGCTCCGAGACCTGCGCGAAAACGGACGTGAGCGCGCCCTGCGACGTCTTGCTCACGTGGATATCACTCATCGCCGCGATGCGCACGATTCCGGACGTTGTCGGCATGATTCTAGGAAGTGTCTCGGTGTCGTGAACGGCTGGCCAACTCAGCTAGCCCTAGTCTTGCAACGCGGCTGCGCATACGGCTGACCTACCTCTTCAACAAGCGTTCCGTGCCGCATAAACCAAACTCCCGAACGCCGAGTGAGATCGACCGTGACATGGCCGCTCGGTACACGCGACGCTTCTATCGCGACGTACTGACGTCACTGGAGCGAGCGAACGTTCCGGTGCTGGTCGGCGGTGCGTTCGCGTTCTCGCATTTCACAGGCATCCAGCGACCCACCAAGGACTTCGATCTGTTCGTACGGCGTGAGCACATCGAGCGCGCACTCGAAACACTCGCCGAAGCGGGTTTTCACACGGAGCTCACGTTTCCGCATTGGCTCGGCAAGGCACGGTCGGACGAGTTTCTCGTGGACCTGATCTTCGGCTCGGGTAACGGGGTCGCACCCGTCGATGACTTGTGGTTCGAGAACGCCGTGGAGGCCGAGGCGGTCGGAGTGCCGGTCCGACTCTGTCCGGCGGAAGAGCTGTTGTGGTCGAAAGCGTTCGTGATGGAACGCGAGCGCTACGATGGCGCCGATGTGATTCATCTCCTTCACGCCCGAGGACCCAGCCTCGATTGGCCGCGGCTCATTGCCCGCTTCGGGGACTACTGGCGCGTGCTGTTCCTGAATCTCGTGCTCTACGGGTTCGTGTACCCGGGCAAGGTATCGCCGGCGCCCGGCTGGGTGACCGACTCGTTGATCGCGCGGTTGAAGGAAGAAACCGCCGATCCGCCGCGCGATGAGCGGATCTGCCGAGGCACGCTCATCTCACGCGAGCAATATCTGACCGACATTCTCGAGTGGGGCTACACCGACGCGCGCATGGCGCCGCGAGGTCCGATGAGCGCAACGGAGATCGCGCATTGGACCGAGGCCATCGGCCAGGGTTAGGCTACTCGCGCAACTCCGCGTCCTCGCGCACGCGGTCGGTCAGCTCGCCACGCGACGTCACGCCCAGTTTCGCGAACACGTTGGACAGATGCGTGCTCACCGTACGCGACGAGATATTCAGCGCTGCGCCGATCTCCTTGTTCGACTTTCTCGCGGCGACGAGCTGGGCGATCTCGCGTTCACGCCCTGTGAGGGAGCCGGCGCCCTCGGCCACCGCCTTGGCTGGAGGACGCGCCCCGAGCTCGCGCAGTTGCTCGCGCGCGCCACGCAGCTCGGTCTCGGCGCCGATGCGTGCGAAGACGTCATGGGCAAGTCGCAGCTCCCGCATTGCGCCCTCGCGGTCCCCACGCGCGGCGAGTAGCTGGGCGAGGTTTCGCCGAATGCGAGCGCCGTCGAACACGAACGGCACGGCATCGAGTTGATCAGCCGCGGAACCGAGCAGCTGTTCGGCTCGCGGGCCGTCGTTGTCCCGGAAGCGCGCGACGAGCGCCTCGCTCGCATTGGCCCACGCGAGACCGAGCACGTGCCCCATTCGCGCCGAGTCGCGGCGAAGCCGCTCACCGTAGCGCTGCGCGCGCTCGAAGTCCTGTGACCAGATCGACGCCTCGATAATGATCGGGATGAGGCGGTGCACCGACCAGGCCACGTAGCCCGACGAATCGGCGACCGCTACACCGGCCTCGCCTAACGCGATGGCGCTCGGGTAGTCGCGAGTCGCCAGGGCGTACGCCGCCATGCCCGTGTGGGCCGGGACTACGGTATGCACATCGACGGGTCGGCGGGCGGCGTCCGCGGCGCCTGACGTCGACCAGCTGTCCTCGAACAGCGCGCGCGCTTTCTCGAGCTCGCCGCGTCCGAGATGCATGAGCCCAGTCCACACGAGGAGGCGTGGCAGCAAAGTCCGCGCGCCGATGGCCCGGGCGACCGGGATGGTCCGTTCGGCGAGCGAGAGGCCAGCGTTCCAGTCACCGATGCCTGACGCGTATTCGATGGACACTTCGTTCGTCCACACGCCGAGCACTGGAGAGCGAAGCTCCTCCGCGAGACGCTGTGCTTCGCGGATGTGCCGCGCGAGCTCGCCCGCGTTGCCCGTGAGACCGGCGAGCACCGCCATGCCCCAGTGCGCCGCCCATTCCACCGCGCGATCGTTCGCCGATGCCGCGAACGCGATCGCCTGCTCGCCGTTCGCGCGCGCCTCGGCCCCGCGGCCCATGAACATATTGAGCTGCATAAGGATGCGATGAATCCGCGGCATCATGCCGGCGTCCTGCACCCGCTTGGCGATGTCGAGTGCCGCCTGCAGCTCTGCGAGGGCGTCGTTAGGCCGCCCCAGCTCCTGAAACGTCGCCGCGCGCGAGATGCGGACGCGCGCGGCGAGTCGCTCGTCGCCGGCACGCGCGGCTGCCTCGAGTCCCCCAGCGAAATGCGCGAACGCATCGTCGTGGTGGCCCGCCCAGAAGCTCGCGAGGCCCAGGCGCCGTTCGATCGACGCGATACGTCCGGCGTCATCGCGCTGACGCGCGTGATCGAGCGCTCGCTTCCATAACGCGCGCGCGGTGTCGTACTCGCCGTTTCGCTGGCGGGCGCGGGCGAGATCTTCGACGAGCCCGGCTACCTCATCCGACGACCTGGCGTCGCGGTCAGCGTATCCATCGCGGTCGGCAATCTCCAGCGCAGCGGCCAGATAGCTCGCCGCTTCACGCGTCGCATAGGTCTCGAGTGCGGCTCTCCCCGCCCCGGCCAGGTACCGCGATGCTTTCGATGCGGATTCCGGCGACGCAGCGCGCGAGAAATGGAACGCCAGCTCGTTGGAATGGGCATCCGCGGAGGCGCCATAGAGCCGCTCGAGCGCGGTGGCGAGCCTTCCGTGGAGCAATCGGGTGCGCGCCTTCCCCAGTTCACCGTACAGCGTCGCCTGCAGCGTGGGGTGCGTGAAGTCGTATTGCACCGCCTCCGAGACATCCGCGTCGGCCAGTACGCGCTCGCGACGCAGCTCGTCGACGGCCTCCACCAACGCCTCCGGCGCGAGGTCACTCACGGCTTCCAGCGCTTCGTACGACACGCGCGAGCCGAGAACAGCGGCGAGGTCGGCAACGCTTCGCGCGGTAGGTGACAGGCGGCCGAGGCGCGCCACGATCGCGTCACGCACGGTGTGCGGGAGATCGAGGTCCGTCACGTCCCACCCGCTCCACCGCCCGTCGTCCCGGTGCAGCTTCCCCGAGCCGACCAGCGACTTGAGCATCTCCTCGATGAAGAACGGGTTGCCTCGGGTTCGCTCGTACAGCAGCGCCGAGAAGTCGCGGATCGTCACCGGGTCGACCGCGAACGCACTCGCGAGCAGGTCATCGCTCTCGCTACGCGACAGCGGCGTTAGGCGGAGCACACGGGCCACGCCCAACCCCACGAGGGATCGTTCCGTGGTCGCGAGTGCGACATTCGCGTCACGTTGCGCCTCGTTGTATGAGCACAGAATGACGATGCGCTGGCCAGCGAGCTGGCGTACGGTGAAGTGCAGCAACTCGAGCGACGAGGCGTCCGCCCACTGCAGATTCTCGAGCGTGAGGAGCAGCGGCCGCTTGGCCGCAAAGCGCCCGAGGAACTGACTGAAGTTCCAGAGAAGACGCGCCTTGATGTCGGATGCCGCACCAGCCGGGGCCGTGCGCGCATCGGACCGCAGATCGAGCGCCGGAAACAGCCGCGCGAGCTCCGCCTCACCACCGCGCGACAGCACCGCGAGCGCCCCTCGATCGAGCACCTTGAGCAGCGGCAGGAGCGCGTCGGCGAACACCGCGTAGGGCACACCCGTCTCGACCGGATAGGCTCGTCCAACCGCCGTCGACCAACCGCGAGCCGTCGCCTCCTGCAGTACTGATTCGGCGAGTCGGGTCTTGCCGATACCGCCCTCGCCCGCGAGGAAAATCGTCGACGATGTTCCCCGATCCGCGTCGTCGAGCACGCGCGTCAGCGTCGCACGTTCGGCATCGCGGCCAATGAGGGGCAACACGCCGAGGGCGTGCGGTCGCACTGCCCGGCGTTCGCTCATTTCGTTGGTGTCTCCCGCACAGTGGCGTCGAATGCGGCCGTCTGTACTCGGCCATTCCGTTTGACCTGTACCCAGATGCGATACGACCCTGCGGACGGGAACGCGAACGGAAAGCTCACGTCGTCGCCTCGCCATGTCGCGCTCGTGGCAGCGACCGGGGCGTGGCTGGCGGACATGTCACCGCCCTCGCTCCCGTGCCTAACGACGGCGCGCGGAGACGCGCCAGGCCGAATCGACGGGAGCGTGTCACCTCGCTGAATGGCTTCCAGCACTTGCTGCGATGCCATCGCGAACGAGCCACCGGCGTGGAGATGGGCGAACACCGACCCATCGGCGCGGGACACGAGCGCGTGGGCCGGCATGCCGAGGTATGGCTCCAGGTCGGCAGGCTGACCGTCGGCGGTGACGACACTGAACCGGAGCAGCTCGTCGTTCCCCGCTGTGATCGAAGGTGGCCGATGCCAGAACACGATGGCGCCACCATCGATGCGCGCAGAGTCGCCAACGGCAGCGCCTCCCGTGCTCACGGCGTCGTCGGGATCGGCCTGGGGTTCGGGAATTGAGGCGGCTGGCACATCGAGCTCTCCGGACAGCGTCTGCGCGAACCCGGTTTCGTGCACCACGTCCGCGTAGAAGCGATACCGCCCGGGCGGAACCTCATGCAGCGGCGCGTCGAATGTCGCCGAGTCGACGAACACCGGATGCAGATGTGCGAATGCGTCGAGCGTCGGTGCACGCACGAGGAACAGGTGCATCAACTTGCCGTGGTCCGGTACGAGCGGGGAAATCTCGCGTCGCGTCCATCGCGCGTCGTCGAGCGACAGGCGAAGAACCCGGCCGGCAGTCGTCGCGCGAACCACGGCTGTCGCGTGCAGCGGTCGGAAGAGTCGGCGGACATACCGGCCGTCCACGGCGTTCCACCACTTCCAGCCTCCGAGCAGGAGTGCCGCAAGCACAACGGACGCGACTGCGACCGCGCCGCGTCCACGCCATCTG
>Ga0310810_10005756_pt1 | contig 13912 bp, 13 predicted proteins | sample NCmetagenome_FD_207641 | JGI IMG/M metagenome (GOLD analysis project Ga0310810, IMG submission 207641) | Soil microbial communities from experimental microcosm in Duke University, North Carolina, United States - NC | ecosystem: Engineered > Artificial ecosystem > Soil microcosm > Unclassified ... | reverse complement strand
CTTACCAGCGCAAGGTACGCTACGGCCTATGACGAAGTGAAAAATTTCGGTGGCGAAGGGATTACTACGCCGACGCAGCGCACGCCCGAGCAAACCTTTATCGGCACCTTTTGGGCATACGATGGAACGCCCAGCCTGTGTGCGCCGCCGCGACTCTATAATCAGATTACCGTTCGCATCGCCGACCAGACAAAACTCCGACCCATCGAGCTGGCGCGCCTGCTTGCGTTGGTCAATGTGTCCATGGCCGACGCTGCCATGAGTATCTGGGAATCGAAATATCATTACGATTTTTGGAGACCGATAACTGGAATTCGCGAATCCGACCCTGGCACGGGGCCAACGGGCGCGGGTGATGGCAACGATGCTACAGTTGGCAATCCTACCTTCACTCCGTTAGGTGCGCCGGCCAGCAATCTGAACGGGCCGAACTTTACTCCGCCCTTCCCCGCTTATCCTTCAGGCCACGCCGGCTTCGGCGGCGCGATTTTTGAGACGCTGCGCCGCTTTTATGGAACGGATAATATCGGCTTTACTTTCGTTTCCGATGAGTTCAACGGCGTGACCAAAGACCACGACGGAAATGTCCGTCCCTACATGCCGCGCAACTTTTCTACCTTGTCGCAGGCCGAAGAGGAAAATGGTCAAAGCCGGATTTATCTCGGCATCCACTGGCGCTTCGACAAGACCGCAGGTATCGCCCAAGGCAGGCGAGTAGCAGACTACGTCTTCAACCACGCCTTTCGTCCGATTCAGAACACGCAGTAGCTGCTGGGCAGCTATTGCTCGCTACCGAAATTATAGGCAAATCTCCGCCAAAGACCGACTAATAGGTTGGCTTGATCAGCTAGTTGCTACTTCGGCCAAGGGCACGAATTCACTCTCGTGTAGTTCGACCCGTTTGCGACCAACCAATAGCCGATACCATTCAACTGCGGAACCGATTACGATCAGGAGCACGAGCAGGAGAAAGCTTGCAGCAACAAAAACATCGATTCGATACATCGTCGCTTGCCGAATCAGCACCGCCGCGGCCACAGCATCAGCCGCTTCGGCACTTTTTTGAATCGCCGATTCTGCACCTGCCAGAAGACCCAGATTCGGATCGGGCGAGAAAATCTTCATGTAACCAGCCGAAAAGGTGACTACCGCCATAAAAAGCAGCGGGACAATTGTAATAAAGAGATAACGCGCTTTCCCCATCTTGATCAGCAAGGTTGTGCCGAGACAGAGCGCAATTACCGAGAGCAACTGGTTCGCCAGACCGAAGAGCGGCCAGAGGGTGTTGATGCCGCCGAGGGGATCGATCACACCTTGATACAAGAACCAACCCCAGGCTGCCACCAGTAACATACTGGCGAACGAATTTGCGACCCATGAGCGGGTGTTGCCCAACGGTCGCCACAAATTTCCAAGCAAATCTTGCAGCAGAAATCTTCCTACCCGCGTTCCCGCGTCAATTGTCGTCAGGATAAACAACGCCTCAAACATGATGGCGAAGTGATACCATAGCGCCAGCGCCGTCGGACCAGCCGAAACGCGTGCAAACATGTGCGCCATGCCGACGGCAAAGGTCGGTGCACCCCCCGCGCGATTAAACATTGTTTGTTCGCCGAGATTCCGCGCCAGATCGGCCATTTGCGGCTCGGTTACTGGGAAGCCGGCCGCCGAAACTTTCGCCACTACTTCCGTCGGTGTCCCTTTGGTATTGATGGCAAAGTATTCGCCCGGCTGAATCACGCACGCCGCGATCATCGCCATTAACGCGACCATCATCTCGGTAATCATCGCGCCGTAACCGATGTCTCGAATCCGTGACTCGCGCTCCAGCATCTTCGGTGTTGTTCCCGAAGCGATGAGCGAATGGAACCCCGAAACAGCACCGCACGCGATGGTAATGAAAACAAAAGGAAAAACCGGCCCGGCGAAAACCAATCCGCTTCCATCGATGAATTTTGTCAGCGCCGGCATTTGCAGCCCCGGGTGAATCAACAACACCGCCACAGCAAGGGCGGCGACCGTGCCGATTTTCAGAAAGGTGCTGAGATAATCGCGTGGGGTCAGTAACATCCACACCGGCAGAATCGACGCCGCCAAGCCGTAAGCCATAATCGCCCAGGCCAGCCATCGATCGCCATGCCGAAACCAGGCTTCGAGCGCCGGGAAATTCCCAAGAAATTGTCCGCCCCACACGGCAAAAAAAAGCCCCACGATTCCGAAGCCGGTAATCCAGCTGACATTGAAAAGGCCACTGCGCAATCCTGCGCCCATGAGCAAGGCGATGGGAATGGTCATCGCAATGGTGAAGACACCCCAAGGACTTTTTGCCAACGCCTGCACCACCACCAGCGCCAGTACTGCGAGCAAAATGATCATGATGGCGAGCACGCTGATCAATGCGAGTGCGCCCACCACGCGCCCAATCTCTTCCTTCACCATTTGCCCGAGCGTTTTTCCGCGCCGCCGCACCGAGGCGAACAGCACAATCATGTCGTGGACGCCGCCCCCAAGGGTCGCCCCGATCAGGATCCAAAGCGTGCCCGGTAAAAATCCGAACTGCGCCGCCAACACCGGTCCGACTAACGGGCCTGGCCCGGCGATGGCAGCGAAATGATGTCCAAAAACCATCCAACGATTCGTCGGCACAAAATCTTTGCCGTCATTTTGCACGAGAGCAGGAGTGGCGCGTTGGTCGTTCAGCAAAAGCACCTTGCTGGCGAGCCACTTCGAATAGAAACGATAACTTATCGCGAAAGCGCACAACCCTGCGACGACGATCCAGAGCGCGTTGATTTGCTCACCCCGGGACATCGCCAGAATCGCGATCGACCCGAGCCCAAGGAGTGTCACCGAGATCCAGAGCAATTTCTTCCACAAGCTCATCGTCCGGTTAATGTACCGCGGCGTCTCATTTTCGCCACCATAGGCAGACGTTGACAGGACCGTCCCGCTGCGTTACCAACCGCCCTTGCGGCTCTCCCAGAAACTCGGAAAAATTCTTACCGGCGAAGCGTTCGACAGCGCGCGGCGGCACACCCGTGCGATCGTGCGCAACCGCCGTTTCCCCGCCCGCATTACCACAGGCGCGATTATTAAGTCAATCGACGCCCGGCGCTTCGAGGAAATCCGGCGGAAATATGCGGTGGACGATCCGGGCGATGCGCCGCCGAAGTATCTCGATCTCGAGCATTGGATTCGAACCAATCTGCAGCGGGTGCGCGAGCTGGGGCTCGATTATGCTCCGCGTTCGCGCATTCTCGATCTCGGCTGCGGCGCCGGTTACTTTCTCTACATCAACAAATTACTCGGTCACGAAATTCTCGGCCTCGATCTGGATGAATTGCCGATGTTTCGCGAGCTCATCGAGCTACTGCAAATTCCTCGCACCATTGCGCGGATCGAAGCATTTCAACCGTTGCCAAAATTCGACCGTAAATTCGACATCATCACGGCCTATCTGATTTGCTTCAATAATCACAAGAGCGACAAACTTTGGGGCCGGGCGGAATGGGATTATTTCCTAAGCGATGTCGCAGGCCACCTCGCGCCGAACGGCCGTCTCTGGCTCGAACTGAATCGAGAATATGACGGCAGCTATTACACGCCGGAGTTGAAAGCACTTTTCGAACAACGTGGGGCGGAATTGCACGCCTATCGCGTCGTATTTAATCCAGGGACGCTCGTGCCTTCCGAAGCTGCGCCAAACGGGCGCTGAAATCGGCGCGGCGACGCTGGTGTTCCTCCACCACTTGCTTCGGGGCGCGCTCGATAAAGGACGCATTGGCCAGCTTTGCTTCCGTTGCATTTAATTCCGCTTCCAGTTTCGCTATCTCCTTGTCCAGACGTTCGCGTTCTGTTGTGCGATCCGTCTCGCCCGCAATTAAGAATAGTTCGCCCAATTTTGTCGCTGCTACCGAAGAGCGGGACGGCGTTTGGAAATTTGCCTCGACCTCCAGCGATTCCGCGTTGAGCAGACGCGCGATAGTCGCACTTTCCTCCTTTGCCCACGATTCGTTAGAACGGAGCGCGAATTTTGCTTTTTGATTTGATGGGACTCGGGCTTCCGCCCGAAGATTTCGCCCCGCTTCCACCGTTTCGTAAATCGCACCCGCCCGAGTTCGCGCTTGTACCTGGATTGATTCGTCTAAAGCCATCGCTTGTGGCAGAGGCGCGAAATCGAGAAACTCATTTTTTCCTGTCCCGAATCCCATCAACGACCAAAGCTCCTCCGTCAGGTGCGGTATGAAGGGATGGAGGAGACGAATGATGCCAGCGAGGATGTAATCCATCGTCGCCAGGGTCGATTCCTTGCGCGCTGCGTCTTCGCCGAAGATGTCCGTCTTGCCCGCTTCGACGAACCAATCACAAAAATCGCCCCAGACAAAATCGTATAGCTGCTGGGCGACGGCATTAAATTGATAGTCCTGATACGCGGCTTCAACCGCGCCGATAGTTTCGCTCAAACGCGCCAGCGCTTCGATGGCGTAGATCGAGAGCTCGCTCTCGTTCAATTTCGGGTTTGGATTCGACGGGCCGTGCATCTGACGGAAACGCGCCAGATTCCACAGTTTAGTGGCAAAGTTCCGCCCTTCTTCGATCTGTTTTTCGTCGAAGCGAATGTCCTGCCCACTCGGCGCAATTCGCATCAAACCGAAACGCAAACCATCCGCTCCGTATTTCGCAATCAAATCCAGCGGATCCGGTGAATTACCGAGCGACTTCGACATTTTACGCCCCTGCTTGTCGCGAATGATCCCGGTCAAGAAAACGTCGCGAAACGGAATGTTATCCCGATCGCGTTCGGATTTTCCGGGCTTGAACTCCAGCCCCGCGATGATCATGCGGGCGACCCAGAAGAAAATAATGTCCGGACCGGTGACGAGAACAGACGTTGGATAGAATTTCGCGCGTGTCTCCGGATCCATCGTCTCATAGGCCCAAAGCCATGAGGAAAACCAGGTATCGAGCGTGTCCTCATCCTGTCTCCAATTCTCCGGATCGGCCGGAGGCTCGATCCCAACATAAATTTCTGACTCCTGATCTCTGATCTCTGATCTCTGCTTCGGATACCATGCCGGTATGCGATGCCCCCACCATACCTGCCGGCTGATGCACCAGTCCTGAATGTTTTCCAGCCACTGCGCATAAACTTTTTCCCAATGCGCCGGATAGAACCGGATCAAATGTTCGCGTACGACCGCGAGCGCTTCCTTCGTCTTTGGATACCGCAGAAACCACTGCTCGCTCAGGCGCGGCTCGATTGGGACTTCGCTGCGATCGCTAAAGCCAACGTTGTTCTCGTAGGGCTCGGTTTTTGCCAGCAACCCACGCTCTTGCAAAATTTCCGCCGCACGTTTGCGCGCCTCAAAGCGATCAAGCCCATGTAATTCCGCCACGGCTGGACAATTAATTCGTCCATTTTCCGTCAGGACGTCGATAATCGGCAATTTGTGGCGCTGGCCGACCTCGAAATCGACTATGTCGTGAGCTGGCGTTACCTTTAGAACGCCGGTCCCAAATTCGGGATCAATCGCTTCGTCCGCGATAATCGGAAGTTTCTCGCGCGCGAGCGGACGCCATACTTGTTTGCCGATAAGGTCCGTGTACCGCTTATCCTTAGGATGAACCGCGACCGCGGTATCAGCCATGATCGTTTCCGGGCGCGTGGTCGCTACTTCAAGAAAGCGGCCGGGTTCATCAACGACTTCATAACGAACGAAATACAGACTTCCCTTTTGCGGCTTGCTGATGACTTCCTCGTCTGACAGCGCCGTTTGCGCCGCGGGGTCCCAGTTGATCATGCGCCGCCCCCGATAAATCAGTTTTTTCTGGTAAAGATCGACAAACACTCTCTCAACCGCCCGGATGTAATCCGCGTCAAACGTGTAGCGTTGCCGCGACCAATCGCAGGAACAGCCTAGCCGCTTCAGCTGCTGAATAATGATGCCGCCATGTTTGTCCTGCCATTCCAGAACCCGGCGGAGGAATTCTTCGCGGCCGAGATCGCGCCGAGTCACCCCCTCATTTTTGCGCAACCATTTCTCGACTGCCGTCTGCGTGCCAATTCCAGCGTGATCCATCCCAGGCAGCCACATCACTTCCCGCCCCTGCATCCGCGCATGCCGCGCCAGAATATCCTGGATGGTAGTGTTAAGGACGTGACCGAGCGTGAGAACGCCAGTGATGTTTGGGGGTGGTATAACAATCGAGAACGACGGCTTCGTCGATTTGGCATCGGCATGAAATGCCTCTGCGTCGAGCCAGCGCTGATACCATTTTGGCTCGACTGTTTTCGGATCGTAAGTTTTCGGCAACTCAGGCATGAAAGTGGTGCTCGCTTTCGAGAGGCGAGCCGCTAACAAACGCAAGCAGGACGTTTACGCCACTTTAACTTGCAGCGCCTACACGGCACCGCCACTTTTCGCGAAAATGAACTATTCCGGAGCCAATAAATGAAACCGATTGGGGTGTTCGATTCCGGCATCGGCGGGCTCACCGTGGTCCGGGCGTTACGTGAACTCTTGCCGAACGAAAACATTTTCTACCTCGGTGACACGGCACGCGTTCCCTACGGCAACAAAAGCGCGGAAACGGTCGAGCGTTACGGCCTCGAGCTCGCCCGAATTTTGATGGCCGAAGATGCTAAACTGATCGTTGTTGCCTGCAATACCGTTTCGTCGGTCGCAATTCCAAAACTGCGAGTCGGCGTCTCGGTCCCCGTCATTGGCGTGATTGAACCGGGAGCGCATGCCGCCATCGCGATGACGCGTAATCGTCATGTCGGTGTTATCGGAACGCGCGCGACCATTCGCAGCGGCGCTTATGAAAATGCTTTGCGCGCACTGAACGTCCATGTCCGCGTCAGCAGCGTTGCCTGCCCATTGCTCGTGCCACTGATCGAAGAAGGACTGCTCGACGATAAACTGACGGACTTGACGATCGAACGTTACCTCAATCCGATGGTCGCAGACGGAATTGACACTCTCGTGCTTGGCTGCACCCATTACCCTTTGCTTACTCGCGCGATCGTTCGATCCCTGGGCGATAAAATTCAGATTGTCGACTCCGCCATGAATTGTGCGCGAGCAGTCAAAGACTTGCTGGATCGACAATCGCTCGCCACCACGTCGACTTCGCCTGGAAAGTTGAATGTAGCGTTAACCGACGCCGCCGATCATTTCCTCAGCATCGCACGCGACGCTTTGCAGCTACAGCTCGGCGAGGTGCAGCTGCGTGCGGTTTCGTAGGAGGTTGTTGAAAGTCCCTCATCCTAACCTTCTCCCCCGGGGAGAAGGAACCGCAGACAGACGCGAAGTACCAGCCTCCTGTCCCATTCTCTCCCGCTGGGAGAGACGCACGCGCAAGCGGCAGTGAGGGCAGCGTTTCAAGACTTATCTAGAGCGGGTCGCTCGCGGCAGGCTCTGCACAACCAAGTCGTAAGAATGGTCGATCATTTTGCGCAGCTCGGTTTCTGAAATACAACCTTCGATCTCCACCGTATTCCAATGTTTCTTGTTCATGTGATACCCGGGTCGCACTTGCTCATAACGATCGCGCAGCTCAAGCGCGAGATCCGGATCGCATTTTAAATTGGCAGTGGCTGGAACTTCATCCAGCGACATCAGTGCGAACATTTTTCCCGCTACTTTAAAAACAAGAACAGTTTCACCAAACGGGGTTCCCTCAGTCGCTTTGGGTTTCGTCAGGCAATATTCGCGGAATTCTACGGCATCCATTCAATGAGCGCGTGAAATGAGCTGGCCCGTTGTGCGATACATGCTGGCAATCTCGAATAGCTCGAGTGCCTGGGCGAGGTCGGCCGGACTCCTTAACCAAAAACTGATCCAGCCGGAATCGGGAAATACATGATGAGGGAAAGCGCGCCCTCGTCTTACCTCCTCGGCCCGAAATGATCTTCCAACGAACAAGTCGAGCAAGCCGTTTCCGTGAAGATGACCGATTTCTGTTGTTCCGATAAAAAAGCCGACACCGCCGAACCGGTGTGGGCGCCTCTGAATAGTGTATTTGCGGCGGATAGCGCTCTCGAACGTCTCCATTGCGCGAAGCCGCGGCCGATCAAACAACATTGTCGCAACCATCAATCCGGCATCGAACAATTGGGGCAAGACGGGTATTCGCGCCAGCCATCTTAATTTCCTGACGACAAATTTGAACATCATCGATCCCCTTCCGCCAACGTCTTGATGTGTTCCATCACGCGCAAATGCACGTGACTGGTGACGTCACGCGTCCACCAATCAAAGTACCAAAGCGGCCGCATGTGCAGGGTGTACCAACTGCGACCAATCAATGTAGTCGTGCCATCATTGTTATCGATAAGCTGGAACTGTCCGCGATGCAGTGTGAGATGGCCCAAAAGCTCGGGGTCGTGCGGCTGTTCAACGATCTGGAAGGTCAGGAGACGCATCGGCGTTAGCTCGGAAACTCGTTCCTTAAAAACCAGGCCATCGGTGAAAATACATTCTCGCGCCGCGCCGACGAACGCGCCCTGGCAAGTTGTCGCGAGCGGACTCGGCAGTCCTACCTTGTTAAGCCAATAACTAGGAGCGACGCCGATCGCCGGAAACGAAACAACGTAGTTCCACACCGCGGCGGTCGGAGCATTGATGACAATGCGATCCTCGACAGCACCTTGGTGATCCTGTCGCAATTTTCCCTCCGTCAGAGTCGCAATCAACAGCACCGGGACCACGCTCAAACTCATCGCGGCCATTTTTGACTTAAACAACAAGCGCCCGAGCAGGACCCCGGCAAACCCGCAGACAAAGAGAATCGGAAATCCGATGACCAGGCACACTGCTCCTTCTTTTAAGAAGAGATAAGCGCCGAAGGGTGTAATCAGGGAAGTAACAATCCACCAGAGAAAGTATTGCCATAGCCGGAAGGAAAGACTTCGCCAAAAATATGCGGCAGCTATTCCCATCGCCATCGGAACCAGGACGAGACTGGGCCAGATTGAGATGACGGCGAAGCCAACAACCCACTGTCGCGTTGCTGATTGCAGCCCGGTTCGATCAATAAACCAGAACAGACTCACGAAGGCAAAACAGAACGCGACGCCAACTACATTTGCTGCAACAAGACCCAGGATTATGCGGAGCAATCTCCTGCCCGTCATTGTTACTCTTTAACGAATCTTAGATGGAATGAGTTGCGGCAAATCTTTGATTCCGACGCGCTCCTGTTTCATCGAATCGCGATCGCGTAATGTCACCGTATCGCGCAGTCCCTCGCCCTTTTCGCCAAGTGTCTCGAAGTCGATCGTCACCCCAAAGGGCGTCCCGATTTCATCCTGCCGCCGGTAGCGCCGGCCGATCGCGCCGCCTTCGTCGTAGAACACGTTCATGTGCGGCCGCAGCAACGCCTGCACTTCGCGTGCTTTCGCCACCAGTGCTTCCTTGTTGCGGAGAAGCGGAAAAATCGCGCATTTTATCGGCGCCATTCGCGGATGGAATCGCATCACAATCCGCGTTTCCATTTTTCCCTTTTCATCCGGGGCGCTGTCTTCGTCGTAGGCATCGCAAATCAGCGCCAGCACCGTGCGATCGACCCCCGCGCTCGGCTCGACCACGTGCGGCACGAAGCGCTCTTTAGTTTCGTCATCGAAATAATCGAGAGGCTTGCCGCTGGCCTTGATATGCTGCTGCAAATCGTAATCGGTGCGATACGCGACCCCCTCCAACTCCTGTCGCCCAAAGGGAAACTCGTATTCGATGTCGAACGTGCCTTTGGAATAAAATGCCCGCTCTTTTTCCGGCACATCCAGAACGTGCAGTCGTTTCCGGGAAATTCCGATCTCCTCGTAAAACCTGATTCGTTCCTTTAACCAGTAGGCCAGCAAATCCATCCCCTGCTCGGGCCGGCAAAAATACTCCAGCTCCATTTGCTCAAACTCGCGCGAGCGAAAGGTGAAGTTGCGCGGGTTAATCTCGTTCCGAAATGCTTTCCCGATCTGCGCGATCCCGAACGGGAGTTTCTTACGCGAAACATCGAGCACATTTTTGAATTGCACGAAAATCGATTGCGCCGTTTCTGGTCGTAGATACGCGATCGAGGTCGGATCGGCCGATGCTCCCATCTGCGTTTGGAACATCAAATTAAACGGCCGCGCCTCAGTTAAGTCTTTGCCGCCGCAGTTTGGGCATTGCCTGGCCCCATTTTTTTCCGCGAGCTGATCGGCTCGCAATCGTGCCTTGCAAGTCCGGCAATCGACCATCGGGTCGGTAAAGGTATCGACGTGACCGCTCGCTTTCAGCACCGCGGGATGGGTCAGGATCGCGCCGTCCAATCCGACGACGTCGTCGCGCTCGCGCACCATCACCTGCCACCAATACTGTTTAAGATTATTCTTGAGTTCGGTCCCAAGTGGTCCGTAGTCCCACACCCCGTTGAGTCCGCCATAAATCTCGCTCGATTGGAAAATGAACCCGCGCCGTTTGCACAAGCTGACAATCTTCTCCATCCGCTGCGCGTTCTCTTTCCCACTCATGTTCGGACATATTTAACCGCAGATCACGCGGATGAAACGGATTTCTCTATCAACATTCTGCGACTGGGTCGCTGATCCTGCGACCGCTTCAAGACAAGCAAACGACACGAATGACGGCTCGCTAACTGGAGACCTGCAATTACAGCGGTTCTATCGCGTCATCATTCCATGATTGGAGGGACGCGCCCTGTCGCGGCCCAAACTCATGGGACGACATAACGGTCGTCCCTCCAGAACAGCGTAATCCGCGGTTGAAAACTACTGCACAACCGTGACTTCGGTTTTGACCGAGTTCGCGATGAAACATTGGTCGTGTGCGCCGTGATGCATCTTATCCAGCTCTTCCGCGCTCGGCTTCTTCTCGCCTGACCAGGTAATCTTCGGATGCAATTCCACACGCGTAATTGCCAATCTGCCTTCCGCATTCTTTTCCATGTGGCCGACGGCTTCGTCGGTGTAGTCATCAAGGACAAATTTCTGCTTACATGCAATCGCGAGAAAAGTGAGCATGTGACAACTGGAAAGTGAGGCGACGAAAGCTTCTTCGGGATCGACGTTGGCAGGATTGCCCAAATAGGCAGGCGCGGCCGAAGCCGTCATGGTGTGGCCGCCGTCGAAGCTCCAGGTGTGATCGCGCGGATATTTTTGATAAACAAATTCGGCGCCGCCGCGCTCCCAACGCAGGTTTACTTTGTGTTCGGACATTTCCTTGTATAAGCCGCACGTCCGAGGACCGCAAGCAACCCAGAGTCATCGAACTCCCGGGCAAGCTGGAATTGGGCTACCGGAGGTTTGGAGCGAAGCCGCGGCCAGCAACCGCGGCTACAGAAGGCTCGCGGAAGTTCGCCCTCCACGTTCCAATCTCCTTATTTCGTCAAATCCGCCGCGGTCGGCGGACCTTCGATCCAGTTCACGTCCCACGCTCCATCAACCGTAATGAACGTTAAGGAGTTCGCTGGCAGCCATGCTTCATGCACCATTTTGGCGGGCATGTAATTGAAACCACCCGGCGTCAACTCAGCTCGCTTGCCTTCGCATGCCAAAATGGCATTACCGGTAATCATGGTGTGTGACTCATTAGCGGTGTGCCAATGCTTTCGCACATGGATCGCTTTCGAGGTGCGAATGAGCAGGCTGGTAGCATGCGTTGTCGGATCAACACGCAGAAAACAGATTTCCGGAGAGTTTTTTCCGAGATCGGGAATAATCTTGTCCCATTTCAGATCGGAGACATTTTTGAAAATCGGCCCATCGCTCGTCGCCACCGTCGGCTCGGTTGTTTGCGCACGAATGTTGGTCAGCACCAGGAGCGCCACGGCCAGAAGAATCGGAAAACGGAATTTTGGTGTCATGATGGGATCAATCGATCCGGCATTTCGTTTTCACAAGAAATCTTATCCTATTCTAGGTAGGCGATGAGTTAGATAGATGAATCCATACGCGAAACCGAATGAGCGAAAGGTAGGCGCACAACGGCCAAGGGTTTCGCATCTGGCAAGTCACGTTGACAGTCGCACCCGAAAAGAACGACAGGCAGAGAAAGAGGCGGTCGCGGCCGAGCGACGCGCCATCAAGAAATCCGCCCGCCGGCATCTAAAACAACAACTACTCGACGAGCTGGAAAATACCTAGCGGATTTTCCTCGTCTTCGTTTACGATCCGGTCGCACACTCCTAGCGCAGCGCCAGCTCGCCTCGCGAGGTGGATTGCGAACAAACCCATAACCGAAAAGGGGAAATATGAAACTCAAAGTTGCCATCTTAATCACCGCTTTTTGCGTCATTGCCGGTTTTTCCGGCGCACAAAGCCCCAGCCCGAGCGCGCCCTCCGCTACGGCCGCAACCGGCGTTCCCTACACGGAACATTCCGTTTGGAACATCAGCCTTGTGAAAACGAAGCCCGGATTGGACGACGATTATCTCAGAAGCATCGCGCAAAGCTTCAAGGGCACGATGGAAGAAGAAAAGAAGCAGGGCCTGATCATGGACTACAAGGTGCTGATCGGTGATGCCTCCGATCGTAACGATTTCAATATTCTACTTATGGTGGAATACAAAAACATGGCGGCATTTGATGGTTTGCGCGAAAAGACCGAGCCGATCATGGCCAAGGTCATGGGTGGTCAGGATGCGCAACGCCAGTTGGCCGTGAAGCGTCTAGACGTCCGCGAAATTCTCGGCACGAAAACAATGCGCGAGGTCATACTGAAGTAGGGTGAGGTAGCGCTCCAAAGACCGCGTAATCCGCCGTAAAAAACCAATCAGGATTGGTTACTTCGCCGTCGCGACTTTCGCACTGCCGAGAAATGTCGCATTCTCATCAACCACGAGTCGCGGCGCTTCGATGTCACCGCGCAAGGTGCAGCCCGCTTCGAGTTCGCAGCGTTCGGTTGCGAAAATATTACCCTCAACCGTCCCTCGCACTTTGACCGATTTCGCCCTGATCTCGCCAGTAATCTGCGCGTGCTCCCCAACAGAGAGCTTTCCCGGCGAATCGATCGTTCCTTCCACCTCGCCATCGATCAGTAACTCGTTAAGGAATTTGACCGAGCCTTTGATCGAAACGCCCTTCGAGAGAAGACCGCTCGGCCGGGCCGGCGTCAACGTTCGGTTGGGCTGCTCCGAAACGACGGGAGGGCTCACCGACTGGCTTGCTGGGGCTGTGGGTTCGCTCTTGCGGTTAAACATCGAAATTCTGTGACTGCTTCAGTTGGCCTGCGTGTAAAGCTGATGTTGTGCCGCGCGGGAGCCATTAATTTAGAAGGCTACGATTTCGATGGGCCACCTTTGTTCATGAATGGCGTGAAGAGATCGATCGGGACGGGAAGAAACGTCGTGGTGTTATGCTCGCTGGAAATCTCGCGCATGGTTTGCAGGAAACGCAACTGCAGCGCTATCGGCTCCTTGCTCATCATCGCGGCGGCCTGCACCATTTTTTCCGCGGCCTGAAATTCGCCCTCAGCGTTGACTACCTTAGCGCGGCGTTCGCGCTCGGCCTCGGCCTGCTTGGCCATGGCGCGCTTCATCGTGTCCGGCAACGCTACATCCTTCACCTCGACCGCCGTGACTTTGATGCCCCACGGTTCGGTTTGCCGGTCGATAATCTCCTGCAACTTCTGGTTGATGGTTTCGCGTTGCGACAGCAGGTCATCGAGTGGGGCCTGGCCGAGGACGCTGCGCAGCGTGGTTTGGGCGATAAGCGAAGTGGCCTTAAGAAAATTCTCCACCTTCACGACGGCGGCCTGCGGATCGACCACGCGGAAATAGACAACGGCATCGACCGTGACCGGCACGTTGTCACGCGTCATCACTTCCTGTCGCTCGACGTTGATGGTGACGACGCGCAAATCCATTCGCACCATGCGATCGACTATCGGAATGAGGAAAATCAGTCCCGGTCCTT
>Ga0310810_10005755_pt1 | contig 13912 bp, 14 predicted proteins | sample NCmetagenome_FD_207641 | JGI IMG/M metagenome (GOLD analysis project Ga0310810, IMG submission 207641) | Soil microbial communities from experimental microcosm in Duke University, North Carolina, United States - NC | ecosystem: Engineered > Artificial ecosystem > Soil microcosm > Unclassified ... | reverse complement strand
GCGGGTGCCTACGTCGTACCGCCATTCGCCGACGCACACAATCACAACGTCGAGTTCTATGGCGATGCCCGCGCCCGCGCGGTGATCGCGAAGTATCTGGGCGCGGGCGTATTCTACGACCAAAACCCCCTGACGCTCGAGCGGGCCCGGGCGGGGATGACCGGAATTGTAAATGTGCCGACCAGCGTTGACGTCATTTGGGCGGTGGGCGGTCTCACCGGGAAGGGCGGACATCCGACCGGACTTTTTCTCCGCAATCTCAAAGCAGGCGTCTTTACGGAGGCCGATGGAGAGGGTGGACTGTTCTTCGCGATAGACAGCCTGGGCGATCTCGATCGGAAGTGGCTTGCGTTCCTCGCGAGGCGCCCGGACTTCGTCAAGACCTTTCTGCTTTATAGCGAGGAATACGCGAAACGGCGTGACGACTCCGCCTACTTCAATTGGCGTGGGATGAATCCGGCCGTCTTACCTGAAGTCGTGCGTCGAGCGCACGCGCGGGGCCTGCGGGTCATGGCACATATCGAGACTGCCGCGGATTTTCACAACGCGCTAGTTGCCGGTGTCGACGAGATCGGACACATGCCCGGCTTCCGTGGCAACGAGCACGGCAGATTGCCGGACCTCGCTCCCTACATCATCGGGGATGAAGACGCAGCGCTAGCCGCCAAACGACAAGTTATAGTCGTCACGACGCTGCAGCAGGGGGCCGATCTGTTTGCGGCAAATGGGCCCGACAGCGTCGAACACAGACAGTTCGAGCGTCTTAACGTGCGCAATCTTGGCACGCTCAAACGGCACGGTGTCCGGCTGGCGATTGGGAGTGACAACTATCGCGAGACCTCTGTCCCAGAGGCACGCTATCTGGCGTCGTTGGGTGTTTTCTCCAACCTCGAAGTATTGAGGATGTGGAGTGAGACAACGCCGCTCGCCATCTTCCCGCGCCGAAAGATCGGCCGCCTCGAGCCTGGGTACGAGGCGAGCTTCGTCGCCCTCGATGCAAACCCGCTGCTCGATTTCGCGAACACAGGGCGGATCCGACTTCGGGTGAAGCAGGGACACACTCCTTCAATCGCCGCTTTGTCGTGGCCGACGTATTCACCACGGCGCCCTCTGCCGGCGACCGATTAGCAGTCTTCCCAGATGCAGTTGGACTCTCCGCGCAGTCAATGCAACCCGTTAGGCGCGAGTTCAACTTTCCCGAGACCACATTTCTGCTTCCATCGACCGACTCTCGTAACGCGGCGAGGGTTCGGATCTTTATGCCGCTTGCGGCCTCGTTGGCGATGCGGCCACCCTCCTCCCGGCCCCAAGGACACCAGTGAGGCCCAACACACTGACCATCGCATCCTTGCTCTCGATCATACTACTGACATTTCACGCTCTTCCAGCCACCCAAGTAGCAGAGGTCTGCCATCGGGGTGTCGACCTTCATGTCATTCACAAACTTTCGACGAAGGCTCGACAGTGATTAGACCCACGAAGTTCGATACAGCTTTTCTTGGATGGGTGCAGACGCTCACCGGATCCCGGAACCCAAATCGAATCGCGGAAACTGATTCCCACGGAAGAGCTCTCTCACCGTGAAAGATTTTCGCTAGCTTTTGGCGGTGCGTTTTTGCCTGCCTCTCTCGAGCTGCGCCCTTTTCCTCGCCTGCGCGACGTCGATGACAACCAATCAGCACGCTGTCACCATCGCCATTGTGAACGGCATCGTCTGGACAGGCGAACCCGACAAACCGTGGGCCGAAGCTGTCGCGCTGAGCGGCGACCGGATCGCGGCCGTGGGATCGACGGCCGAGATTCGGCACGGCGTTTCGCCTCAGACGAAGGTGATTGATGCGCGTGGTGGCATGGTCGTCCCCGGATTCATCGATTCGCATGTACACTTTCTCGCCGGCGGGATGAATCTCGCGTCAGTCCAGCTGCGCGACGCGAGAACTCCGTCCGAGTTCATCTCGCGCATTAAGGCTTTCGCGGCGACAGTGCCCCGAGGAACCTGGATCACAGGCGGCGATTGGGATCATGAGAACTGGGGCGGAGAGCTACCGCAACGCTCATGGATCGACTCAATCACGCCCGACAATCCTGTCTGGATCAACCGTCTCGATGGCCACATGGCGCTCGCCAACTCTGCGGCGATGCGCGCTGCCGCGGTGCCGATTTCGGGAGGCGACATCGCAGGCGGCACAATCACCCGCGATGCTTCCGGACAGCCGAGCGGCATCTTCAAGGATAATGCGCAGGAACTGGTCGATCGAGCGGTTCCGGATCCGGATCCGGCGATGCTCGATCGCTCCCTCGACGCGGCGATGACTTACGCGAATGCGCGAGGCGTGACATCCGTCGACCACATGGGAACGTGGTCCGATCTCGCGGTTTTCGAGCGAGCGCACGGCGCTGGAAAATTGCGGACGCGAATTTACGCCGCTGTGCCTCTTTCCACATGGGCTCGACTGCGTGACACCGTTGCGGCGCGCGGACGGGGAGATTCATGGCTCCGCATCGGGGCACTCAAGGGATTCGTCGATGGGTCACTCGGCTCGCACACTGCGGCAATGATGCAGCCGTTCACAGATGCGCCTGGCGACAGCGGACTGCTCGTCAATACGCCGGAGAATCTCTACTCTTGGGTCTCCAACGCCGACAAAGCGAGCTTGCACGTCATCGTACACGCGATTGGTGACCGCGCCATCAATCTCCAGCTCGGCATCTTCGAGCGGGTGGAACGTGAGAATGGTGCGCGCGACCGTCGCTTCAGGATCGAGCACGCACAGCATATCGCGCCGCCGGACATACCACGTTTCGGCGAGTTGGGTGTGATCCCGAGCATGCAACCGTACCATGCAATCGACGACGGGCGCTGGGCGGAAAAGGTCATCGGCTCCGAGCGCGCCAGAACGACCTACGCGTTTCGCGCTCTCGGAGACGCGCATGCGAGACTGGCATTCGGAAGCGACTGGCCTGTCGCGCCCGCGACTCCGCTCGAAGGCATCTATGCCGCGGTTACGAGAAGAACGCTCGACGACAAGTATCCCGGTGGCTGGATTCCGGAACAGAAAATCACCGTCGAGGATGCGTTGCGGGCTTACACCAGCGGCGGCGCCTACGCATCCTTCGATGAAGGCGAAAAGGGATCCCTCGCGCCGGGCAAGCTCGCCGATGTCGTGATCATCGATCGGGACCTGACAAAAATCGCCCCGGAGACGATCCGTGAGGCGAAGGTAAATTACACGATCGTCGGCGGTCGGATCGTGTACGATCGCAACGCCGCATCCCAATGACGGAGATGAAGGAGCGCTGATGGCTGCACACCAGCTTCCTTGCGTTTTCCTTTTCTTCCTTCCGGGCGCAGAGTTCCACGCCGGCGGTCCTGGATGAAACGATCCCAGTCTCGCCGGTTTAGCGTCAGCACCTTCCTGTTGCGACCGAAGCGCTTGCCGAACAGATCGACGCATCGGTGATCGTGGCGGCGTTTGCTTTCCCCCTTTGCTGGGATAACCTCACGCCTATAAATGTCACACAGCCTGCCGAGCGTGGCGTCATTCACCCGCGGCTTGCCAGTGTCACTGGTCGAGCAACGGGGCGCCAATACTCCCGATTGGGACTTCGCGAGTACGTGTACCGTCGATGGCCAGAAAGGCTTGGTGCTAATCGAGGCTAAGGCTTATGCAGCGGAACTGGATATCAAAGGGAAGTCAAACTCAGGCGGAAAATCCGCCTCGGCGGATTTAGACACTGCGGCGAGTGTGTCAGCCGCCAGGTCGCACCTGCACCTCAAGCCCCATTGAGTGGAAGATCTGTTGGGCGGCATTGAAGTTTCGATAGAGCGTCCCCTGATCAGTCACATCGTCGGTCGGGGTGATCTCGATCAAAGGACCCCGAGGCCAGACTTGCATTGGAAGCGATGCAAGATATTTCGCAATCTCCATGGGCGGGACATTCGCATGTTGTGACCGGGATCCAACGAATGTCGTGACGTCGTAGCCGGTCTCGACCACGAGCACGTTTGGATTATAGCATGCATCTGGAGGGTGGCAGTATTGAGAAGTGTGGGCTGCCACTATGCGGTCGTGAAGGTTGGACACTTGGCCGGTTCTGCTGCAGCTCGGCGCAAGGAGGCAGAGGACAATGACGACGGTGATTGGAATCAGGCGTGAGTGCTGCAACGTTAGATCGCAGAGAGATCCGGGAGAATAGACTCTGAAGTTGTCTGCTTGCATCGGTCCTAATGCGTGTCTGACGGGAAGCTCATCGCGAACCATAGCTGCGTCGTGTGTTCCTGCGTAGTTGCGCAGGGTGATTAGAATCTGCGCCGACGTCTTCATGCCCCGGTCGAGTTGGGAGGCACGACCACGTATCATCCGGATCGCTTCCAATTTGTGCGGAGTCCTCTGGCCGCAAAACCGACGGGGTACGAGAGCTCTGGGAAAATCTGAAACTTATTCTGCCGCAAGACGTATTCGGAATTACCGTTCGAGGTAGAGGGACCGTACACAATTCCGTGGGAGGTTGTGCCATGCATGACACAAAGGAGCGGTTGTCTCTCTTATGGATCTTCGCCTTATTGAACTACCTGTATGCCGACGTTGTTGCCCTGTTTGCTATTGTTGGCTCGCCAAATCTATCCGACGCCCCACATCTCCCACCATTGGCTCTGCTCGGTTCAGCGGTCTTGATGGAAATACCTATCGCGATGATTGTGGCCTCTCGACTACTTCCGTTTAGAGCGAACCGACAGGCGAATATCATCACGGGTGCAATTTTGACCCTCGTAAACGGTTTCCTGACCTTTGTTCCGCCTCTTGTCGGCGCGCGGACGCCCGCTCTTCCTGAATACTTGTTCTTCGCGACGATCGAAACTGTATGCACCTCGATCATCGTGTGGCAGGCGTGGAATTGGTCAGAGGGTAAAGGTGCAGTTCGTTCGGCGCGGACTGTTGGCCAACCGGAAGCTGCGATCGCTTCTTAATTACCTGCTCTAACCCAAACGCACAGAAGCCCCGCAAGCGCGCAAGCGCTTACGGGGCAAATCCCTGAGACAAGTGGGCCAACGAGGAGTAGAGCAGAAGATTGCTTTAGCTCGCTTAGTTAGTTCCCCGCTAACTTCAACCTCGTGGTTGTCCTGCGCGATTACATCTGGCTCCTCGCCGCGTCTGAGCGAAGCCTTGACTCGAGGTACTTGGGCCGCCGCCGTCTAAGGTGAGGCTCCAACATATCGACCCTTAGTTCCCAAACTTCGATGGGTTGTCGTCAGGCAGCGTAGACCAAGGAAATCACAAAATTCTCACCGCGAAGCGATCGCATCCGTTTGGATCATCGCCATACGGCGACGATAGTTCCCATGACGACAATTCCGACTAGCTGAAATCCATTGTTGATGGCCCAGAGCGCGAAAGGGCGTTTTTCGAACGTTACTGAGAAGAGAGTCGCTACGGCGACGAACCCGAGCCAGTTGAAGAACCCCACGGCCGCTCCCTGCGCCGCGGTTGTGGCCGCCGCGTAATGCGTGGCGTGCACGAGTACGAACGCCATGATGAAGTTACCGATCACGTCCACCAGGAGTGCCTTGGGCATTCCTCGCTTCAGGTCATCCTCCGTGCACTGGACATACTTGAACCAGCGGGCCCCGAATACAGGTGGTGCGAACCAGATCATTCCAATTCCGGTTTTTGTAATTGCCGCAACCAGGAGAGCGAGAGAATTGATGGGGAATGTCTGCATTGGGCTGGCTCACTCCGGAGAGATTCCTCCCGAATGTAAGGACCTGCTTTTGAAAGTACAAGGTTACAAATGGTGACGGTGGTCAGTATATTTTCGAGACCCCTTCGGCCCAACATCGACCTTCGTGATTGACAACCAACTTCGTGCGGTCGCCCATCCTGCTCGCCGCGCGATACTGACGCTTACTTGGACTCGCGAGCTCACCGCCGGCCAAGTGGCCGGCTCGTTCACCGTAAGCCGGCCCGCCATTTCGCAGCACCTAAGGGCTTTGGTACACGCTGACTTGTTGTTGGAGCGTCGACAGGGCACGCGCCGCTTCTACAGAACAAATCACGCTGCGTTGGGCGCTTTGCGCGCGGAACTGGAAACTTTCTGGGCGACCGGACTTGCTCGGCTGAAAGAAACTGTTGAACGCGATCTGCGCAGAGCCAACCGCCGCCGAAAGAAACGGAGCGCGCCAAGGAGAGGCCAACGGTGAAGCCATTGGAACAGGAGATCTGGATCGATGCGCCTCGCGATGATGTGTTCGATTATTTCACAGACAGCAAGAAGCTGGTGCGGTGGATGGGTGACAACGCGCAGCTGGATCCGGTCAAAGGCGGCCAATACCTGGTGACGTTCAAGGAGGGCTGGGTTTCGCGGGGGCAGTTCGTAGAGGTGATCCGTCCAAAGCGCATCGTCTATACGGTTGGCTGGGAGGGAAACGAGGAGTTCCCGCCCGGAAGCACGCGCGTAGAGATCACCCTTTTTTCCGAGCTGGGGGGGACGCGCTTACTGCTCCGTCACTACGGTCCGCCATCTGACGGTCTCGAGCGGAAGGGCTGGGGGCAGTACCTGGAGCGGCTCGTGGCCGCCGCGACCCATGGACGCATGCCCCGAGATCCATTCGATGCTTTAGTTGACGAAACTGAGAGACGCTGATTTCGTCCGCGCATACGGTAAGTGCGCGCGGGCGCCAGGATCGACCGTTTCATTTCTCTAACTTTTTGGGCTTCCCGGTAGTTGCCCGAGGAGGGATTGATTGGCAGACACGAACTCTTTCCATAAGCGCGCGGTCCCTGCTTCTCCTCGGTGCGCGCCTGCTTCTGGTGGCGCAAAGTGCCGTGAGCGGCGCCCAAGCCGGCACGGTGTACGCGGGCCCCGGGCTCCTCGTCTCGGCGGGTGGGCACCGCCTGAATCTCTTCTCGCTTGAATCTCTTCTATTGATATAGGAAGCGGCTCGCCGACTGTCGTCTTCGATTCGGGCGGGGAACACTGGGCTCCAGCTTGGTCGGTCGTGCATCGCGATTGCTTAGATCATCGGACCTTGCTTGCGACAACATTTCCTGTAACAGCGCTGAGCCACCGGAAGTGACGCGTAGCGACACCCGCATCGGGGCACTCATTCCCGGCTGCGCTACCACAGCTGCCTGGCCTGTCCAGTTTCCTGCGAGAGTTGCCAATCGAGCAAACGGCAGTTGACCGGGCGCCTGTTGCCGGTCAGCGTTGGGAGCATTCTGCCGTTGCGCCGCTTGTACCAACGGCGACAGCCAAGAGCCTTCCGTCGCTCGCCATCCGGCTGAGGATCAGGTTTTCTGCGAACGTAGCTTGAACAGTCCATGCGTCGAGAGTATGATGCCGAGCCCTCCAGTGACGCCGAGCGCCATGAGTGTCCACATGAAAAAGAGACCGCCTGGCGCCTTGGCGACCGCTGCAGTGAACCCGTTGTTTCGGTGGATGATGGGCATCCCCAGCGCCACGAGCCCGCCGAGAAACATGATGACGTGCCCCGATATCCGCTCGGAGAGCAACAATGTTCCGCACGCGACGAGGAGCAGAACGGGCACGCCGACAAAGACGATTACAGACCCGCCCCGGTCAAGCCCGAGGGCAACGTCGCCGCCGAAGTGAAATGGCAGTAGCATGACCGAAAGCAAGGATGCGATGGTCAGTGTGGTGGGCTTCACTGGTCTCCCGGAGGGGGGTGGGGTCGCCTCATAAAGCTGTCCATACGATGGCCGTTCGGGCAAGCGTCAGAAAGGTCGGCAGTGGGTCAGTCTCATTTGTGGACGACTCTCGTGCTAATCCCCGTATTCGAAATCGGGGCTCCCTTCAGGCGATCGAAGTATTCTGTCTTGAAGTTCCCGCATCGAATAAAATCCCGCCAACGGGCCGTGAGACTCGGCGCGAATCTGCGATGACAACGGCAGATCACGCTGTCCGTCAACGATTTAACGATTTCTTGCCGGACTTCCAGCTCCCCTTCGGTCGCCTGATAAGCGTGAGGTCGGTAGTTCAACTCTACCCAGGCCCACTCGTCATATGACCAAATCCATGCCAATCCACAGACCCGCACTCTCTGAGGCCGTAACCGCTCTCGGTGGGGGTCTTTTTTCGTCCGCTGATCAATTCAGCTATGCGTCACACACCGAGTATCTGGCGCTGAGCCCAGCTAGCGTGAGATGGCGAGCGCCATCAGGTCGTTGACCAGTCGGGAATGCCGACTAATCAAGACTGAACTTCAGCCGTCCATAGTCGTGGTGCGACTTGGACGATCTTCCGACAAGCGGAACATCACGATAATCGCAAGCAGCGCAAACGCGACGACTTGCGCCAGGTGTACATAGAACCAGATATCCGCGCCGCCATCGGACAACAATCTGCGACCTGGATCATTCGGCCAGATCAACGTGAAAAAGGCGAGCAACCCGAGGATATGAACCGTGAGTCCCGGTAAAATCGAATTTGTGAGCTCGGCAAGCACTGCGAAATTGACTCCCGCCAGGAAAAAGAACGCGATCTTGGGAAGCAGTGGAACGTGGAACGGCGGGTGCGGAGCTACAGCAAATATCAGGGCCGAGACCGCGATCGCGCTCGAAGCGGTGAACTCTTCCCGCAACATCGTTTGTCCATATCCCCAAATGCCTGCCTGCTCACAGATCGGGGAGATTAGTGCACCCATGCCGATAGCCGCCGCCGCGATCGGCCAGGCCAGGTTTCCCATCGGTGGCAAAACGGTGCCGGGCATGCGGATGACTTGCGCCAGAATTATCCAGAGTCCGATCAATGCAATGACGGCAAAGGATCCGGCGAGAACAGCCCACGCGAATACCGGCAGAGGCACACGTCTCGCGCGTAGATGATGAAGACGCGCGTCAGAGGTGCGGCGGGTAGGGAACCTTCCGCCGAGGTACTGCCAATACAGAATAAGGAGTCCGGCCATCACGACCACGGCCCATGGAATAGTGGGCGACGTCCTCAGGTTGACGGCAATCAGCGCTGACCATATCCCCTGCGGAAGGATTGCAATCACCAAAGCGGTAATTGCGGCAACAACCGCGGCCAACGCGCGTTTAAGGAAGGCAGGCGAGTCCGTGATCAAGATTTCGCCGCGACCGGGCGCTTTTCGTTCGCGCCCATGATCACGAGCCAGAGCATGGTGGCCAATTCTGCGATCCTGAAAGGTGTGCCAATGGCGAAGACCTTTTCCTCATAGCTGGGAAGAGGAAGCCAGCAAAGCTGAGAGCAAGATAGGCAAAGCAACCGGCCATTAACCAGACCCCGAGAAGGCGGGGCAGAAAGCGCGACTTGTACACCAGCAGACCGAATGGAATGAGCCAGATGCCCCAGAAAATCGCGTCGGCGAGGTCGAGGTGGTGATGCAGGTTGAGGAACAGAACTGGTCGAGGGGATTCGTTGAGGCACACCAGGCTGCCGAAGATGCGTGGTCGGTCGACGAGTCGTTGGCTGCGACTCGAGGAGCTCCTCATTTATCGCGTGGAGCCGCCAAGATATTTTTCGAGTGGCTCCCAATAGTTGGACTTCCAACCCGCCGAGAGATGCGCGGCGTCTGCGTCCGGAAATCCTTTGTGCTCAAATGTGAGGACCGTTCCGCCTCGTACAGTCGCCAGCTCAAACCTCACGAGTGAAAACACACCTGGTTTCCAATCGGCATCTCGCCATGCCTGCACAATCCGAGTGTTGGGTACGAGCTCAATATGGCGGCCCGTGATCACTCCACCAAACAGTGTGAAGCTTCCCCCAGCGCTTTGGCTGATCATGGTAGGCTGGGCGTTTGCGGGCATACCACCCTTCATCGCTTCGCTCAGCATCGTCACTGCGTCAAACTTCTTTGCGTCGGTGAGCGCCTCGTAAACGCGCCCCGGTGGTGCATTGAAGATGCGCCGCTGGTGAATGGAGGCGCTCGAGCGAGTGATCTCGTCCTCGGCGACAGCTAACGCCTCGAGGGGATTCAGCGCCAGTCCGCCGACGGCAAGCGCGATCCCGACGACCATTTGCCGCCGAGTGGTGGGCGTGGGAAGCACGTGCTCATTTTGGTCGTATGTCATTGTCAGCTCCTCAAGTCATGCGTAGAGTTTCGCCAGAATTTGCGAGGCCGGCATCGGGCGCATGCCCGGGCTCACGACGTTGCAATACGAGATCAACGACTCGATCCATCCCCTCGAGGCAACGTCTCCACCCGCGAATATATGCGTCACGCACCATTTCATCGGGCAATGCGTCATGGTTGATGACGACGTCCACGCCGCCTCGTCGAGATATGAACTCCACTCTTACCGTCGTCCCGCTGCCGGAGCGAAGCGTCGGCGCACTACTGTCCCAATTCCAGTCAAGCGTGATGCCTTCGTCATGCGAGGCCGTGATGACTTCGCCGTATATGTGGTATCTCTCTCCACGGACGGACATTCTGAGATCGAACTTGCCTCCGGCCCGCAATTCCATCGTAGGTCGTTCGGTCCACTCCGCTTCGGCCAGTGGAAGGAACCACGAAGCCACGGTCTCTCCGTCGCGCCACAGCCCGAACCCTTCTTCCACGCTGACTGGCAGGCGGCGCCGTAGTCGAATGACGCTCGGCGACGCTGCCTCGCTCAGAGCGCGGACAGCACGCAACGCAGCGCTGCGCTCCGCGGGCTGTGGCAAACGAGCAATTCGCAGTGAGTAAAGCGTGTTCTGTCGAATCAACGGCGCACTCGCGACCAGTTCCTCCAGGCTTTCAGTGAGAGGGATATATCGCCCGGAAAGCTCGTCGGCGTTTCCCTTCGCGAGATCCAGGGCTCGCTCTGCGATGCGGGCCATCGGCGAGTCGAGGCCTGCATCAAAGATCCCCTTGAACCACGGAATCCAGCGGCGACCCTCAGGGGAGTTCACCGAGAAGTTGCTCATCGCTGAGACAACCGTGCCTGGCTCCATCGCGAACACCTTGACTCCATACGGCGCCAGCTCGGCGGCAACCGACTCGGTCCATCTCACGACGGCCGTCTTGCTCGCCACGTACGCCGAGAAATAAGTGAAGCTGGCTGTGCCGGCCCCGCTCACGAGGTTGATGATTCGTCCTCGGCCTCGAGCGATCATGTCGTGAACAACGAGGTGCGCACAGACAGCCGGCCCCCGAAGATTTACCTCCACGCAGCGCCACCACTGGTCAAGCGCTGACTCGCCAAACGGGGCGATGGGGCCGATCGCACCAGCGTTGTTGACAAGTATGGTGACCGGCCCGAGTGTTCCGCGAACGCTCTCGATGACGTCGGCCATTGCCGTTTCGTCAGTCACGTCGGCGCGGTGCGCGACTACGCTCCCGCCGACCCGCTCGACCGCGCGCCTGGCCGCCGAGAGCTCGTCGGCCGATCTGGCGACCAGCGCGACGGACGCTCCACCACGTGCAAGCTCGGTGGCAATCGCCAACCCGATGCCCCGACCACCACCTGTAATCAGCGCAGTTTCACCCGTCAGACATTTTTCGCTGTTATTTGACACGGGGTCACGGTAATGCCGTGCGAAGGGCGATAATGGCCGGATGCCCGTCACTTTCGGCCATCGGATTGAGACTCTCCGTTCTTGTTGCATACTTACGCGATGCGGAACGCCAAACTTGAGCGGCCTGCCACACGCCGCGTCGTCGTGCTGGTAGTACCGCCTATAGAAGAGTTGGATCTCGTCGGGCCGGTTCAGGTGCTGAGCACGGCCAATCGCCTGAGCGGCAGAAGCGCGCCACCATACGAGGTCTCCGTCGTGACAACCAGCCGCGATCGCGTCATCAGCGGCGAGAGCGGGTTGTCGATCACCGCACAAGCTCACTACCTCGATGTAAGCGGCGAGATCGACTCGCTCCTCGTCGTCAGTGGCGTTTCAACACGGAACGCGCGCAACGACGAGCTCGGTAGTTGGCTGCAACAGACCGCGCCGAGGAGCCGGCGCGTTGGAGCAGTCTGTATCGCCGCGTTCCTCCTGGCGCGGGCAGGAGTTCTATCGAATCAGCGGGCAACAGTCCACTGGAAGTACGCCCACGAGCTGGCCCGCCGATATCCTGCTCTTTCGGTCGATCCGAATCCAATCTGGGTGCAGGCGGGGAACATCTATACATCGAGCGGCTTTTCCGCCGGGATAGATCTCGCGCTCGCATGGGTCGAAGAGGATTTGGGAAGCGCCACGGCGATCGCTGCGGCGCGCGAGCTGGTTCTCTTCCTGCGACGACCCGCCGGCCAATCTCAGCTCAGCGTCACTCTCGCCGCACAGGCGGGCGAGATGCGGCCGATTCAGGAGCTGCAGGTATGGATCGCAGACAATCTGCGCCGCGATCTGTCGACACCCCGGCTGGCGGATCGCGTTTCGATGAGCGTGCGCAACTTTGTGCGTGTTTTCACGGCGGACGTCGGCACGACCCCAGCGAGATACGTCATTCATCTCCGAGTCGAGGCCGCTCGCCGTCTACTCGAGGCAACGACGCGCGATTTCAAGCAGATCGCCGTTGCCGTCGGTTTCGGAAATGCAGATGCGATGCGGCGAGCGTTCGGACGCGTCCTCGGAACGTCGCCATCGAAGATCCGGTCAGCGCACCACCGAACCATTAACCGTTAGAGGAGTTTTCATGCCTGCTGCGAGAGTTTTCCGGATCGCGATGTGTTTCGTCTTGCTCGGCAGCGGTGGAGTATTCGGACAACAAGTCGGGACGAACCCGGACACTGCCAGGAAACTCTTTCGTGCCATGGACGGCCGATGGAGCTGCGAGGGTGGCTTCACTCGAGGCGGTGCGTTAGCGGCCGACTTGTCGTTCACTCTCAGCCCGGACGGCCGGGCAATGTGGTTCGAGCATCTGGATCGTGCGCCGAACGTCTACTGGCAGCGCGCGATTTGGGGGCTCGAGTCGGCGGGGCGCATCGTCTCACTAGGCATGGCGGGATCGACGAAGGAACGAAGCGGCAATTCGTCGTTCTTTGTCGCGTACGCATGGAGCGCTAACTCCGTCACGTTCGTCGCCGACACGATCAAGGCGCCGCCGTTCGCGCCCAACCGGTTCACTTACTCGACGACGGGTGAGAATACGCTGAAGATGGTTTGGGAACTGGCGAGAGGTGGAACGTGGGCGGTTGGCGATTCCTTGCTCTGTACACGCAAACGATAGATGCTGAAGCCAGCTCCCGCCGCACTTCTTGGTGTGCCATACGACGCGTCATCATCATTTCTGCGTGGATCCGCGCGCGCGCCAGCGTCGATCCGGAGGGCGCTCTCCTCGCCAGCAGGTAATTCCGCGTCGGAGACGCTGGTGGATATCTCAGCGGCCGGAGTCTTGATTGATGCTGGTGACATCACGCCGGGCGACACAAACCCGCGCGACGAAATCGAGCGCGGTGTGCACCGCGTTCTCGACGGAGGCGCTCGACCGATCCTCCTCGGCGGCGATCATTCGATCACCTATCCAGGGGTACGCGCCGTCAGTCGAAGGTTTCCTCGGTTGACCGTCCTTCACGTCGACGCCCATTCCGACCTGTACGACGAATTCGAAGGCGACCGGTATTCGCACGCATGTCCATTCGCCCGGATAATGGAAGAGAACCTGGCCGCACGACTGGTGCAGGTTGGCATCCGCGCGATGACGCAGCACCAGCGGCGCCAGGCTGACCGATTCGGCGTGGAGGTGATTGACATGCGTGCCTGGGCAGTAGGCGTAAGACCCAGAATACTCGCGCGCGAAATGGTTTACCTCTCGATCGACATCGATGGGATCGATCCGGCGTTCGCACCCGGCGTTTCTCACCCGGAACCAGGAGGCCTCACGGTTCGAGAAGTTTTGTCGCTCATTCAGCAGTTACCCGCTTCCCTTGTCGCCGCTGATGTTGTCGAATGCAATCCGGACCTTGACGCAAGCGGCCTCACATCCCGCGTGGCAGCGAAGCTGGTGAAGGAGGTAGTCGGT